>Ga0209906_100161_pt1 | contig 73640 bp, 82 predicted proteins | sample FECB24metaG_FD_188303 | JGI IMG/M metagenome (GOLD analysis project Ga0209906, IMG submission 188303) | Cyanobacterial communities from the Joint Genome Institute, California, USA from Joint Genome Institute, California, USA - FECB-24 metaG... ... | reverse complement strand
CGCCGCGGGCGAACGCCTCGTCCCCGATGCCGCCACGCGGCGCTACACCGTGCTCACCTGCAGCCATCCCAAGGCGCCGCAGGGCTGGCACTACTACGTCGGGCGCGCCGGTGCCCTGCGCGTCGGTCCCACCGCCAGCGCCAGCCGCGCGGCGAGCGAGGAACTTCGCAGCAGGCTGCTCGCGATCGCGCGGCTGAAGCAGACATGAGCAGAAAGACGGCCATCCGATACCTCGCATTGGAGACTTGGGCCGGCCGCCGACTGCATCCGGTCGAGGTAATCGGAGAGAACGCCACCACGGCCAGAGTCCGGATCAAGACGGCCGGTGGAGTCATGCTGCCGGGACGCCGCTGGGCTGCCTGCGGTGATGTCGTGCAGGTGCCGAAGTATGCCATCCTCGATCTTCAGGCGCCGAACGGCGGTTCCCATCCCAATCCCACTCCGGACCCATCGTGACCCCATCGCCCCTCAGCCGCCGAGCGGATCGCTGACCAGATATTCGGCGGTGACCACGATCCTTGCAGTGAGCAGCGGTGCGGCGCCCTCGATGGCCAGCACGCCGATCTCCGGCGCGGACGGCATTAGGTGCTCGGCCAGCCCGCCGAGCGTCTCGTCTGCCGTGAGCGCGGAGCTTATCGCGCCGAGCAGCGCATCGAGCGCCGCCTCGCCCCCGCCACCGGCACCCTGCGGCACATAGGCCTCGAGCTCGATGCGGTGGCGATACCATTCGCGCCGCGGGTTCAGCGTCACCTCGGGCTCGCCCGGCTCGCCGTCGCGCAGGATGACGAGCCCCTCTGCCGGCACCTTCTCCGGAAGCGCCGCATTGCGCCGCACCGGCGCTGACAGCCGAGCGCCGAGCTGCGCGGCGAGCGCTGCCAGAATGGCCTCCCGCTTGGACATGGCATCTTCCCGATCGTCGTCAGTTCCACCGCCGCACGATGCGCTCCTCGAGCCGCGCGATCCAGCGCTCGGCCGCGCCGCCCACATCGAGCCGTTTGCTGAGGCGCACCTGCGGCACCAGCACGAACAGCACCACGCTCACCAGCCCGCGACCGGTGCGCATCGCCGTGGCGCTCGCGCGGGCATAGCCGCCGCGCTGGCCGCTGCGCGCGCGCAGGTTCTCACCGACCAGCAGCGCTGGCCGGCCCGCTCGTCCCGGCACGAAGCGCAGGGGCTGGCCCATGCGCTGTTCCCACAGGCGCGGGGTCAGCCGCCGTCCGCCGGCGCGCATCGCCCTGGCCGCCTCGGTCGGAATGGCAAGGAAGGTGGCACCGCGCGCGCGGATCAGCGCGCCCTCGGCATGGCCGCGGATGATCAGCGGCGCCTTCGACCACACCAGCCCCGCCGCCCCGAGGCTCGCCTCGCCCTTGGGCCAGACCTGCGAGCGCCAGGTGCGCGCCAGCCGCGCTCCGAGACCCGCGCCCGTCACCTGCGTGCGCAGCTCGTCCTTGAGCCCGGCGGTCGCCTCGGCCACGGCGCCGCTCACCGCCTGCTCGGCCGCGGCCACCTCCTCGGCCATGATCTGCCTGAGGGCGCCGATGGTGGTGAGCTGAAGCCTCATAGTGGCACCAGCTCAACCGTCCACACGAGGCGCTCGGCATCGCCCAGAGGTTCGCCCTGGACGATCCAGTCCTGCCCGGCAACCGTGATGACATCGCCCGGTTCCAGCACCGGCACCTCGGCCATGCGCAGATCGGCGAGCGCGGTTGCGGCATGGAGGCGGGTCTCGCCCCAGCCAACCACCCGGTCGGGACGGCGCAGCACCACCCGCACCGGCACCGGCGCACCGCTGCCGCCCGCACGCCAGAGACCATCGCGCGCAAGGTTGGGATCGGCGAAGAGCACGCCGAGCGCAGCGGCGAAGGCGCTCATCAGAAGCTGCCGTTGAGCCGCACCCGGCCGACGACATCACCGGCCCCGCCGGGAACCGCCTCGGTGGCAACGCCGATCAGCGTATTCCCCGAAGCCGTGGTGGTGCAGCGCCGGTTGGTGTTGTCCCAGTAGACCTTCGCGCCCACGCTCCACGCCTGGCTCGGCGCCTTGGCGAGATCGTAGACGCCGACGAGCCCGGCCTCGACATTGTCACCGGAAGCAGCAGCGCCGGTGGCAACGCCAAAGATGGCGCCCACCAGCAGGCCGTCGCCTGAAGCAACGGCATAGGGTGCGGCAAGCGTGATGGTGTTGCCGGGCTGGACGTAGTTTTTCATGCTTCATCCTCCTGGAAAGAGTGGGCGGCCCGTCAGGTCAGCCCGTCTCGTCGGGTGTAGGTGTGAGAGACGGGGCCGGATCAGGCGCCCGGGTTCTTGAAGAGGCCGCGCCAGTCGATCGCCTTGGCGCCGAAGTCTACTCTGCACTTGATCTCGACCCCGTCGATATTGAACCCGTTCCGGGTCTCGATGTACGGCCCCTGCTGCCCCTCGAGATAGGCATACTCGATGGTGTCGATCTGGTTGGGGCTGGCAGCCAGATACCAGGCGGTTTCGCTCGCGGCATCGAGACGCGGCTCGGCAATCGGCACCAGCGTGCGGATCGAGGCCGGCACGACATTGCCGCTGGAGGCCGGCACGAGGTTCTGCGCCAGCAGCTGCTCGGCCTTCAGTTCCAGCGCCGCCGGCACGATCAGGAAGGAGGGTCGGATGTTGAGCACCGTCTTCCTGTCGATCCCGGTCTGCTTGGCCATCGCCGCCCGGGCTGCGCCGAGGCTGGCGACATCGAGCGCCGTGCCGGTGGCGGCAAGGTTCTTGTGGCTGGCATGGAACAGCGCCTGCCCGTCGGCCATGGCCGGGTTGGAGGTGATGATCTCCCAGACGACATCGCTTTCCAGCTGGGCGATGGCATTGCCGTACATCGCCGGGATCCGCGTGAAAGCGTCCAGATCGTCGTTGATCAGCACTTGGCGGGTGATGGCCACCACCCGCCCATAACTTTTGATCCGGTAGCTCTCCTTGCTCTCTCCAATCGTGCCGCGCTTGAACTCGCCGCCCTCGGCCACTTCCAGAAGCTGCGGCGCCTCGCCCAGCTGCAGGCGGTGCATCGCTCTGAAGTCAGTGGCGAGGACCTGGCGGCAGAAGGCGGTGAAGGTGCGCGGTGCCGCCTCATAGGCCTGGCGCAGGGTGCGATTGGTAACCGCAGCGAGGATCTCGGGAAAGTCAGAGGTCGAATGCAGTGCGCGCGTCGCCACCTCGTCGCGCGAGAGCCCGCGGGTGCTGGTGCCGGCCAGTTCGAGGCTGTCGCGCGCGAGTTCCATGAGCGTCATGCCGCGATAGGACCGCGCAGCCTCTGCGAGCGGAAACAGGCTAGGATTGTAGCGGTGCAGCAGCGCATTGGTCACCGCCTCGCGGCGGGTGACGCGCTCGTCGCGCCCGCCGAGCGGGATCGCGACATGGGGGAAGCTGCGCGTCTCCTCGGCTCTCGCGGCAAGCTCGTCGAGGATCAGCCGCCGCGCTTCCTCGAGCGGGGTGCCACGCCGGACCAGATCCTCGGCGAAGCGGCGCTCGAGCCGCAGGCGGTTTGCCAGGTCGTGGATCGCAGCGACCCGCGCACGCTCCTCCTCGCGGGCACGGCGCGCAATCGCCTCGGCATCGGGTGGCGAGCCGGCATCGGCCTCGCGCAGCGGCGCGGAGGTGTGTGCAACATCGGAAGCGACGGCGCTGGCAGCCGCGCGGGTCTCCTCGCGCGGGGCGCTGGCGGCCGCATCAGCGGCGATCGGATCGTGAACGGGTTCGTGCATGGTCTGGTCTCCTTCAGGACGTGGGGATGCGTCCCGCCGGACGAGGACGCACGGGGAATGGGGGGTCGGGTTGCTGCGGAAGCCGGCCTGCGGGTCGGCGCCCACCGGCACGGCCGAGATCTCGAATGGGGTCCAGTCGATCGCGCGCCAAAGCTCGCGCCCGTTCTCCGGCCGGCTCACCTGGTAGCGGTGGACCTGGTAGCCGATCGAGACCGCGCGGATGTGCCCGGCCTCGATGTCGCGCCAGATCGGCTCGACCTCCGCACGCTCGGAAAATCGGATCAGCGCGAGGCCGCGCCCCTGCTCGATCCGCGCCGAGCCGGGCACCACCGAGCCGATGATCGCCTCAAGTTTGTCGGTCTCGTGCACCTTGAGGAACGGCGCGCCCGCGTTCAGCCGCTCGAGCCGGACATGGGCCGGATCGAGGCTCAGCTCCTCGTCATAGGGTGCATCGAACCAGCGCTGGCGCAGTACCCGTGCGCCGGTCGACCAGACCACCTCGATGGTGCGTGCGGCAGGGTCGAAGGTGTGGGGCGCCAGCTCGCCCGCCCGGCGCAGCGCCGGAAGCTCGATCGTCGTCTCCATTCTTTCTCACTCCTGTGCGCTGTCGTTGGCGAGCGGATCGCTGCCCTGCACCCCGCCGGTGCGGCTCACCCGCCTCGGATCGCTGTCGAGCACGAGGCCGAGCGCATCGAGCCGGGCATTGGTGGCGGCGATCTCGGCCAGAACCGCCTCGGGATTTCGCCCGGCACGCGCGATCGCCTCGGCCAGCGTCATCGTGCCCGAGCGGATCGCGATGAGGTTGGCCATGGCATCCTTGTAGGGATCGACCGCCTCGAAGCGCGGCGGCGACCACTCGACCGGCACTTCCGGCGTCGGGATCTGCCCCGCGGCCCATGCGGCCTCGGTGAACCAGCGCCAGACCGGGGTGCAGAGCATCGGAATGAAGAGCTGCCACTGGACAGCGTCGATCATCCGGCGGAACTCGACCAGCCCCGCCCGGATGGAGGAGTAGTTCACCTGGGAGAGATCGCCGGTCAGCAGCTCGTAGGGCACGCGGAAGCCAGCGGCGATGGTGTGCAGGCTGGCGCGGCGGTATTCAGCATAGCCGCCCGTCGCGGCAGGCTGGTTGAAACGGATGTCCTTCCCGCCCCGGGCGTAGGCGATCAGCCCCGGCTCGAACTGCTCGACCCGGTTGCCATCGGCATCGACCACCGACGGAGCGATGCCCTGCTGCGCCTCGTCGTCGCCGAACACGATGGCGGTCACGCAGGCCTCGGTCTTCTTCCGGACAATCTCGGCGACCTCGTAGTCGTCGAGATCGCGCAAGCTGCGCATCGCCGGCGCGCCCCAGGGCACGCCGCGCACCTGTGTGCGCTGCTTCTCGTAGACGTGGACGATATCCTCAGCCGGCGTTCGGCGGCTGCCCTGCCGGCCACCGCCCATCTGCCAGCCATCGCCAGGATGCTCGGCGTGGAGCCAGTAGGCGCGGCGCCGCCCGAGCGCATCGAACTCGACCCCCTGGACGATCCGCCCCGCACCCGCAGCGCCTTGGCGGCCGGCATCGAGCAGGTCGGCCTCGATCACCTGCAGCTGCAGCGGCACCACGAGCCCGTCCTCGGGCCGGCGCGGGCGGCGACGCACCAGCACCTCACCGGCTTCGATCATCTCGCGGCAGACCAGCGTCTGCAGACCGTAGAAGTCGAGCTGACCGTCGGCGTCGCAATCGGCCGACCAGCGCTCGAACAGCGCATCGACCCGGCGATCGAGCGCCGCATCGCCGCTGCTCGACCGCGGCATGATCCCGGCACCCACGATGTTGTTGACGAGCACCGCCACCGCCTTCGCGGCGTGCGGATTGTTCCGCACCAGATCGCGCATGCGCTCGCGCAGCAGCGGACCGGCCACACCGATCTCGGCGTCGGCCGAAGCGCCGGTGGCGCGCCAGCCCTCGGTGCGTCGTCCGCGCGCTGCGCCGTCATAGCCGCGGGCGAGGCTTGCGAAGGCCTCACGCGCCAGCACGCGGCGCGTGGCCATCCGTGGCGCGATCCAGCCCAGCGCCCGGTCGAACCAGCCGAGCGCCATCAGCGATCCCCGCGCGAGAAGCCGGCGAGACCTGCGAGCGGCAGCGGCCGCGAGGAACTGGCGAGAGCCTGTTCGAGCGTGCGGATCCGTGACAGCAGATCGGCGGCCGAGGCGTATTCTACCGTTCTGCCGTCATAGGTGACCCGGGTCGTGCCGGTGGCATAGGCGCGGCGCAGCGCCGAGAGCTCGGTTTCCGTCCAGTCCGTCATCAGAACCATCCTCCGCGCCGTCCGAGCCAGTCGGAGCGGCGCTTGCCCTGCGGGGCCTGTCCCGGCCGGTTGATCTGCCCGGCGGGATCGGTGTCGTTGGGGGCGGCCCCGAGCTGATCCTCGAGGTCGCGCCATTTCTCGTCGGGCCAGCGATCGGCGCCGGCGATCCAGGCGGCGGCGCGGGCGTAGACCCGGCAGTCGAGCGCCTCGTTCCTCTCGCGCAGCTTCTGCCATTCGAGCCGGGCGAAGCCGCGCCGGTTGCGCACGGTGACCAGCTGCTCGGCGGTGAGCTGGCGCAGCCACTCGCTCTCGATCCAGTCGGGCAGATGGATCGTGCCCGGCGGGAAGCCGGCGCCGGCCGCGCGCTCCTCGGCAGTCGGGCGTGCGAGCCGCAGGAAGCGGTAGGTCTCGGCCTTGAAGCTCGAGACCGCCACCGTCCACAGCCGCGCGCCGCGGCGCAGGCGCCGTCCGTTCTCGGTCGCATCGACATAGGTGGGCCCCGAGACCGGGCTTGCCCGGTTGAACCCCTCCACCCCCTTGACGGCTGCGACCTGGGCAAAGCCGACGCTGCGCGCCCAGGCATAGACCGCCGGGGCCTCGTAGCCCGTGTCGATCGCGAGCCGCGCGATGCGCAGCTGCGCGCCAAGCTCGTGCGGCCAGGGGTGGTCGAGGAGCGCGGTCAGCCGGTCCCAGGCTTCCTGCCGGTCCGGCCCGCCCTCGATCACGATATGATCGACCAGCCAGCTTTCGAGCCCGCGGCCCCAGGCCCAGACATCGACCTCGATGCGGTCCTTCTGCACGTCGGCCCCGGCGGTCAGGAACAGCCCGCCCGCAGGCACGGTGCCGGCCTTCCACGGCTCGCGGCGGTCATAGAGCCGCTGCCAGTCGGGCGCCTCGCCGCTCTCGATCCAGGTCTCGCCCAGCACCGTGTTGCGGAACACCTTGATCGCCTCGTCAGCGCCCTGCGCCGCCTCCCAGCTGCGCGCGATCCGCGCCCAGCTCAGCCAGCCCACCGGCGAGTAGAGCGCCGAGAGATGGTAGCCGGTCGTGGCAGGATCGGCGGCAACGGCGGTGGCGCGCCATTCGCCGGCTTCCAGCATCGCCGTCTTGTGGTGCTCGGCGATGGGCGCCTCACAGCCCTCGCAGACATATTCCGCCGTCTCGGGCTTGCCCTTGTGCCAGCGCAGCCGCTCGAACTTCAGCCACTGCATCGCCCCGCAATGCGGACAGGGCACGAAGTAGCGGCGCTGGTCGGAGGCCTCGAACTCGCGCTCGATCCGGCTCACCCCGCGGATGGTCGGCGTCGAGACCAGCAGCACCTTGCGCCGGTGGGCGAAGGTGAGCGAGCGCGCCTCGGCGAGGCTCACCGGATCGCCCTCCTCGTCGGCCGAGGCGGGATAGGCATCGATCTCGTCGAGGAAGATGTAGCGCGCCGGCATCGAGCGCAGGCCCACGGCCGAGTTGGCCCCCGTGAGGATCAGGATGCCGCCGGCAAACTCCTTCGACAGCATGGTGTTGCCGGCATCGCGGGCTCGGGCAGGCTTCACCCGCTCCCGCAGCGCCGGGCTCTCGGCGATCAGCGGATCGATCCTCTGGCGCGAATGGCGCTTGGCCAGCTCCACCGTGGGCTGGACGCAGAGCATCGGCCCCGGCGCCTGGTGGATGACATAGCCGATCCAGTTGTTGCCGGCCTCGGTCGCGCCCACCTGCGCGGCCTTCATGAACACCACCCGCTGCACCGGATCGTGCGGACCGAGCCGGTCCATGATCTCGCGCATGTAGGGCGTTCTCGCCGTGCGATAGCGCCCCGGCTCGGCCGAGGCGCGCGGAGCGAGCATCCGGTGGCGATCGGCCCAGGCGGAGACCGCGAGCAGCGGATCGGGCGCGAGCCCGCGTGCCCAGGCGCGCAGGATCGCATCGGCCCCGGCGAAGTCCTCATGCTCAGGCTGCTCAGCCGAGCTTGGGTGCGCGCGGCGCGCCGAGGTCCTCGAGGTGGCTGCGGACATGGGTCTCCAGGGCTTTCTGCATCACCGCCGCCTCGATCGTGATGTCCTGGCCGATGGTCCTGCTGCATGCGGCCGAGAGCTCTGCCGCCATCAGCGCGGCAACCCGCGCCGGCCAGGTGATCCATGCCTCGCGCTCCTCGCGCGCCAGACGGAAGACCAGCGCCTCGGCACGGGCGCGCTCGACCAGCTCGCCCTTGAGCTTCTGCAGCCGGATGCGCCGCTCCTGGGCTTTCAGCACCTCGTTGGCGGTGCGCGCCTGAAGGAAGGTCATTGGGCTGTTCGCCGGCGGCGCGGCCAGCCCCTGCTCGCGCAGCGTCTCGCCCACGGCGGCGACGGCGGCCTCGGGCACGGGCCTGACGCGCTCTGCCGGGCCGCGGCGGGATTTGGCCGGATCGGTGGTCTCGGCGCGGCGCACATCGGAAGCGGCGGCATCGATCGAGCCGTCGGGATGCAGCACCAGCCTGCCGGCGGCGCGCGCCTTCTGCACCGCGCCGCGCGAGATGCCGGCATGGGCCGCATATTGCCGCTCGCTCATGCCCATGGGGGCAGAAGTGCCGTTGGCAGTCATGTCTCCGACCGATCAGGCCTTGCCGATCCTTGCCCCATCGTCTGGCGCTCCCGCAGCTGCTCGAACAGCCGCCGCAGCGCATAGGAGCGCGCAAGGCTCACCAGCGTGAACATGGCGCCGATCATCAGGTTCTGCCCGAGCGTCGCATGCAGGCCGAACAGCGGAAAGATGAGGATCTGCGTGACGACCGCGACGCCGTAGCCGACCACGACATTGGCCAGCGCCTCCACCAGCGACATGAGGCGGGACTGCTTCATCCCTGTCCTGCCCGCCTGCGCTTCGGCTTCGATCCGCTCGCCGCCTCGCCAGCGCCTGCACCGACGCTCTCGGCGGCGGTCTGCGGCGCGGCGGAAAGCCGCTCGGCCTTCACCTCTGCAAAGGTCCGTCCGTCGCCCTCGAGGATCGCCTCGCGGCCCGTGGCGGCCTGCCAGCGCTCGACCGCGACATCGACATAGGCCGGGCTGATCTCCATGGCATGAACGCGCCGGCCATTGGCCTCGCCAGCGATGATCTGCGTGCCCGAGCCGGAGAACGGCTCATAACAAAGCCCGCCGCGCTCGACGTGCTGGCGCATCGGGATGGCGAAGGCCTCGAGCGGCTTGGGCGTCGGATGATCGGGCCGCTCCTCGCCGGCAGGCACGGCCATCTCCCAGGTCGAGGGCAGCGTTTCCTCGGCCACCTTGGGCGGACGGTGCGGGCGGCGCCAGCCCATGAAGCAGGGCTCGTGCTTCCACAGGTAGTGCGAGCGGGTGAGCACCCCGCGGTCCTTCACCCAGATGATCTGCTGGTGCACGAAGGCGCCGGCCTTCTCCCAGCAGGCTTCCAGCATCGCCTGACGGCGCGAGGCGTGCCAGCAATACCAGGCCGCGTCCTCGGTGATCGCCTCGGCGACCGCGGCGGCGATGAAGCCGTCGTAGAGCTCCGCGCCCTGCGAACTGTCGTCCCAGGTCACGCCGTAGGACGCCGACCAGTCCTTGTTCCGCGTCGGGTGGTTCGCGCCGTCGTAGTCGACCAGATAGGGCGGGTCGGTGGCAAAGAGCACGGCGCGCTCGCCGTTCATCAGGCGGCGGACATCATCGTGGTTGGTGCTGTCACCGCAGAGCAGCCGATGGTGCCCGAGGATCCAGAGATCGCCCGTCTGCGACGCCGGGTTGCGCGGCGGCTCGGGGATGACGACGGGCGGAACCGAAGCAGAACCATCCTCATCGCCGGCATCCGGATCGAGCGCCAGCAGCCGGTCGAGCTCACCATCATCGAAGCCGGTGAGCCCCAGATCGAAGTCCTCGGCCAGCAGGGCCTGCAACTCGGCCGAGAGCAGCGCCTCGTCCCAGGTGCCGAGGTCGGTCAGCCGGTTGTCGGCGATGCGGTAGGCGCGGCGCTGGGCGGGCGTGAGATGCCCGAGCACGAGCACCGGCGCTTCGGTCAGTCCGAGCTGGATCGCCGCCAGAACGCGGCCATGGCCCGCGATCAGCTCGCCGTCCTCGGCCACGAGGCAGGGCACGGTCCAGCCGAACTCGGCCATGCTGGCAGCGATCCGCGCCACCTGCTCGGCCCCATGCTGCTTCGCGTTCCCGGCATAGGGCTTGAGGCGCTCGAGCGGCCACGTCTCGATCCGGTCGGGGGCAAAGGCAAGGGTCATGGAAAAGAGGAACCGATGAGGGGTCAGGAACGCGGGAGCGGCGGCACCGGCGCTGGTGGCCGCCAGGAGAGTGGATCCTGCGGTGGACTCCACGGTGGATCGCCTGTGGACTCCGGGTGGATTCCGCAGCCCAGCAGGAAGCCACCCGCAAGCCACCCCGGGCTTGTGGCTATGGAGCGGAAATCACGCGGTTTTCTTGTGCCCTCAGGCAGCCGGTGGCTTCCGTCTGGCGGGGGTGGCTTCCCAAAAATCCGGCCCTGTCGCTGGCGATACGCCGCGCCTCGCCCGCCAGCACCCGAAACCGCCCGGGAAGGACCCGGAAACTCGTCGATCAGCGAGAGCAAGACCGCGGCGGGCGCGCCTCTTGCGATCCTGTCACGGATATACCAGCACGATGTTGCATCTGTCGCGCACGAAAATGTTGCATCTCATCGGTGTGCAGCGTTGAGCCGGCCGGCGATGGTCCACAGCGCCCGCTGCCAGCGTCGCCAGGCGGTGGTGCGGTCGCAGCCCAACTGCCAGCACACCCGCTTCCACGGCACCCGCGCTGCCCGGGCCCAGACCAGACGCCGCTCCTCCTCTTCGATCCACAGCACCCAGTACATCGTTTCCTCCAGTCGCGAGATAGCTGACGGTGATGGTGTGATCCGAAGCGGACGTGGTTCCATCGCGGCCAGTTCCTCGGAGGTATGAATGGCCGACCAGAGATTGAAATAGCCCTGCACCTTCACTGGCGGCAGGCGCCGCAGGGTGATGACCGCCTCGCGGAAGCGGTCGGCCACATCCTGCGCGGTCCAGACATGCTCAGGCATCGCAGGGACTGAGCGCAGTCCGCTGCTCGGCGCGATAGCGGATCCATGGCGTTGCGATCCCGGCGGCCCGGGCCGCCGCCTTGATGCGAGCCTCGAAACGGTCAGCGATCCAGCCACTCTGGAACTCGCTGCCAGTCACAATCGTGACCCGACTGTCGTCGCACAGGATCGCACAGGGCGCGATCCATGTGTCGTAGAGCATCACTCCCAACGAGCGACGGAGGGCGCCATGAATCGCGTGCGAGCGGCCGTCCTCATCAGCCTTGGCTGCGACCGGGACGGGCGGAGACGCAGACACCTGTGTCTGCGACTGGCTCGGCGGCGAGGCAAAGCTGACACCCGACTTAGCGGCGCGCATCACACGCGGATGGTCGGTCATCAGCCATTTGGCCAGCGCCGCGCTCCAGTTCCGCTTCCGGGCGCTGGCGCCGGTCACAGTCTGCCAGTGCAGGCGGAAGGTCTCGCAGACCGCGGCGTAGGCGCCAGGCGGCCACTGTTCGACGAGCTTGCGCGCCATGGGCTGGAGATCAGCCACGGGGGGCGGTGACCAGTCGTCCGGCAGTCGCGAGCCACGCCGGTCTGCAGATTGGCGGTCAGCACGGTCCGGATCCACGTGGGGGCCCGCACCAGCTTCAGCTGGTGCGGGGGGTATGAATGGTTCCCTTACAGGTTCCGTGTCCCGTTTTTGGGACTCTTTGCCGCCAAAAACGGAACTGTTCCGTTTCTGGAACTGTTCCGTTTTCGGGACTGTTTCCGTCACCCTCAGTGCGGGCGGATCGCTCGCCAGCGCATCAGCACTGGTCGGCACAGCCAGCCGGTAGACCTTGATCTGACCGGTCTGCCCGCGCCGCTCGCCAGTGTCCTCGATGAGAGGGAACATGCCGTCCTCGAGCCGCTGCAGGGCAGCGATCACGGTCTTGCGGTTGAGGTCGCTGAAATCGCAGAGCCACTGGATCGAGGGCCAAGCGCGGTGATTGGCATCAGCACAGGATGCGAGCCCGAGCAGCACCAGTTTCGCGGTTGCCGATCCGGGCCGCTGGCGGGCAGCCCATGCCTGCGTCTCCCAGCTCATCCTGCCACCTTCTGCAGCAGGTGCCAGAGCGCATTGACGACGCCGAAGATCCAGATAAGTCCGATCGCCGCTGCTTCGAGGTGGATAATCTTCACGGCTCCCTCCCTTCCGCAGCTCCGTGTTGACTCCGCATCCTCCGCTCCGCCAGGTCGTCGGCGATGATCAGCTCCGGCATTCCCAGCCGGACGGCCTCCCTGCGCAGTGTTTCTAGCTTGCAGCGGGCGGCAGCGAGCTGGCGCGGCAGATAGCGCTGCCGGCGCAGTATCGCCTCCACCGGGTCCATCCGGCGGCGCTGTCGTGGTGGAGACGTCATGCCTCATCCTCCTCAGGCACATAGGCACCGGCAGCGACGGCCAGATCGAGAAGTCGCCTCGCCTCGGCATGGCGCTCCTCCCATGAGATCTGGCGCAGACCGTTGTGGGCGGCGCGCCGCTCGCGCTGGGCTGCAGCCGCCAGCATCGGCATCAGCGCGTCAATTAGTGTCGCCATCCGCTGGATGAGTTCCCCTTGCATGACCGGTCACCTCCTCGCCGCCGCGAACCTGCGAGCAGCCCGCACTGCTGTGGGATCCACTCTCGTGTTTCCTGGTCCACGGATCTGAATCAGTTCTCCGCCGACAAACTCGGCCGTCGCCACCCTCATTCCGTCCTGCCGAACGGAGTAGATGCGCGACAATCGCGCCCGGACATCGGGCCAATAGCTGGCCACGCAATGGCGCATGGCGCGCCCTTCGGCGGCGAGCTGTCGAGCCGAGCGCAGGGCGCGGAACTCCCAGCCATCGATGCTGGCCCGGTCCGGCCAGTCGCCATAGGAAACAGCGGCGGCGCACGACCGCATGTCATCTGCCGCCACGGCATCGTGCCAATCGGCTGTCTCGCGGAGCAGACGCTGCCAGGTCCATCGCGGGTTCCAGCGGGCGTGCTGCGCGACCAGAAAATCAGCGATCTGACCTGCGTCCGGCACGTAACCGATGGCCTGCCGATGACGACCTCGTGCCATCGTCATCCATCGCAGCATCGGAGCGTTGGCCGTCTCGTCCGGATTGCGGCGCTGAAGGGCGTCCCAGACCACGTCGATGTCAGCCAGCCAACCCCTGTGCCGCTGCTGTGCAGGCGGAATGGACTGGCTGATCGTCGAAGGATCGACCAGCCGCGAAATGTCATGGATGATGGGCCAGACGCCGGGCCTGATGGCAGTGGCGGATATGGATCGCAGCGGCCATGCCACGCCGCCAGCGTGCATAAGGTCGCGCAGTCGCCGACCATCTGCGATCAGCGGCAGGAATTTGAAGGCTATCCAGGCACGCTCCTGCTTCGTGCGGGCCCGCCCCCCATGACTGGCCGCCAGCGCCAGCACGGGCGCCTGCTCAAGATATTCGATCGCGCGCGGATGCAGGCTGGCGAAACAGACAGCCGCACCGTGCACACCTTGGTTAGCGAATAGACGCCGAGCACGATCCGCGCTCTCGCGGATCCATGGCCGGAAAGGATCGAAGCCTGTCCAAGACAGTTCGAGGTTGCTTGTCACTCCCCCATCCTCCCTGCAACCTTGTCGTCGGGTGCGCAGCGTGCCGCGATCGCCTGCAGCACTGGAAGGAGCGCCGCCGCTCCTTCGGCGAGCTGAGCGCGCTCGCGCGGTGAAAGCCGGCCATCCTCGAGAAACTCGTTCCCGTCCGCGACCAGCCGCGCGGATTGTGACAGCGCGCGTCGGACAGTGACATCATCGTCCACCTGCAGCAGAGCCACGCTGTAGCCCATGCGGCGGGCGACCCTGGCGAATGCCTCCGGCGGAAGGACTGCGAAGACCCGCATGAATACATCGAGCGGCATCAGCGGACCATCCAGTTCCACATAGGATCGCAGTTTGCGCTCCTTGTCCCCGGTGGCGGCTGCCAGATCTGCCCAGGAAAAACGTCGACCGTGACCGACAAACATGTGCAGCGTGTCGCGGATCAGAACGACGGCACGAGCGGCGGAAAATTCGGGCATCATTTCCATGGCGGATCTCCGCCATGTGAAGCACTGGAATGCCGCGGAACGGCGATCACGCCGCCATCCCCATGTTCATGGAGCGCCGCGCGTGTGGACAATCGATGAAGGTGCAGGCGGCCGGTGTATCTGCGCCGACCGGGCGCTCACAGACATCGCAAATGACGACGCGACCGTCATCGGTTTCCATGTTTGGCTGCCCGCGCCCCAGCGGAAAAATGATATCCTCCGCCGCTACAGGCAGGCCCAGCTCACGCGCCTTCGCCAGCACAGCGGGCTGCTTCGCCGCAGGAATGCGACCGACCAGTTTCCAGCTCTGGACTGTAGAAGGTGGCTCGCCGAGATGTTCGGCCATTCGGCGCACACCGCCAAAGCGACTGAAGATGCTTGCATTATCCATGAACCGCTATGTGCGACAAGCTCGCACATTAGGCAACGATTTTTTCGCACTGACGGTGTGCGGAAAATTCGCATGCTGCTGCGATGGAAGCTGTGAACCTCCGATTGAAGCGACTGCGCGAGGAGGCGGACCTTACGGTTCGCGCTCTGGCGGATCAGCTGGGTATGCCGTACTCGACCTACGCGGCCTACGAAGATGTCAACAAGTTCAAGAAGAAGCATCTGCCCCTAGATCTCGCCAAGCGCCTGGCCGATGTCCTCAAGGATCACGGGGTGGAGCCATCCCGGGTTCTGGCCTTGGCGGGAATCGATCCCGGTGGCACGATCATGCCCACTCCGGAAGATCTGGCGAAGCAGCTAGGTTTCGGACTGGTGCCCGAGCTCGAGCTAGGATACTCAATGGGCGGCGGCGCGGTCTTCGATGATTACCGGCATGTCGGAATTGTGCCCTTTCCGATGGATTGGCTGCGCACCATCATGAGAGGCTCTCTTGCCGATCTCTTTGTCGCGCGCGGAGAGGGCGACAGCATGCAGCCCACCTTGCTCGATGGCGACATGGTTCTGATCGATACAGCACAGCGCCAGATCACGAAACAGGATCGGATCTGGGCGGTCTCCTATGGCGACCTTGGTATGATCAAACGTGTGCGTCGCCTGCCGAATGGCAGTTATGCGCTCATGTCGGACAATCCTGCCGTCTCTCCGGTAAATGCTGTGGATGATGAAATGTATGTCATCGGGCGCGTGATCTGGATCGGGCGCCAAGTATGATGCGCGATTGGGAAGACCGCGAAGAGAGCAAGCCAAGTCTCTGTTTTCGAGTAGAATTGTTCCTCTACGGCGCTCTGACGTTGCTTGGCTTTGCGGGGTGGTTCCTTTGATGCTCGCTGCGCTGGCTGCAGCAGTCGTGGCTCCCGGGCAGACTTTCGTATGCACACCGATCCGCGTTTGGGACGGCGATGGACCTGTCTGGTGCGCAGAAGGCCCACGGGTGCGATTGGCAGGGATCGCCGCCCGGGAGATGGACGGCGCTTGTCGCGGAGGGCAGCCTTGTCCGCCCGTCCGGGCCGAGGATGCGCGTGATGCGCTCGTGGGCATAGTCGGCCGACAGATTGGCCGCACGCGCGAGGGGCATATTATGGTGACTGGTCCGGCATTGCGGTGCCGCTCAACCGGGAGCGCTGGCGGCAATCGAACAGCTGCGTGGTGCATGACTCCGGCGGGCGAGGACGTCAGTTGCGCCATGCTGAGAACTGGTACCGTCGCCTACTGGCCAAGATACGATCCGGATCGGCGCCTGAAGCCCTGCCGGGCGAGCCCGCCGGTTAGGAAAGGTGTGCGATAATTTCGTTTGACTTGTGCGATTATGTCGCACATTCTTGCTCCTGCAGCCCGCCCCGTGCGGGCGTTGGGAGTTCGAAAGTGCTTCATCTGGTCAAACAATGCCTTGCCGGCGAATTGACGGACGCTGAAAGCCGGGCGCTTGTCGCCCGCCTGGATCGCCTGACAGCCCGGTTCTCCTATGCGGTGATCGCCGCCTTTGCCGTCCTGTTCGTATTCCATGCCGTCCGGTTCGCGGCGAGGATTCTATGATCATGACAGGTCCGTGGCCGCCTACCAGCCGCCAGCAGGCCGCGCTGCGATACATCGCGGGCTATCAGGAGGCACACGACGGCATTTCGCCCAAGCTTGAGGAAATCGCTGCAGCACTCGGCCTGCGCGGCAGATCCAGCGCCTTTCGGCTGCTGGCTGAGCTCGAGGACCGCGGCTGGATCCGGCGGAAGCGCCGCCGCGCGCGGGCAATCGAGTTGCTGGCCGGCGTGATCATCCCGCGCGCACCCAACGGCGCGCCTGTCTTCCACATACCAGCCGAGCGCCTCCCGGGGAGCGCGAAATGACAGAGCGTGAGACACAGGACAGGCTCGACGCTGCCGCAATGTTGCACCGGGCCGGCATCGCCTTCGACACGCGCGATGTCAGGATTGCTGCCGGCATCGTCGTCGAGGTCGAGGCAGCCATCGCGGACTGGCTCGACACACATCTGCCATCCATCCCCGGACGCGCCCGGATCGTCTCTGCCGTCAGAGATGGCTGCGTGCGCCGGTACCACGGAGAAACCCCATGATGAGATTTGAGGACTGCGAGCGCCTCGCCGCTCTCGCAAGGCGTCTGCTCGCGGAAAGGAAGCGTTACAACCGTATGCGCGACCGCGCCCTGTCGGACAGCATCTCGCGCACCGCAAGACAGAAGCTGGAGGCAGACCTGAACTGGGCTGCCATGGAGATTGAGAAGATGGAGATCACGCTCCACGTCGCCTGCGTCGATGCGGGTCTCGCTGACCGGCGCGAACCGCAACACTACGAGCAGAGGTATTTCAGGCCATCCTCCTTCCACACCTACACTTGGCAGCCGCCCCTGCCGAGGTCGATGCAATGACTGGCGCGCCCGACCTCGTCGAGGCCGTCGCGCGGCTGATCGCTAAAGAACTCGAGGACGATTTCGACCATGCCTTCGCCTCCGATAAGGACTGGACAGCAGCAGGCGGCCGTGTCGGCGGAAGATACCGGGATGTCCGGGCTCCGCTGCAGGTGGACTATCTCGCTGCGGCCCGCGCGGTCATCCCCTTGGTGCTCCAGCGCGGTGACGCCCTTACGGTGCGCGCCCGGCCCGGATGCGGCCTCTCCCGGTTCCTGATGGCTGCTCGCCGCGCATGGCTCTCCAGCCTTGAGTTCTGCGATGACCGGCACTGGGACCTTTACCATATCATTGAGGACGACTGGCAGGCTCTGATTGATCTCGTCGAGGAACAGGAACAACGGAGGTCAGCTGCATGACTGCGCGGCGGCGCCTGGTGCCTCTTTCCGAGGTGCGCGAGATGCTGGACCTGCTGAGGTCCTACGGGATCAATCCAGCCGAGCGCTGCATTGACATCCTCGCCGATGGTGTGCGCGTCTATCCCCCTGCAGGCGAGTCGGCCGGCACGGGGAACGCGTATGACCAGTGGAAGAGGCTCCAGAAGGACTAGGGTCGTGACGGGACTGCACATCGTGCGGAAGCGGAACGCCTCCGGCACCACCTGGTATGTCTACGCCTGGCGCGGCGGGCCGTGCATCCACAGGTCGCATGTTCGCCCGGTGATCACTCTCGATCTGCTCGACAGACAGCGGCAGGCGCGGATGGAGACGGCGCGCCGCGACGAGCTGAACATCGACCGGCTGGTCAGCGAGTACTGCGCCAGCCCGGAGTTCGGCGCGCTCGCCGCTGCCACGCGGCGTGATTACCGGCTGTGGCTGGACCGCATCTCGCAGCGGTTCGGCAAGGCTCCGCTGGCGGCCTTTGCCGACCCCCGGATCAGGGGCGACATCATCGCATGGCGAGACACCTGGGCCGACAGGCCGCGCACCGCCGACAAGGCCAGTGTCATGATGGCAACCCTGCTCGGCTGGGCGGTCGAGCGCGCCATGCTGCCGGTCAACCACGCGGCCCGGATCAGGCAGCTGCACCGCGCCAACCTCTCGGATCAGGTGTGGGAAGACCGCCACTGGCACGCGGTGCGGGCGCTGGACAGCGAGGGCCAGCCGGTCGTCCCTGCCCACGTCGTGCGCGCGCTCGAACTCGCGTCCATGACCGGCCTGCGGCTGGGCGATCTGGTGCGGCTCACATGGGCCGAGGTTGGCGACAAGGCCATCATTCTCACAACGCGCAAGCGCGGCGGGCGAGCGGTGATCCCGGTCTATCCCGAACTGCGCGCCTGGCTCGACGCCCTGCCGCACCGCTCTGGCCCGGTCCTGCTGAACAGCCGGGGCAAGGCGTGGACCGAGAGCGGGCTGGAGACCGTCTGGCAGCGGACCAAGCCCAAGGAATTCGACCGCCGCATCCATGATCTGCGCGGAACCTATGTGACCTGGCTGGCCGTCAAGGGGCTGACCGATGAGGAGATCGCCCGGATCGTCGGCTGGACCGCAAAACGCATCGCCGCGATCAGGGCGCGCTATGTCGACGAGGCCCGTGTGGTGGTGTCGCTGGTGGACCGTCTGAGCGCCTGACCCCGCCTTGGTTTACACTAGACTGTAAACCGCGTCATCGCGCCGGTGCCAAGTGCTTGAAAAGTGGTAGCGGAGGAGGGACTCGAACCCCCGACACGCGGATTATGATTCCGCTGCTCTAACCGGCTGAGCTACTCCGCCCCATGGGCCAGCCGGCAGCCCTGTGGCGACCGGCGCGCGGTGCCGCTGTGCGGCTCGCGAGCGGCGCCCTTAGGCCGCTGCTTGGCCGCGGTCAAGCCCGGATCGGTGCGCGCCTCAGGCCCCGGGCTTCTCCCGGCCACGAAAGGCGCATGCCCTGATCCGTTCCCACGGCCCGCCGCGATAGCGCCACAGCTCGAGCGCGGGAAAGGCAAGGCGCCCGCGCGCGATCCATGGCGCCAGCAGCGGGCCAAGCGCGGCCTGCAGCGCGCGCGCCTCGCTGCGGGCCACCTTGTTCTGGATGGTGATATGCGGGCGCGGATCGTGGAGATCCTGCGCCGTCAAGCTGCCGTGGAAATGATCTGCAATCACCTGCCGCAGCGCCACGAGCTGGGGCGCGGCGAGCGCTATCGCCGTGCCCTGCCCCAGATCCATCACCCCGCTGACCTCCCCTTCGGGCGGGGCAAAGCGCGCGGCAAGGCGCGGGAGATAGTCGGCCAGCTCGTCGCGCAGCGAAGGGGCAAAGGCGTGAAACAGCGTCACATGGGCATGAAGATGGTTGCGCTCGGGGGGATAATGCGCGCGCCGCAGGCCCTCGGCAAAGGCGGCAAGATCGGGGGGCAGCGCCGCGGTGAGGATAAAGGGCTGGCCCATCGGCGCGGTGTTGCTACATCTCTCCGCGCTCGCGCCGGATCGCATACCAGCGCGCGACATTGGCATTGTGCTCGTCAAGCGTGCGGGCAAACCAGTGCCCGCCGGTGCCATCGGCGACCATGTAGAGCGCATCGGTATCGGCCGGGTTCATCACCGCGGCGATGCTGGCGCGGCCCGGATTGGTGATCGGCCCTTCGGGCAGGCCCACCCGGGTATAGGTGTTGTAGCCATTGACCGCGGCGATCTCGGACTGGCGGATGCGCCGGCCCAGCGGCTTGCCCTGGGTGATCGGATAGATGATCGTGGGATCGGCCTGCAGCTTCATGCCCGCACGCAGGCGATTGGAATAGAGCCCGGCGACCATGGCGCGCTCCTCGCTCTTGCCGGTCTCCTTCTCGACGATCGAGGCGAGGATCAGCGCCTCGCGCATGGTGGACACCGCCACGCGCGGGCCGCGCCGCGCCCATTCCTCGGCGAGCGCCCGGTCCATCGCCGCCTGCATCTGTTCGACCAGGCGCGCGCGCGGCTGGCCGCGCGCGAAGGCATAGGTATCGGGCAGGATCGAGCCTTCGGGCGGCACCGGGATCTCGCCGGTCAGCAGCGGCTCGGCCATCAGCCGTTCCCACACCAGGATCGAGGGCATGCCCTCGGGGATGGTGACGAAGCGGCGGATGACATCGCCCGACTGGAAGGCGGCAAGGATCTCGCGCTGGCTCATCCCGGGCTTCAAGAGGAACTCGCCCGCCTGGATCGGTGCGTCCGAGCCGAAGATGCGCGCCTGGAGCAGGAAGCCCGAGGCCGAGGAGATGAGGCCCTGGCTTTCGAGCTTCTCGGCCACCGCCGCGACCGAGGCCCCGGCGGGAATGGTGAAGCTGGTCTCGCGCGTGATGGTTGCCGCGCCCAGCAGCACGCGGGCCAGCACCACGGCCGCGAGCGCCGCGGCCACCACCACCAGCAGCAGCGCGCGCGCGCGAGTCACCGCCTCAATCGACCTTCTGCATCACCAGCGCGGCATTGGTGCCGCCAAAGCCGAAGGAATTGTTGAGCACCGCGCGCACCTGCCGCTTCTTGGCCTTGAGCGGGACGAGATCGACCCCTTCGGTGCCCTCGTCGGGATCGATGAGGTTGAGCGTGGGCGGCACGATCTGGTCGCGCATGGCAAGGATGCAGAAGATCGCCTCGACCGCACCGGCCCCGCCGAGCAGATGGCCGATCGCGCTCTTGGTCGAGGACATCGAGGCCCCGCCCAGATCATCGCCCAGCACCCGCTTGACCGCGGCAAGCTCGATCGTGTCGGCCATGGTCGAGGTGCCATGGGCATTGATGTAGTCGATATCGCCCGGCCCCAGCCCTGCCTTCCTCAAGGCCATGCGCATGGCAAGTTCCGCACCCTTGCCTTCGGGGTGCGGGGCAGTGACGTGATAGGCATCGCCCGAAAGGCCATAGCCGGTGACTTCGGCATAGATTCGCGCGCCGCGGGCCCTGGCGCGCTCGTATTCTTCCAGCACCACCACCCCGGCGCCCTCGCCCATGACAAAGCCATCGCGGTTCCGGTCATAGGGGCGGCTGGCTTCCTTGGGCCGATCGTTCATGCTCATGTTGAGCGCGCGCGCCTGGGCAAAGCCGGCAATGCCGAGCGGGTTGATGGTGCTCTCCGCCCCGCCGGCCAGCATCACGTCGGCATCGTCCATCGCGATCATCCGCGCGGCATCGCCGATCGAGTGGGCCCCGGTCGAGCACGCGGTGACGACCGCGTGGTTGGGCCCCATGAAGCCATATTTGATCTGCACCTGCCCGGTGATGAGGTTGATGAGGCGCCCATGGACGAAGTGGGGGCTGACCCGGCCCGGCCCGCGCTCGTGCAGGTTGACGCTCTCATACTCGATCCCCGGCAACCCGCCGATCCCGGAGCCGATCGAGCAGCCGGTGCGCTCCTTCTCGGCCTCGCTCATGTCGGTCAGGCCCGCATCCTCGAGCGCCTGGCCGGCCGCATCGATGCCATAGACGATGAAGGGATCGACCTGGCGCTGCACCTTGTGATCGACCCGCTTGTCGGGATCGAAGCCCCAGGGATGATCCTTGGGCTTGACCTCGCAGGCGATGGTGCATTTCTGGTTCGAGGCATCGAAGCGGGTGATCGGCCCCGCCCCGCTCTCGCCAGCGATCAGATTGGCCCAGGTGGTCTCGACATCGCCCCCCAGCGGGGTGACAAGGCCAAGCCCGGTAACAACCACACGGCGCATCGATGTTCTCCGACAAGACAACAGGCCCAACCCGGCGAGGGGCTGAGCCTGCCTAGGCCCTCATCCGCGCCCCGGCAATCACGCCGCCGGGCAGTCCGGGCGCCTCGTCCTCAGGGGCGCAAGGCGCGCTGGCGCGGACCTGTGGGCAGGGGTGATGGGCTTAGCCCTTGTGTTCCTCGATATACTTGGTGGCATCGCCAACGGTGGTGATCTTCTCGGCCGCATCATCGGGGATTTCGACGCCGAACTCCTCCTCGAAGGCCATCACCAGCTCGACGATGTCGAGGCTGTCGGCGCCCAGATCGTCGATGAAGCTGGCATCCTGCGTGACCTTGTCGGCTTCGACGCCAAGGTGTTCGACAACGATCTTGGCCACCCGTTCGGCAGTATCGCTCATGGTATTCCCTCTTGGACTGGGGTTAAAAGTTTCGCCCGCCCTAAAGAAGGGCGCGGGCAAGCGCAAGGGCTAGCGGGCCTGCGCAAGCCTGTCGCAGCGCCGCGCCTCAGCGCGCCATGGCATCGGCGGGTGTCACGACAATCACCACCCGGCGGTTCTGCTCGCGCCCTTCCGGGGTATCGTTCGAAGCGACCGGGTCTGATGCCCCGAGCCCGACCAGCCGCATCGCCTCGGCTCTCATGCCGCCGTCGACCAGCATCGCCCCGACTGCCCTTGCGCGCCGCTCGGAGAGCGCCAGATTGTAGCTGGCCGATCCTTCGCTCGAGGCATGGCCCTCGATTCGGGCGCTGCCGATCCCCACGGCGCTGAGCACCTGGCCAAGCTCGCGCAGCATCACCGCGGTCTCGGGCTTGAGCGCGCTGCTGTCGAAATCGAACAGCACGCGATTGTTGAGGCCGAGCAGATAATTGCCGTCCTGCTCGCGAAACCCCTGCGCTTCGAGCACGGCACGCTGCGCTGCGGTAAAGCCGCCCGGCGCGCTGGCAGGCGTCACGCATCCTCCCAGCAGCATGGCGAGCGACAGCATCGCCCACATGACAAATCCCCTGGTGAGCACGCTCATGAACGGTCAGCCCCTTTCTTGTCCCGATACATGCGTTGGTCAGCGACCCGGACCAGCTCGGAGGCGGTGCGACCATCCTGCGGGCACAGCGCGTGGCCGACGGCGATGCCAAGCTGGGGAGGCACGGTCAGCCTCGTGCTGATCGGGTGGGTGGCCACGAGGCCCACCCGATGCTTGATCTCGCCGATGATCCGCGGATGATCGCTGCCATCGATCAACAGCGCAAATTCGTCTCCGCCCAGCCTGAACACCCGATCCGGATCGCCCGTTGTCCGCAGGCTTTCGGCCACGATGCCAAGGATCGCATCGCCAATATCATGGCCATGGGTGTCGTTGATCGCCTTGAAGCCGTTGCAATCGCAATAGAGCAGCAGAAACGGCTGGCCCTCGCTCTCGAACCGGGCCAGCGCCTGTTCGAGACCGCGTTCAAAGGCCGCCCGATTGCCCAGGCCGGTCATGCTGTCGCGCTCGGCCTTGCGCGACAATTCGCGGTTCTCGTGCCACAGCGACCTGTTCCAGCGTTCCAGTTCCGTCAGCAGATCATTGAAATCATTCATGAAGCGATCCATCTCGGCAATCCCGGGCGGCGTCAGGCGCAACGACAGCTGGCGGTTCTGGATCACCTCGTTGGTGATGTCGCCCACCTGTTCGAGCGGTTCGATGATGCGCGCCTCGAGCTGCCTGGCGAGGATCCGGGTCGCCAGCACGGTGATGCCGAGGCAGCAGGCCCCCACGATCAGGGCGACCAAGACATAATCGCGGATCGCCCCGAGGCTGGCCACCGCCCGAATCGTGCCGAGGCGCTGGCCCTGATAGTGCATGTCGCGCTCGACCTTGCCCAGCATTGCGGCCGCCAGCACCTCCTCCTGCCCCGTGCCGGCCCTGCCCTTCTCGTGCCAGCGGACGACCGCGCGGCCCTTGGCATCGCTGATCGCGACGCTGGCCAGATTGTTGTTTCGGGCGAGCCGCTCGACCAGCCGGGCCGCCGTCTCATGATCACCGAAAACCAGCGCCGGCTCCACCGTGTAGGCGATTGCCTCGCTCGCAAGCTCGAGGTTGCGCGCCGCATAGCCGCGAATCGCGATCACGCCGCTGACCGTGACCGAAAGGGTCGCCATCACCACTGCCAGCAGCACCAGCAGCAGGTGTCCGCGCGCCAGCAGTGCGCGCAGAGTCCGTGGCCTTGCCGGGTTGTGCGCGCGCTTCATTGCTGGCCCCCCGCACCGAGCCGCAGGACCCGCGGATCGACCCGCACCTTGGAATTGGCCACAGAATCGATGTTCAGGCGAAAGGACAGCGCCTCGGCCTCGAACAACAGGCAGAACATCGCCCGGCTGCGACACGCCGGGTCGTTCTCGGCAATGGTCAGCACCGCCTCGCCGCGCATCCGCGCGATGATCTGGCGCTGCTCCTCGAGCGAGAGCCGCCCGAGATAGACGATGTCGCAGCCGACCGGGCTGACATTCTCGGTGCTGCGCTGCACGCTCGTGATGCCAACCGAAGCCACTTCGGTGCCTTCGATCAGGGCATCGGCATGGTCGGTGGGCCCGACGAAGCAGGCTGTCAGGCGGCGCGGGTTGCCCGGCCAGCGGCTGTATTGGACGATCCCGCGCACCATGCGCGCCACCACGCGGGCATAGGGATCGGGGCCATCGTCGAGCGGCAGGCCGGTGGGCCGGAGGGGGCCACTGGCGCCGAGCAGCAGCGCCCCGAGCGCGGATGCCAACAGCCCTTTCACCTTTCCTGCCTCAGATGGTTCCCGTGCGCGCGCCCGCGCCCGCCGCGGGCCTTGCCTGGGGCTCGATCACGCGCAGGTGGAGTTCGCGCAGCGCCTTGGGCTCGGCCGGGCTGGGGGCGCCCATCAGCAGGTCCTCGGCGCGCTGGTTCATCGGGAAGAGCGAGACCTCGCGCAGGTTCTTTGCCCCGCACAGCAGCATGACGATGCGATCGACCCCGGCGGCCATGCCCCCGTGCGGCGGCGCGCCATACTGGAAGGCGCGGTAAAGCCCGCCGAAGCGCTCCTCCACATCGGCCCGCGAAAGCCCCACGATCTCGAAGGCCTTGACCATGGTTTCGGGGCTGTGGTTGCGGATCGAGCCCGAGGCGATCTCGTAGCCGTTGCACACAAGGTCATATTGATAGGCCTTGATGCTGAGCGGGTCCTGGGTGGTGAGCGCCTCGAGCCCGCCCTGCGGCATCGAGAAGGGATTGTGCGAGAACGCGATCCGCTGTTCCTCCTCGTCCCACTCGTAGAACGGAAAATCGACGATCCAGGCAAGCGCAAAGCGGTTTTCATCGACAAGGCCAAGCTCCTCGCCGATGCGGATGCGCGCGGCGCCTGCCAGCTTGGCCGCGTCCGCTGCCTTGCCCGCGGCGAAGAACAGCCCGTCGTTCGCGCCAAGGCCAAGCTCTCCATAGAGCCGCGCCATGCCCTCGGCTCCGTGGTTCTTGGCGATCGGCCCGCCGAACTCGCCCCCCTTGCGGGTGACATAGCCAAGCCCTGCATAGCCCTGCGAGCGCGCCCAATCGTTCATGTCGTCGAAGAACTTGCGGCTCTTTTCATGCGTTCCCGGCGCAGGGATGGCGCGCACCACCCCGCCGGAAGCGACGATCTTTTCAAACAGGCCGAAGCCCGACTGCGTGAAGTGATGCGAGACATCGCTGATGATGAGCGGGTTGCGCAAATCGGGCTTGTCGGTGCCATATTTGAGCATCGCCTCGTCATAGGGGATGCGCGGGAAGGCGCCCGCGGGGGTGACCGCCTTGTCGCCGGCAAAGGCGGCAAAGGTGCCCTGAATGACCGGCTCCATCGTCTCCCACACCTCCTCCTGGGTGACGAAGCTCATCTCGAGATCGAGCTGGTAGAACTCGCCCGGCAGGCGGTCGGCGCGCGGGTCCTCGTCGCGGAAGCAGGGGGCGATCTGGAAATAGCGGTCAAAGCCCGCCACCATCAGCAATTGCTTGTATTGCTGGGGCGCCTGGGGGAGCGCGTAGAACTTGCCCGGGTGGATGCGGCTGGGCACGAGAAAGTCGCGCGCGCCCTCGGGGCTGGAGGCGGTGAGGATGGGCGTCGAAAACTCGTTGAACCCTGCCGCCGCCATGCGCGCGCGCATGTCGGCGATGATCGCCACCCGGGTCATGATGTTGCGGTGCAGGCTCTCGCGCCTGAGATCGAGGAAGCGGTATCTGAGGCGGATGTCCTCAGGGTAAGGCTGCTCGTCGGCCACCGGCATGGGCAGCTCCTCGGCGGCGCTTTGCACCGTGACGCTGCGGGCGAAGACCTCGATCTCACCCGTGGCGAGATGGGGATTGACGGTTTCGGCAAGGCGCGCCTTGACCTCGCCCTCGATGGTCACGACGCTTTCGGCGCGCAGGCCCTCGAGCACCGGCAGCGCGGCGCTGTCACCATCGGCCACGATCTGGGTGATGCCATAGTGATCGCGCAGATCGATGAACAGCACCCCGCCATGGTCGCGCTTGCGGTGGATCCAGCCCGAGAGGCGGACGGTCTGGCCGACCTCGGCCAAAGAAAGCTGTGCGCAAGTATGCGTGCGGTAGGGGTGCATCTAAACTCTTGTCCTTATCGCGGCTATGACGCTAGGGCGCGCGGGCGCGGCACTGCCAAGGCCCAGGGGCCTGGCGACTGCGCGCTAACAGGGGAAGCCTTGCGCTTTGTCAAGCGGCGCGGGCGCAAACCGGGTTCATTCCCGAGGGCGGCACTCCGCCCGCAAGAGCACAAGAAGAGATGAAGATCCACCCGCTGATCACCACCACCGAGGCCCTCTGTGACCTCTGCGACCGCCTCGCCAAGTCCGATTTTCTAGCGGTCGATACCGAATTCATGCGCGAGAACACCTATTGGCCCGAACTGTGCCTGGTGCAGATCGCCAATTCCGAAGAGGCCGCCGCGATCGATCCGCTCGCCGAAGGGCTCGACCTTTCCCCGCTGCTGCACCTGCTGACCGAGAACGAGGAGGTGCTCAAGGTCTTCCACGCCGGCGGGCAGGATGTCGAGATCATCGTCAACCTGACGGGCAAGACCCCGCACCCGATCTTCGATACGCAAATCGCGATGATGGCGATCAGCCAGTCCGAACAGATCGGCTATGCCAACCTGGTTGAAACCTGGCTGGGCCTCTCCATCGACAAGGGCGCGCGCTTTACCGACTGGAGCCGCCGCCCGCTGACCGAGCGACAGATCGAATATGCCATCGGCGATGTCACCCACCTCGCCGCGATCTTCCCGCGCATCCTCAAGAAGCTGATCAAGACCGGGCGCGGCGCCTGGCTCGATGCCGAGATGGAAAAGCTCGCCGATCCGGCCAATTACCTCACCGATCCGGGCCAGGCGTGGAAGCGCATCCGCCAGCCGGGGCGCAATCCCCAGGTGCTCGGCCGCCTCAAGGCGCTTGCCGCCTGGCGCGAGGCCGAGGCCCAGCACAAGAACATCCCGCGCGGGCGGATCATGCGCGATGAAACGCTGGCCGATATCGCCAGCCACCCGCCCAAGGTGCAGGCCGATCTTGCCAAGGTGCGCGGCCTTTCGGCGGCGTGGAAGGACAATGACATCGGCAAGCGGCTGATGAAGGTGCTGGCCGAGGCCGCGCCGCTGCCCAAGGAGGAAATGCCCGAGAAGGTCAAGCAGGGCGCCCCGCTCGGGCGCGAGGGCGCGCTGGTGGCCGATCTCTTGAAGCTCCTCCTCAAGATCCGCGCGCGCGAGATCGACGTCGCCCCGCGCCTGCTCACCCGCGCCGATGAGCTCGAGGCGCTGGCCTCGGGCGTGCGCAATCTGCCGGTGCTCGAAGGCTGGCGCTACGAGGTGTTCGGCAAGGACGCGCTCGATCTGGTCGAGGGCAAGCTCGCCTTTGCGGTCGAGAAGGGCAAGCTCAAGATGACCCATATCGACGACGTGCTGGGCCAGGCGCCCGATGCGCTGGCGGCGGAATAGGCTGCGGTGACCACCTACCTGCCCACGATCAAGCAGCTGCAATATCTCGTCGCGCTGCACGAGCACGGCCATTTCGGCAAGGCGGCCGAGGCGAGCTTCGTTTCGCAATCGACCCTTTCGGCCGGGATCCGCGAGCTCGAATCGCTGCTCGGCGTCACGCTGGTAGAGCGCTCGCGCAGGGTGGTGCGTTTCACCGCGCTGGGCGAACAGGTGGTGGCCAAGGCGGGCCGGCTGCTGCGCGAGGCCGAGGAACTGGCCGATCTGGTGCAGGCCGCGGGCAAGCCCTTGTCGGGCGAATTGCGCATGAGCGTCATCCCCACCATCGCCCCCTTCCTCTTGCCGCGCATCCTGCCGCGGCTCAGGCGCGAGCGGCCCGACTTGAAGCTGATGCTGCGCGAGGAGACCAGCCAGGACGCGCTCGAATCGCTGGGGCACGGGCGGGTCGATTGCGTGCTGCTTGCCCTTCCCTATGACACCGGCGATGCCGCGCTCGCCCATATTGCCGAGGATCGCCTGTTCGTGGCCTTCCCCGCGGGCGATCCGCGCGATCCGCCGCCCTCGATCAAGCCCGAGATGATCGATCAGGGCCGGCTGCTGCTGCTGGAGGATGGGCATTGCCTGCGCGATCACGCGCTCGCCGCCTGCAACCGCACCGAACTCAGGGCCAGCGCCAGCGTCATCGGCACGAGCTTGCACACCCTGGTGCAGCTGGTCGACAATGACCTTGGCCTCACCATGCTGCCCGAAATGGCCTTGAAGGCCGGGATCCTCAACGGCACCAGGGTCGTCGCCCGCCCGGTGGACAGCCCCACCGCCAAGCGCGCAATCGTGCTCGCCTGGCGCAAGAACTCCCCGCGCGAGGCCGATTTCCAGCTGCTCGCCGAGGAACTGCGCGCCGGCTGAGGCCCCGCGCCCCGCGCGCCGTCAATCCATGTGCTTGAGGCCGACGCGCAGATAGTCCCACCCGGTGATGCAGGTGAGCACCGCCGCGGTCCACAGGCTGATGAGGCCCACCAGGTGCACCCAGCTTTCAGCCATCGAGCCGCAGCCCTCGCCCACCGATTGGCACGGGGGCCCGTGCACCGCCCCGCCGAGGATCAGCGCGCCCAAAGCCACCAGCTGGAAGGTGGTCTTCCACTTGGCCAGCCGCGAGACCGGCACCGAGACCTGGATCCCGCCCAGAAACTCGCGCAGGCCCGAAACCGCAATCTCGCGCACCAGGATGATGAGCCCGGCGATCACATGCACATCCCCGGCATAGGGCCCGCGCAGATAGCCCTGCGCGGTGAGCACCAGGATCACCGCGGCGACCATGATCTTGTCGGCGATGGGATCAAGGAAGATGCCGAGCTTGGAGACCGTCCCCTGCGCCCGGGCGAGATAGCCGTCGAGAAAATCGGTGAGCGCGATCACGCAATAGAGCACGAAGGCAATCAGATAGCCCAGCCGCCATGCGGGCCACCACAGGAAGAAGGCGAGCAAGGGCACCGCGAGGATGCGCGAGAGCGTGAGGAGATTGGGCAGGCTCGACATGGCGCGCGGCTGGTCTAGCGCGGCTGGCGAGGCGGCAAAAGCCCCCGCCGGAGCGCCATCCCCGGCCGTGGCCAGCGCCTGCGCCGGCGCCGCACCCTGCCCCACCCCGATCGCTCTGCCCCTTGTTTCGGCGCAGGCGCGCGCTATGTCCGCCGGGAAAGCCACCCGCACTCAGGCAGATCAGCCCCGCCCATGACCACCTCGACCCGCCTGATGCGCCAGCGCCGCTTCCTGCCGCTGTTCCTCACCCAGCTTCTGAACGCGCTCAACGACAACCTGTTCAAGAACGCGATGGTGCTGTTCGTGGTCTATCAGGTCTATGATTCCCCGGCGATGGAGACCTTCGTCAGCGGCATCGCCACCGCGGTCTTCGTGCTGCCCTTCGTGCTGTTCTCGGCCACCTCGGGCCAGCTTGCCGACATGCGCGACAAGACGAAGATCATCCGCTGGATCAAGTTTGCCGAGATCATCATCATGGCCGTGGGCGCGAGCGGACTGGTGCTCGCCGCGCGCGGGATCGAGGTTGAGACGCTGGCGATCCCGCTGATGTTCACCGCGCTCTTTGCCATGGGGGTGCATTCGACCTTCTTCGGGCCGATCAAATATGCGATCCTGCCCCAGCACCTTCACAAGGACGAGGTGCTGGCCGGCACGGGCCTGGTCGAGGCGGGCACCTATGTCGCCATCCTGGTTGGCATGATGCTGGGCGGGGCGCTGCCGATCATGGCGAGCACCGTGGCGGTGATCGCCATCGCGCTCATCGGCTATGGCGTGTGCCGCTTCATCCCCCCCGCCCCGCCCGAGACCAGCGAGCGCAAGGTGGACTGGAACCCTGTCCGCGCCTCGCGCGCGCTCATCGCCTTTTCCATGGGCAATCCCGAGCTGCGCTATGCGGTGCTCTCGATCAGCTTCTTCTGGGCGATCGCGGCGATCCTGTCGGTGCAGTTCATCCCGCTCGCCAAGAACGTGCTGCTCGCCGACAAACAGGTCGCCGCGGTGATGCTGGTGGCTTTCTCCGCCGGGATCGCGATCGGCTCGGTCTCGATCAATGCCCTGCTCAAGGGCGATATCTCGGCGCGCTACTCGGCCCCCTCGGTGCTGGTGCTGGCGGGGCTGCTCATCAGCTTCTACCTGTTGTGCCGCAGCTGGAACCTCGCGCCTGCCGCGGGCGGCTTGTTCAGCGTCGGCGCGTTTCTCGCCGAGCCGCTGGCGCTGGTGCTGATCGCCAACCTTGTGCTGATCGCGGTGGCAGGGGGCATGTTCGTGGTGCCGCTCTATGCCTTCCTCACCACCCGGGTGGAAAAGTCCGAAGCCTCGCGCTCGGTCGCGGCCAACAACTTCATTTCCTCGCTGTTCATGGTGGCAGGCGCAGGGATTGCCGGGGCGCTCGGCTTTCTTGGCATTCCACTGGCCGAGCAATTGCTCCTGAGCCTGGTGCTGTGCGGCATTTCGGCGGTGCTGGCGCGGCGCCTCCACGCGCTCGAGGCGCTGCGCGCCCCCGAGGCAGCCTAGAGGATGAAGGCCAGAACCGCCGCGGTGGTGGCGACATAGGTGCTGGCCACGCCGCGCATATCGGCCATGGTCAGCCGCCACAGGCTTTCCGCCGGAATCGGGATCAGCTCGCGCTTGACATGCGGCGGCAGGAGCCGGCGAAACCAGTGGCGGGCGCTCTCGTCGGTGAGAACCAGGCTGCGGCGCATGGGCGAGTCTCCCTTGTCTTTGCCCCCAGCTTTAAGATTTTCTTAACCTTTGCAAACGCTCTGCGGCGAGGCTGTCGCAGGCTGGGACAGGCCGCGTTTGCGCCGCCGCGCCCGCGCGGCTAGAGCCGCGCGCGCCAAGGATGACGGGAGAGCTACGCATGTCCGATTCCCCCAAGAGCGCCGCTGCGCTGCTGGTCGATTGCCTGATCGCGCAGGGGTGCGAGCGGATCTTCACCGTGCCGGGCGAAAGCTTCCTTGCCGTGCTCGATGCGCTGCTTGAGCGGCCTGAGATCGATCTGGTCACCTGCCGCCAGGAAGGCGGGGCGGCGTTCATGGCCGCGGCCGACGGGGCGCTGACCGGGCGGCCCGGGATTGCCTTCGTCACCCGCGGGCCCGGCGCCACCAATGCCAGCATCGGGGTGCACGTGGCGCATCAGGATTCGCAGCCGATGATCCTGTTCGTGGGCGATGTGGCGCGCCCGATGCAGGGGCGCGAGGGCTTTCAGGAGATCGATTTTCCCGCCTTCTTTGCGCCGATCGCCAAGTGGGCCGCGCGGATCGACGATCCGCAGCGCATCCCCGAACTGGTGGCGCGCGCCTATGCCGTGGCGATCAGCGGGCGGCCCGGCCCGGTGGTGCTGGCCCTGCCCGAGGACATGCTCGCCGATGCCGTGCCCGCCAGCCTTGCCCCGCGCCCCATGGTGCTGCGCCCGGCCCAGGCGGTGTGCCCCGATGCCTTTGCCGCGCTGCTCGATCTCATCGCCGATGCGGCCAGCCCCGTGGCGATCATCGGCGGGGCCGGGTGGAACGCCAAGGCGCGGCACTATTTCCAGCAATTTGCCGAAAGGATCGGCCTGCCGGTGGCGACCGCCTTCCGCCGCCAGGATGCGATCGCGCCCGACAGCCCGGTCTATGCCGGCAATCTTGGCTATGGGCCCAATCCCAAGCTGGTCGAACGGGTGAGGAACGCCGATCTCATCCTGGCCGTGGGCGCGCGGCTGGGCGAGGCGACCACCGAGGGCTATACTCTGCCCAGCCCCGATCACCCGGGCCAGGTGTTGGTGCATGTCCACCCCGATCCCGAGGAACTGGGGCGGGTCTATCGCACCGATCTGGCGCTGTGCTGCAGCGTGGATGAATTTGCCGAATGCGCCGCGCTGTGGGACACGGGCGCGATCATCCCCTTCGGCGCCGGGGCCGAGGCGCACCGCGAATGGCGCGAATGGGCAAGCCCCAAGCCCTCGGGCGCGGCGCTCGACCTGGCCCTGTGCGTGGCCGCCATGGGCGAGGCCCTGCCTGAAGATACCATCATCTGCAACGGGGCGGGCAATTTTGCCGGCTGGTGGCACCGCTACTGGCGTTATGCCGCCTGGCCCAGCCAGCTTGCCCCCACCTGCGGGGCGATGGGCTATGGCCTGCCCGCCGCGGTTGCCGCGGCGCTGCGCTTCCCAGAACGCTGCGTGGTCGCCATTGCTGGCGATGGCGATTTCCTGATGAACGGGCAGGAGCTTGCCACCGCCGCGCAACATGGCGCCAATCTGCTCGTGGTGGTGGTGGACAACGGCGCCTATGGCACCATCCGCATGCACCAGGAGCGCGAATATCCGGGCCGCGTTTCGGCAACCACGCTCGCCAATCCCGATTTCGCCGCGCTCGCCCGCGCGTTTGGCGGCTGGAGCGCGCGGGCCGAGACCACCGAGGCCTTCATCGCCGCGCTCACCGAGGCAAAGGATCGCCCCGGCATCCGCCTGATCCATGCCGTCACCGATCTTGAGCACATTGCCGCGAGCGGGGCGACCATCAGCGGCTTGCGCTCGCGGCCACGCTAGGCCGCGCGAGGCCGGGCAAGGCCCCGGCTCTCACCCGCCTTCCGCCCGGCTTTGGCATGGCTCTGGCACCGCTTTGCCGGTGCTTTGGATGTTCCACGTGAAACAGGCGGGCGCCTTGCCCCCTCAGGCGCGGCCCATGGCGCAGATCACCGCCCATTCCTCTGCCGTCACCGGCGAGACCGAGAGGCGCGACTGGCGGATGAGCTGCATCTGGGCGAGCTGCGGCTCGGCCTTGATCGCCGCGAGGCTCACCGGGCGGGCAAAGCGCTCCTTGGGCTTCACCTTCACCGCCGCCCACTTGCCGGTAGGATCGGTGGGATCGGCAATCCCGGCGAGGCTGATGGTGCAGATGCCGACGATCTCCAGCCCCTCGCGCGAATGGTAGAAGAAGGCCTCGTCCCCCACCTGCATCGCCAAAAGGTTGTTGCGCGCCTGATAGTTGCGCACCCCGTCCCAGGTGCCCTCGCCCTCGGCGACCAGATCGTCCCAGCTGTATTTGAAGGGTTCGGATTTCATCAGCCAATAGGCCATGTCTTCGCCTGCTCCTGTGCCCGGTTTTCGGCCCGGCGATAGCCGCTTGGCCCCGCCCGCGCCAAGCCCTGCGAGGCGACCTTCTGAGGCCGCGGCGGGATTAACCCGATCTTCAGCGCGATATGCGAAGTGGCCCGAGCAAGCCAACCTTGGCGGCCCGCCCGGCCTGACGGGCAGCGACCGCCAGCGATGGGGCAAGAGGCGTTGAACGAGCACGAGCCAGAACGACCCTTGGTGAGCGCCGAGCGCGATCTGATCGCGCTGGGGATTGCCGTTGCCGCCTGCATCCTGCTGCTCGGCACCGGCGGCTCGCTCGTCACCCGCGCGCTCGAGGCGCTGCTGGGGGTGGGCCGCCAGCCCGATGTGCTGCTGGTCAATGCCCTCTTGCTCAATCTCGCGCTGATGATCTTCGGCTGGCGGCGCTACCGCGAGCTGACCCGCGAGATCGCCGAGCGCCGCCGCGCCGAGGCGCGCGCGCGGCTGCTCGCCGATACCGATCCGCTCACCCAGTGCCTCAACCGGCGCGCCATGCTGGCCGCCACCGAGGCCCTGCGCCAACGCGCCCGCGCGCGCGGCGAGGCGCTGGCCTATTGCATGATCGATCTCGACAATTTCAAGCAGATCAACGACGTCCACGGCCATGCCGCCGGCGATGGGGTGCTGGTGATGCTGTGCCAGCGCCTGCGCGACCTGCTGCCGAGCGAGGCGCGGCTGGCGCGGCTTGGCGGGGATGAGTTCGCCTTTGTCCTGCCCTATCCGCCGCAGCACCCCGAGCGCATCGACGATCTCGTCATCCGCCTGTTCGAGAGCATGGCCGATCCCTTCCGCCTGCCCCAGCTGACGGTGGAGCTGACGCTTTCGGTGGGGATTGCGGGCGACCATGATCCCACCGGGGCCGAGACCCCGGCGAGCGATGCCGCGGCACTGATGCACCGGGCCGACATGGCGCTCTACCACGCCAAGAAGGAGGGGCGAAACCGCTTCTTCTGGTTCGATCCCAGCATGGAGGCCGAACTGCGCTTCCGCCACCAGCTTGAATCCGGCATTCGCCGCGGCCTTGCCCGCGGCGAATTCGTGCCCTTCTACGAGCAGCAGATCGATGTCGAGACCGGCGCGCTGGTGGGCTTTGAAATGCTGGCGCGCTGGCAATCGCCGCAACTGGGGCTGGTCAGCCCGCAGATCTTCGTGCCGATCGCCGAGGAGATCGGCCTCATTGCCGAGCTTTCCGAACAGCTCATGGCCAAGGCCTTTGCCGATGCGCGCGAATGGGACGAGAGCTTGACGCTGGCGATCAACATCTCGCCGGTGCAGCTGCGCGATCCGTGGTTCGCCCAACGCCTGCTCAAGCTGCTCGTCAGCGCCGGCTTCCCGCCGCACCGGCTCGAGGTCGAGATCACCGAAAGCTGCCTGCACGAGAACACCACCCTGGTGCATGCGACGCTTTCCTCATTGCGCAACCAGGGGGTGCGTGTCAGCCTTGATGATTTCTGCACCGGCTATGCCAGCCTCGAGCAGCTGCGCAGCCTGCCCTTCGACCGCATCAAGATCGACCGCCATTTTGTGCGCGAGCTGCGCCAGCCGGGGCCGCGCTCGCCGATCATCGAGGCGATCATCACGCTCGGGCGCGGCCTCGATCTGCCGATCACTGCCGAAGGGGTGGAGGATGCCGCCATTCTCGAGAGCCTGAAGAGCCTCGGGCGCCTCAAGGCGCAGGGCTATCTCTATGGCCAGCCCGAGGATGCAGAGGCGGTGCGCGCACGCCTTGCCGCCGCGGGCAAGCTCGCCCCGCAGGCCGCGCGGCCGCCAGCCGGGGCGGCGGGCACGCCCGGCGGCGCTTGCGAGCCGGCAAGCGAGCCGCGCAGCGCCCGTTCCTGATCGCCCGCCCGCGCCGTGCGCGCGCGGGGCTGGACGCGGGGCGCGCGCAGGCATAGAGGCGCTCGGCGTGAGTGAGACCATCCCCTTCGTCAAGATGCACGGGCTCGGCAATGATTTCATCGTGCTCGATGCCCGCATGGCGCCGCTGCCGCCGCTCACTCCTGCGGTGGTGCGCGCGCTCGCTGACCGGCGCACCGGGATCGGCTGCGACCAAGTGGTGCTGCTCGAACCCGATGACACGCACGCCTTCCGCATGCGCATCTTCAACCGCGATGGCAGCGAGGTGGGCGCCTGCGGCAATGCCGCCCGCGCCGTGGCGCTGCTCCACGGCGCGCCGGTGACGATCGCCACCGGCGGCGGGCCAATCACACTCGCGCCCGAGGCGGGCGGCGCCGCGGTGGACATGGGCACGCCGCGGTTTGACTGGGCCGCGATCCCGCTTGCCTACCCGCTCGATACCTTCGCCATGCCGGTGGGCTGGGACGGGCTCGAGGCGCCCATGGCGATCAATGTCGGCAATCCGCATGTGGTGTTCTTCGTTGCCGATGCCGCGGCGGTGCCGCTCGAGACGCTGGGCCCGATGATCGCGCACGATCCGCTGTTTCCCGAGCGGGTCAATGTCAATGTCGCCAGCCTCGCCGGGAAGGATCACCTGCGCCTGTTCGTGTGGGAGCGCGGGGCGGGCCTCACCCGCGCCTGCGGCACCGGGGCCTGCGCCAGCGCGGTGGCGGCGATCCGCAAGGGCCTTGTGGCAAGCCCGGTGCGCGTCTCGCTGCCCGGGGGCGATCTCGTCATCACCTGGCAGGAGGGCGGCAGCATCCTGATGCACGGCCCTGCCGCGGAGAGCTTTCGCGGCCACTTCCGCTGGCCGGACTATGCCGCGCCCACCGGGGCGCAGGCATGAACGCGCCCACGGTGATCGCGCTGGGATGTCGGCTCAACCTTGCCGAGGGTGAGCGGCTGCGCACCCTGCTCGCGGGCAAGAGCGATCTCGTGGTCATCAATTCCTGCGCGGTCACCGGCGAGGCGCTGCGCCAGACCCGCCAGGCGATCCGCCGCGCGCGCCGCGTCCAGCCGAGCGCGCGGCTGGTGGTGACGGGCTGCGCCGCCGAGATCGACCGCGAAGCGATTGCCGCCATGCCCGAGGTCGATGCGCTGGTGCCCAACGCCGCCAAGCTCGATCCTTTCGCCTGGAACCTTGCGGCCTCGCCTGCCCCCGCCGCGCGCACACCCGCCCCGGCGCGTACCCGCGCCTTCGTGCCGGTGCAGAACGGCTGCGACCATGCCTGCACCTTCTGCGCCATCCCCAGGGGCCGCGGGCCGAGCCGTTCGGCGCCCCTGGCCGAGGCGCTGCGTGCGGTCGAGGAGGTGCTTGCCACAGGGGCGCGCGAAGTGGTGCTCACCGGGGTTGACCTCACCAGCTGGGGCCATGACCTTCCGGGCACCCCGCGGCTCGGCGCGCTGGTGCGCGCGATCCTCGATGCCTTCCCCGCCCTTGCCCGCCTGCGGCTCTCCTCGCTCGACGGTATGGAGATCGACCCGCTGCTGCTTGAGCTGCTGGCGCAGGAAGCGCGGGTGATGCCCCATCTCCACCTCTCGCTCCAGCACGGTGCAGATCTCATCCTCAAGCGGATGAAGCGGCGGCATTTGCGCCGCGATGCGCTGGACTTGGTGGCGCGGCTCAAGGCGGCGCGGCCCGAAATCGCCATCGGCGCCGATCTCATCGCCGGCTTTCCCACCGAGACCGCGGCGCACCACGCACAGAGCCTTGCGATCATCGATGACCTCGAGATCGTCCATGCCCATGTCTTCCCCTTCTCGCCCCGCCCCGGCACTCCGGCGGCGCGGATGCCGCAGCTGCCGCGCGAACTCGTCAAGGCCCGCGCCGCCGAGCTGCGCGCGCGCGCCGCGGCCCGGCGCAGCGCCTGGCTCCACAGCCTCGTGGGCCAGCCGCTCGCCGTGCTTGCCGAGCGCGGCGGCACCGGCCATGCCCCCAATTTCGCCCCCGTCGCGCTGCCCGCGGGCACGGCGCCGGGCACGATCATCACCCTTACCCCAAGCGGCCTTCAGGAGGGCCTGCTCGCATGAGTGAGACCAGCTGGACGGAGCGTCTGCTCGGCGGCTTTGCCAAGACCTCGCAGCGCCTTGCCGCCAACCTCGCCGGCGCGGGCGGCGCCAGCGCGTGGCTCGACGAGGCAACGCTCGACGAGGTCGAAGATGCGCTGATCCTCTCCGATCTCGGCCCGGCCGCGGCGCGGCGCATCCGCCAGCGCCTCGCCGACAAGCGCTTCGGCCTCGAGATCACCACCCGCGAACTGAAGGAGGCGGTGGCCGAGGAGATCGCCGCGATCCTGCGCCCGGTGGCAAAGCCGCTCGAGATCACCGCCTTTCCGCGGCCCCAGGTGATCCTGGTGATCGGGGTCAATGGCTCGGGCAAGACCACCACCATCGCCAAGCTCGCCCACCTGTTCAAGGAGGATGATTACGGCGTGCTGCTGGCCGCGGGCGACACCTTCCGCGCCGCCGCGATCGGCCAGCTGGCCACCTGGGCCGAGCGCATCGGGGTCGATATCGTCAAGGGGCCCGAGGGCGGCGATCCGGCGGCGATCGTGTTCGATGCGGTCAAGCAGGCCACCGCCAGCGGCATCGACGCGCTGATCGTCGATACCGCCGGGCGCCTCCAGAACAAGACCGAGCTGATGGATGAACTGGCCAAGATCCGCCGGGTGCTCGGGCGGCTCAATCCGGCAGCCCCGCACGATGTGGTGCTGGTGCTCGATGCCACCAACGGGCAGAACGCGCTCGCCCAGATCGACGTGTTCCGCGAGGTCGCGGGCGTCACCGGCCTGATCATGACCAAGCTCGATGGCACCGCGCGCGGCGGGGTGCTGGTCGCCGCGGCCGAGCAATATGGCCTTCCCATCCACGCCATCGGAGTGGGCGAGAAGATGGATGACCTGAGGCCCTTCGATCCCGATCTGGTGGCCCGGGTGATTGCGGGGGTGGCGTGATGGCCGATGGCGAAGGCAGGAAAACGGCCTCGAGCTGGCTCAATGTCGCGGTGGACTATGGCCCGCTGCTGGTGTTCCTCGGCGTCTATCGCTGGAAGGCCCCGGCCGATCCCGATCCGGTGGGCGAGCTTGCCGCGGTCATCGCCGGCACTGCCGCCTTCATGCTCGCCGCGGTGATCGCGCTTGCCATCTCGAGGTGGCGGCTCGGCAAGGTCTCGCCGATGCTGTGGTTTTCGACCGCGCTCATCGTCGGCTTCGGCAGCCTCACCATCTTCTTCGGCGATCCCACCTTCGTGCAATTGAAGCCGACGATCATCTATGCCTGCTTCGGCCTTGCGCTCCTTGGCGGGGTGCTGGCCGGCAAGGCGCTGCTCAAGGTGCTGCTCGAGGCCGCCTTCGAGGGCCTGACGGACGAGGGCTGGCTGAAGCTCTCGCGCAACTGGGGGGTGTTCTTCCTCGCCCTTGCCCTGCTCAACGAGGTGCTGCGCGCGCAGCTGAGTTTTGAAAGCTGGCTGTGGGCCAAGCTCTGGGTGTTCCTGCCACTCACCTTCCTTTTCACCTTCAGCCAGATCCCGCTGCTGATGCGCCACGGGATGAGCCTTGAGGGCAAGGCAGAGGCGGGCGATCCCCCGGCCGAGAGCTAGATCTCGACCTGGCTGCCCAGTTCCACCACCCGGTTGGTGGGCAGCTTGAAGAACTCCATCGCGCTCGCCGCGTTGCGCAGCATCCAGGCGAACAGCTTCTCGCGCCAGATCGCCATGCCGGGCTTGGAGGACGGCAGCAGCGTCTGGCGCGAGAGGAAGAAGCTGGTCTGCATCATGTCGAAGGGCGCGCCGCACAGATCGAGGCGCTTCAAGAGCTTGGGCACGTCGGTTTCCTCGAGGAAACCGCAATTGATCGTCACCCGGTAAAAGCCATTGCCAAGGTCCTTGCACTCGTAGCGCTCGGCCTCATCGACATAGGGCACGCCCTGCACCGCCACGGTGAGGATCAGCACCCGCTCGTGCAGCACCTTGTTGTGCTTGATGTTGTGCAACAGCGCGCTCGGCACGCCGGTGTTGGTCGAGGCCATGAACACCGAAGTGCCCGGCACCCGGGTGGCGCTGCCATGCGCGCTCTTGGCGAAGATCTCGATCGGCAGGGCGCTTTCGGCCATGCTCGCGCGCATCAGCTCGCGCCCGCGCGACCAGGTGGTGAGCAGGGTGAAGATGACAAAGCCGATGAGGAGCGGCACCCACCCGCCGCTCGGCACCTTGACGAGGTTGGCGCCGAAATAGGCGATATCGACGATCAGGAAGGCCGCCACCAGCGGCAGCGCCTTCCACCACGGCCAGCGCCACAGGCTGAACAGCACGCCGGCGAGCAGCAGCGTGTCGATGAACATCGCCCCGGTCACCGCGATGCCATAGGCCGCGGCAAGGTTGCTCGATGACTGGAAGAACAGCACCAGCAGGATCACCATCACCATCAGCCCCCAGTTGATCGCCGGGATGTAGATCTGCCCGGCCGCCGCGGCGCTGGTGTGGCGGATCTCCATGCGCGGGATGAAGCCGAGCTGGATCGCCTGCTGGGTGAGGCTGAAGGCGCCCGAGATCACCGCCTGGCTGGCGATGATGGTGGCAAGCAGCGCGAGGATGATCACCGGCACGCGCACCATGTCGGGGATCATCAGGAAGAAGGGATCCTCGATCAGCACCGCGGCGGCCTCGGGCGAGGTCTGCGAGAGCACCAGCGCACCCTGGCCCATGTAGTTGAGCATCAGCGCCGGATAGACGAAGGTGAGCCACGAGAGCGCGATCGGCTTGCGCCCGAAATGGCCCATGTCGGCATAGAGCGCCTCGGCCCCGGTCACCGCCAGCACCACGCTGCCCAGCGCAATGAAGGCGACATAGCCATCGGTGATGAAGAACTGCACCGCGTTGAGGGGATTGATAGTCTCGAGGATGATCATCGGGTTGGCGATGAGGTGCATCACCCCCAGCGTTGCCAGCATGGCGAAATAGGTCATCATCACCGGGCCGAAGAGCTTGCCCACCCGGTCGGTGCCGCGCGCTTGCAGCGCGAACAGGCACACGAGGATCGCCACCGCGGTGGGCACGATCCACGGCTCGAAACCCGGGACGATATATTGCAGGCCCTCGGTGGCCGAAAGCACCGAGATCGCCGGGGTGATCATGCTGTCGCCATAGAACAGCGCGGTGGCAAACACCCCGAGCAGCACCAGCGGCCCGGTCCACCCGGCCTTGTCCGAGGTGCGCTTGATCAGCGCCAGCAGCGCCAGGCTCCCGCCCTCGCCGCGGTTGTCGGCGCGCATGATGGTGATGACATATTTGACCGTCACCACCATCATCATCGACCAGAACACGAGGCTCAGCACCCCGTGGATGTGCTGCGCATCAGGCTCGATGCCCGGCACCCCGTGATGCGAGGCAAAGGTCTCGCGGAAGGCATAGAGCGGGCTGGTGCCGATATCGCCGAACACCACGCCCATCGCGCCGATTGCCAGCGTCAGGGTGGAGGCGGCATGGGCCTGGCCATGCCCGGCCTTGGGATCGGCGATTGGGGAGGAAGTGCTCATGGCAAGGGGATTTCCCGTCAACTCGGTACTGCCCATGGGGCCGGTGCGACTCCGGCGATCAAGGGCGCGCGCCTAGCACCAGCCTTTCGCACCTGCAACATCACCCATTGCGCTGACACGCCAGCGTCACGGACCCTGGAGCATCGGCGCGCGGGCGATCATGGCATCGAGCCGCGCAACCTCGGCCGCCAGCCCCTCGCGCCACGGGGCATCGGCGGGCGAGCGCGCCACCAGCCCGGCCCAGATGTCGCGCGCCGCGCGCACCTCGCCGCTCTGGAGATAGGCATAGCCGAGGAAATATTCCGCCCCCGGATGAGCAGGATCGATTTGTCGGGCGCGGTTGAAGGCCTCGACCGCCGCCGGGGTGACATTGCCATCGGCATGGCCGATGAGCGCCAAGCCGAGCGCGAGCCAGCCTTCAAGATCGCGCGGGTTCTCGGCCAGGCCGCGCTGGAGCAGGCCGGCGGCATCGGCAAACTGCCCGCGCCGGGCAAAGGCATCGGAGGTGACGATATAGTCGGGCGGCGGCACCGCACGGTCGAACAGCGCGGCGCGGCCCTCGACCATGGCCTCGCCCTCACTGTTCAAGGCCCCGCCGGGGGCCTTGGGGGCTGCGGCAAGCCCGGGCGAGCCCTGCCAGGCATAGCCCGCAAGGCCGAACACCAGCACCGCGCCGAACAGCGCCAGCCCATCGCGCGGCAGGCGCAGCACCAGCACCGCAAAGGCAAAGGCGCCGAGTGCCAGCGCGCCGACCGCAAGCCAGGTGGCGATCATGCTTCCTCCTTCCCGGCCTCGCCGTGGCGCCGCCCGAGCCGGCGCAGCAGCACCCCGGCGGCGATCAGGACCACCAGCGCAGGGATCACGAAAAGCGGCCAGGTGGTGGCGCTGACCCGCGGCTCATAGCTGACGTAGTCACCATAGCGCGCGATCAGCCAGGCGCGGATCTCATCCGGGCTTTCGCCAGCCAGGATGCGGCTGCGCACCTGGTGGCGCATGTCGCCGGCCATCGGCGCATCCGAATCGGCGATCGATTGCGACTGGCACTTGAGGCAGCGCAGGGTGTGCATCAGCGCCGTGGCCTTGGCCTCGAGCGCCGGGTCTTCAAGCTGGGTATAGGCATAGGGGGCAGGCGGCATGGTGTCCTGCGCCAGCGCCGGCATGGCGATGAGGGCCGCGAGAAGGACGAGCAAGGCGCGGATCATTTCGCCTTCTCCAGCTCCTTCAGCAGCAGCGGCACGTGTTCGGGGCGGATATCGCCGATGTGCTGATAGCGGATCACGCCCTTGGCATCGATCACGAAGGTCTCGGGCACGCCCGAGGAGCCGATCGCCAGCTGCACCTCGGAAATGGGATCGGCGCCGATGCGGCTGTAGGGATTGCCGTGGCGGGCAAGGAAGGCGGCGACGTCCTCGGGCCGGTCACGGATGGCGATGCCGACGATTTCGACCCCGCGCGCCTTGAGCGCCTCGAGCTGGGGCGCCTCGGCGATACAGGGCAGGCACCAGCTTGCCCAGATGTTGAGCAGGCGTGGGCGTCCGCCGACGAGATCGGCCCGCGAGAGGCCCGGCAGCCCGGCAAAGGCCGGCGCGAGCGCGAAGTCGGGCAGCGGCTGGCCGATCATCGCGCTTTCGACGAACTGGTCCTTCTCTTGCGTGAGCATATAGGCGGCAAGGCCGGCAAAGAAGGCGAACAGGCCAAGCGGCACCCACAGGGCAAGACGGCGCGCCATGCGGATTTACTCCGCCGGAACCGGGGCGCCGGCAAGCGCCTCGAGATCGGCCCGCCGCGCTGCGCCCTGGCGGCGAGCGAGGCGGCGCCTGAGATCAACCCGCACCCGGCCCGCGATCGCCAGCACGCCGCCGAGCGCAATCAGCATCCCCCCATACCAGATGAAGGTGACAAAGGGCTTCCACCACAGCCGCAGCTGCCAGCGCCCATCGGCAGCCTGATTGCCGATCACCGCATAAAGCTGGCCGTTCCAGCGCGTGAGGAGCGCGCTTTCGCTGGTCGATTGCGGCGGCGACCAGAAATTGCGCGCCTGGGGAGTGAGGATCACCGGGGCACCATCACCTTCGCGCACCGCAAGGCGCGCCTCGATCGCGGTCCAGTTGGGGCCGGCCACGGGCACCACGCGCTCGAGCGTCACGGCAAAATCGCCGACCTCGACGCTGCCCCCCGGCGCCACCGCGGCGAGGCGCTCCTTGGTGAAGGCGCCTTCCGAGGCCATGCCGAAGAGCGCGACCGCCACCCCCAGATGCGCCAGCACCATGCCCCAGGTCGCCACCGGCACGCGGGCAAGCCGGCGCCCGCGCAGCGGCAGGAAGGCGGCAACGCCAAGCCCCGCGGCAAGGCCAAGGCCAAGGAGCGGCAGGAAGGGGAAGGAGCCGAAGAAGCTCACCGCCGCGATCACGGCGATGATGAGCGCCGCCACCAGCATCACCTCGAACTGGATGCGCCCCGGCCTGTCCGCGCGCCAGCGCAACAGCGGGCCCACCGCCATCACCAGCAGCATCGGCACGGCAAAGATCGCGCTCGCCGGGTTGAAGTAGGGCGGGCCGACCGAGACGCGCACGTCAAAGGCCTCGGTGAGCAAGGGATAGAGCGTGCCGAGCAGCACGATCGCCAGGATCGCCGAGAGCATGACATTGTTGAACACCAGCGCGCCCTCGCGGCTCAGCGCGGCAAAGCGCTTGCCCTCGGCCACCGCCCCGGCGCGCAGGGCAAAGATGGCAAAGGCTCCGCCGATATAGAGCGCCAGCAGGCCGAGGATGAAGGCCCCGCGTTCAGGATCGACGGCAAAGGCGTGCACGCTGGTGAGCACGCCCGAGCGCACCAGGAAGGTGCCGAGCATCGACATCGAGAAGGCGAGCACGCCGAGCATGATCGTCCAGGTGCGCAGGGCATCGCGCGCAGCCAGCACGCTCACCGAATGGAGCAGCGCGGTGGCCGCGAGCCAGGGCATGAGCGAGGCATTCTCGACCGGGTCCCAGAACCACCAGCCGCCCCAGCCCAGCTCGTAATAGGCCCAGTAGGAGCCGGCGGTGATCCCCAGCGTCAGCAGCACCCAGGCCCCCAGCACCCACGGGCGCATCACCCGGGCAAAGGCCGGGCCGACCGCGTGGGTGAGCAGCGCCCCCATCGCCAGGCTGAAGGCGACCGAAAGGCCGACATAGCCGGCGTAGAGCGTGGGTGGGTGGAAGGCGAGGCCGATGTCCTGCAGCAGCGGGTTGAGGCCGCTGCCCTCGGCGGCGGGCACGGGCAGGCGCTCGAAAGGATTGGAGGACAAGAGCAGGAAGGCATAGAAGCCCAGCGCGACGAAGCCCTGCACCGCCAGCGTCGCGCCCAGGGTGCGCTCGGGCAGGCGGCGCTCGAAGGCGGCGAGCAGGCCCCCGGAGGCCGCCAGCACCGTGACCCACAGCAGCATCGAGCCCTCGTGATTGCCCCAGGTGCCGGTGAGCTTGTAGATCAGCGGCTTCATCGAATGCGAATTGGTCGCCACCAGCCTCACCGAAAGATCGGTGACGGCAAAGGCATAGAGCAGCATGGCAAAGGCAAGGCTGGCGAGCAGCGCCTGCACCACCGCGGCCGGGCGGGCATAGAGCGCGAGCGGGCTTGCCGCGCCCTCGCCCCCGCGCAGCGCCGCCGCCCCGGCAACGAGCTGCAAAGCCGCGAGCGCCGCGGCGAGCCACAGGGCGGCAAGGCCGATCTCGGCGATCATCGCGCCGCCTCCAGGCGCTCGGGCTTGCTGCGCGGCACGATCAGTTCAGCCCCACCGTGGTCTCGGAGGCCATCTTGGCCGCCGCCGCCGTGCCCATGCCTTCAAGCTCCCTTGGCACATAATTCTCATCGTGCTTGGCCAGAAGGTTGGTGGCGCGGAACACCCCGTCCGGCCCAAGACTGCCCTCGGCCACCACGCCCGAGCCCTCGACGAACAGATCAGGCAGGATGCCGGTGTAGCGCACCGGGATCGCCGCATCGCTGTTGCCGGTGACCCGAAAGGTCACGGTGACGCCATCGGCCGCGGTGACGAGCGAGCCCTTCTCGACCATGCCGCCGAGCCGCACCGCCTGGCCCACCGCCGGCGGGTCGGCTGCCATCTGTTCGGGCAGGTAGAAATAATTGGCCTGGTTGCGCAGCGCCCAGGCGGCAAGCAGGCCAGCGCCGATGATCGCCACCAGCGCGATCACCACCAGCACAAGGCGTTGATGCTTGGCCTTCATCCCATGCTCCCTGTCAGCGCCGCCGCGTGGCATCGCGCCGCGCCTCGGCCCGCTGCATGGCGCGCCAGGCCCAGAGGATCAGCGCGGCAAGCGCGATCGCCGAGACGGCATAGGCAAGGATGACGAAATCCCATTGGTCGAGCGCCTCGCGCATCAGGCCTGCTCCATCGCCACCGCCGCCGCCGCCGCCGCCGCCGCGGGGGGCGCCTCATCCTCGAGCGCGCGGCGACGCAGGCGCGCCTCGATCTGCCCCTCGGCGATCAGCGCGCGCATCCGCATCAGCACGATCCCGCCGAACAGCAGCGAGAAGCCCAGCACCGCCACCAGCAGCGGCACCAGGAAGGTCGCCTCGATCGCGCTCTTGCCTGCGGTGATGCTGGGCGGCTGGTGGAGCGAGTTCCACCACACCACCGAGCGGTTGATGATCGGCACGTTGATTGCGCCGACCATGCCGAAGATCGCGGCAATGCGGCTCGATCCGCCCTCGCGGCTGGCCGCCTCGGTAAGCGCCAGATAGCCGGCATAGAGGAAGAACAGCACGAGCATGCTGGTGAGCCGTCCGTCCCATTCCCACCAGGTGCCCCAGGTGGGCCGCCCCCAGATCGAGCCAGTGGCAAGGCAGATGGCGCAGAACACCATCCCCGGCACGGCAATCGCGCGCGCGGCGATGGCGGCGAGCGGATGCTTCCAGATCAGCAGCATGGCAGAGGCGATCGCGATCCCCGCCCAGCCGCCCATGCCGAGCCAGGCGGCCGGCACGTGGATGAACAGGATCCGCACGGTCTCGCCCATCAGCCGGTCGGGCGGCACCGCCACCAGGCCCCAGCCAACCGCGCCGAGCGCAATCACCAGCCCGCTCCAGAACAGGAGCGGGGTGAGCCACTTGGCCAGCGACAGAAAACGGGTGGGATTGGCGTAGATGTGCATGATGGGTCGCTTTGGCGCGGGGGCAAGCCTTACACCCGAACCGGACGATAAGGCAATTCACCCAAGGGCAAATTCGTTCCCGCCGGCAAGCCCCGCCAGGCCCGAGCGATCAGCCCCGCCCGATGAGCTTCTGCGCCATGCGGTCGGCCACCACGTCGGCAGGTTCGCCGCGCGCCGCGCTTTCCTGCCAGATGGTCTCGAGCCGCTCGGGGATCTGGCCAATCAGCCGGGTGACCTCGGCAAGATCGGCATGGCGCCCTTCGCGCCGGGCGAGATATTCGATCCCCACCGAGATGATCCCCCCGGCATTGATGACATAATCGGGGGCATAGAGGATGCCGCGCCGTGCCAGCAGCGCGCCGTGCTCCGGCCGGGCAAGCTGGTTGTTGGCCCCGCCCGCCACGATCGCGCAATCGAGCGCGGCAATCCGCGCCTCATCGAGGATGGCGCCGAGGGCATTGGGGCTGAAGACATCGCAGGGCGTGGTCATGATCGCCTCGCTGGCGACATGCGCCGCGCCCAGCTCGGCCGCGAGCGCCCCGGCGCGGTGCGCATCAATATCGGCAAGCGTCAGGCGCGCCCCATCGCGCGCCAGCAGCCGCGCCACACCGCCGCCAACGCTGCCCGTGCCCTGGAGCGCCACGTGCACCCCGGCAAGGCTGTCTTTGCCGAGCTGGTGGCGCACCGCCGCCTTGATACCGAGATAGATGCCTTGCGCGGTGAAGGGCCCGGGATCGCCCCCGGCCTGGCCCGCGCCCGCCACCGGCAGGCCCGAGACATGGGCGGTGCGCGCGGCGATCGCCACCATGTCCGCTTCGCTCATGCCGACATCCTCGGCGGTGACATAGCGCCCGCCGAGCGCCGCGATCGCATCGCCGAAGGCGGCGAGCATGGCCGGCGTCTTGGTGCGCGCGGCATCGGCCAGGATCACCGCCTTGCCCCCGCCCAGCGGCAGCCCGGCCATGGCGTTCTTGTAGCTCATCCCGCGCGCGAGCCTGAGGCAATCGCGCATCGCCGCGGCCGGATCGGCATAGTGCCAGAAGCGGGTGCCGCCCGCCGCCGGGCCGCAATGGGTGGAGTGGACCGCGATGATCGCGGTCAGCCCGCTCGCCCTGTCGTGCACCAGCTGCACCAGTTCGTGCGCGTCGAAATCGGGCTCGGCCCAGAAAGCGGTCATCACAATCCCCTGTCGGGCGCGGAGCCAGGCGGCACGACGAGAACGGGGAGAAGGACGGATGGGGCGACCAACGGGGTTCGAACCCGTGACCTCCGGTACCACAAACCGGCGCTCTAACCAGCTGAGCTATGGTCGCCACACGCCTTTCGCCCGCATAGCACCTTTCCGGTGCGTGCCAAGCCCGCGCGAGGCAGGGCGGATGACCCATGGCGCGCGGACGGTCAAGCCCGCGGGGCGCGGGGCAAGCGCCTGTTGCACAAAGCCCCTTTCAAGGGAAGCGAAAACTGCCGCGCGCGCACCTTCGCGCAAGATTGTTGCGCGCGCTGCCACGCCATTGCCAAGCCCGGCGCGGCATCTATCCTCACGGCGCCATGCTCGCCGCCGCCGATTCCATCGCCGCCCGTCTTGCCGCACACCCGGGGATGCAGCGCGTGCCCACCCCCAAGGCCGAGCTGTTCCAGTGCCGCCGATTCGCCAGTGCAGAGCTGTGCGCGGCGCTGATCGACCTCATCGAGCGCGACCGGCGCCCCTCGACCATCGCCGATGACAATGGCGATCCGCTGTTCCGCACCAGCGAGACCTGCGACCTTGCCGCCGATCTCGCCCCGGCAAGGCAAGTCGAGGCGCTGCTGAGCGCGGTCTCGGGGCTGGATCCGGCCTATGGCGAGCCGCTCCAGGGCCAGCGCTATGCCGTGGGGCAGGAGTTCAAGGCGCACACCGACTATTTCGTGCCGGGCGGGCGCGACTACCACAAATATTGCAGCCTTTCGGGCAACCGCACCTGGACCTTCATGATCTATCTCAATGACGTGCCGGCAGGCGGGGCTACCCGCTTCAAGCTGCTCGACAAGACCTTTCACCCCGAGGCGGGCAAGCTGCTTGCCTGGAACAACCGGCTCGCCGATGGCAGCATCAACCCGATGACGCTGCACCACGGGATGAAGGTGCGAAAGGGGATCAAATACGTGATCACCAAGTGGTATCGCGAGAAGGAATGGAGGGGATGATGCAGGACTATTCCGATCTGGCCGCCAAGCTGCGCGCGCGGCTTGCCGAACTGACCGCACGGGCGGACGAGATCGAGGAGGATCTGCGCCATCCGCTCGATCCCGATTTTTCCGAGCAGGCGATCGACCTTGCCGATGACGAGGCGCTCGAGGGGATCGACGAGGTGCTGCGCGCCGAGGCCGCGCAGGTGCGCGCCGCGCTCCAGCGGATTGCCAATGGCACCTATGGCATCTGCGCCAATTGCGGCGCCGAGATCCCGCGCGCCCGGCTCGAGGCCCAGCCGGTGGCGACACGCTGCGTCAAATGCGCTGCCTGAAACGCGAAAGGCGGCCCCGCAAGGCCGCCTTCCCCTGTGCCGCGATGTTGCGCCGCGATGTGCCGCGAGCGCGCGGCTACGCGCTGGCGCGCAGGCTTACTTCTTGAGCGTGAGCCCGCCGAAGCGCTTGTTGAACGCCGCCACGCGCCCGCCTTCGGCCACCTGCTGGCGGCCCCCGGTCCAGGCCGGATGGCTGAGCGGGTCGATCTCGAGCGACATCACGTCGCCTTCCTTGCCCCAGGTCGAACGGGTCTGATACTCGGTCCCGTCGGTCATGCGGACCGTGATCATGTGGTAATCGGGGTGCCCTTGGGCCTTCATGTGCCTGTCCTTTGCAGCCTTTCGCCGGTGCCGACCGGCGGTGCTATGAATGAGAAGCGGCGCGCTTAGTGGGGATCGGGCGCAAATGCAACCTCTGATGAGGCCGCCCCGCCCCGATCAGGCGGGCGGATCGGCCATCATCGCGGTGAACTCGGCCTCGCAGGTCACCCGCCCCTCGACGCTGGCCTTGCCGGCGAAGCGATAGACGCGGCTGCGCTTCTGGGTGAACTCCACGTTAAGGTCGAGCAGGCACCCCGGGGTTACGGGGCTGCGGAACTTGGCGTTCTCGATCCCCAGGAAGATGACGAGCTTGCCGGTGCCGGCAAGCTCCATCGTCTCGATCCCGAGGATGCCGGCGGCCTGCGCCAGCGCCTCGATCTGGAGCACGCCGGGCATGATCGGCGCGCCGGGAAAATGGCCCTGGAAGAACTGTTCGTTCATGCTCACGGCCTTGACCGCGTGGATGCGCTCACCCGGCGTCATCGAACGCACCCGATCAACCAGCAGCAGCGGGTAGCGGTGGGGCAGGGCCTTGAGGATCCTGCCGATGTCATAATCCGCCGTGCCCGCTGCCGGGCCTGCCGCCTCGCTCATGGCGCTCGCTCCCTCGCGCCCCTGTCAGCGCCCGACCGGCGCCGAAGGGTTGCCCTGCTGCTGCTGCGCCGCGGCGGCCTGCTGCTGGGCGATCTGGGCGGCGATCAGGCGCTGCTGGATCTCCTGGAAGATCTGCAGACCCTCGCGGCTCGGGCGCCAGTCGGCCGGCGGCACCACCCCCACGCTCGGCACCTTGGTGTTGAGCGCCGCGGTCACCGCCTGGGTGATGTCGGCCTCGGGCGGAGCGTAGAGCAGCGAGCCGGGATCGACCACCAGCTTGATCTGCTTGGCCTTGATCACTTCCTCGAGCGCGGCGCCATATTGCAGGATGATCTGCTCGATCGCATAGACCCGCGCGCCGTCGATCTGGTTGCCGATCGCCTGGATTTCCTGGTCGAGCGTCTGGAGCTTGGTGAAATCCGGGGTCTTGCGCTTGGCCTCCAGCTCGGCATCGTCCACCTGCTTGTCGCCGTTCTTGTCGAAGGTGGCGAGCAGGGTCTGGCGCTCCTGCGCCTTGTTGCGGCGCAGCTCGGCCTGGGGCGCGTAGGTTTGGGCGATCTGCTCGTAAGCGGTCTGGAAGGCGCTGGTGCCAATGATCGTGCGCGAAATATCGACCGTGGCAAGCCGGCCTTCGACCTGCGCCTGGGCCGGCACGGCAGCAAGGGCAGCAAGCGCAAGGCCAGCCGGGGCGATCAGTTTGGTGAGCATATTCATCAGAATTGGGTTCCTACGTTGAAGGTCAGGCGCCGTTCGTCATCGCCCGGCACCTTGCGGATGGTCTGGGCAAGGTCGATGCGGAACGGCCCGAAGGGCGAGTTCCAGTTGACCCCGATCCCGGCGGTGATGCGCGGACTGGGCGAATCGCCGAGGAAGGTCTCCTTGATCCGGCTGCCCGGGCGGATCGCCGGGGAATTGGGGCTGCCATTGGGCGCGAGCGGATTGGTGGTGCGGTCGAACACCGGCTGGCCATTGATCAGCACCGGCTGGCCATTGGCGTCGAGCCGCTGGGTGAAATAGACGAGATTGCCGTTGGCATCGCGTTCCTGAACGCCGAAGGGATTGTCCTGCAGCACCGGCTGCTCCACCCCCCACAGCGCCCCGATATCGGTCCAGATCGAGGGCCTGAGGCCCAGTTCGCGCGCGCCCGAGCCGAGCGGGATCTCGAGCTCCGCCCGGCCGAGATAGTAGTTGCGCCCGCCGATGGCATCATCGCGGGTCTGGTTGCGATCGGTGACGAGGATCGGTGGGCCGCCTTCAGGATCATCAACATAGGCCTGGGTGAGCACCCGCGGGCCAACCCCGCGGATGGCAAAGCCGCGGAACTGCGGCTCGCCGAGGAAGAAGCGGTCGGTCAGGAACACATCATCAACCCCCGCACCCGGCCGATCCTGGAGCGGGATGATGGTGCCGCCCTCAGCCAGAAGCGAGAAGATGAAGCCCGAATTGCCCACCCGCCAGAACTGCTGGGCGCGTCCGCGCAAGCGCACATAGCGCACATCACCCCCGAGCCCGGCAAATTCGGTGCTCAGCGTGATGCTGCGCCCTTGGGTCGGCCGAATGCGCGAGTTCAGCGAGTTGTAGTTGAGGCTGAGGCCCAGGATCGAACTCAGCCGCGTGCCCAGCGCATCGCACAGGAAGCGCCCGGCCAGCAGCGGATCGCACTCGCGCACCCCGTCGCCATCGATATCGGAGAAGAACTGGTTCTCATCGAGCGAGACGTCATCATTGTTGAGCGTGTAGCTGCCGATCAGCGCCATGTATTCGGTCAGCGGCACCCCGACGCGCAGCGAGAAGCCGGTGGTGGCCTGCTCGAAGGTGGTGTTGCGATCGCGGTTGGTGAAGTTGAAGCTGTTGAAATCGCGGCGGTAGATATCAATCCCGCCGGAGATGTTGCGATCGAAGATATAGGGCTCGGAAAAGCTCACCTGGGCCGAGCGCGAGAACTGCGAATAGTTGACCGAAAGGCCGACCGTCTGCCCGCGCCCGCGGAAATTGCGCTGTCGGATCGAGCCGGCAAGAATGAACTGCTCGATCGAGGAGAACCCGGCGGAAAACTGCAATTCGCCGGTCGGCTTTTCCTCGACATTGGCTTCGAGCACGATGCGATCGGGCGCGCTGCCCTCGACCTGCTTGACCTCGAAATTCTCCTGGAAATAGGCCAGCGAATTGATGCGGGCATTGGTGCGCTGCACCGCCAGGCTGTTGAAGGCATCGCCCTCGGCCAGGCGGAACTCGCGGCGGATCACCTTGTCCTGGGTGAGCGTGTTGCCGTTGACATCGACCCGCTCGACATAGACCCGCGGCGCCTCGCGCAGCAGGAAGGTGACATTCATCTGCCGCTTGTCGGCATCGCGGCGAAAGCGCGGCTGCACATCGGCAAAGGCATAGCCGAAGCGCCCCGCAAGCTCGGTGAGCTGCTCGACCGTGTCCTCCACGGTCTTGGCGTTGTACCAGTCGCCGGTCTTCATCGGCAGCTGGGTGCTCATGACGTCGCTGTCGAAGTCGCGCAACTGGCTGTCGACCTTGACTTCGCCGAAGGTGTAACGCTCACCCTCCTCGACCACATAGGTGATGATGAAGTCGCGCTGGTCCGGGGTCAGCTCGGCCACGGCCGAGACCACGCGGAAATCGGCATAGCCGTTGGTGAGATAGAACTGGCGCAGCTTCTGCTGGTCAAACGCCAGCCGATCGGGATCGTAGCTGGTGTTCGAGCTGAAGAAGCTGGTGAGGCGGGCCTGCTTGGTCACCATCTCGCCGCGCAGCTCGCCATCGGAGAACTTCTCGTTGCCGAGGATGTTGATCTGCCTGACCTTGGACTTGGGCCCCTCGCTGATCTCGAAGATGATATCGACGCGGTTCTGCGGCAGCTGCACCAGCTTGGGCTCGACCTTGGCGGCAAAGCGGCCCTGGCGCTTGTAAAGCTCGATGATGCGGGCAACGTCGGCGCGCACCTTGGAACGGGTGAAGATCTGGCGCGGCGCGAGCTTGATCTCGGGCAGGATCTTGTCGTTCTTGAGCCGCTGGTTGCCCTCGAGCACGATGCGGTTGATCACCGGGTTTTCGACGATGGTGATCACCACATTGCCGTTGTCATTGCGGATGCTGGTGTTGGCGAACAGCTCGGTGGCGCCCAGATCCTTGATCGCCTCGTCGGCGGCAAGCGCAGTGTATTCCTGCCCGACGCGCAGGCGGATGTAGCTCAGGATGGTGGTGGGCTCGAGCCTTTCGGCCCCGACCACGCTGATGCTGCGGATGACATTGCCGCGCTCGGCCGGGGCGGGAGCCGGCGCCGGAGAGGGCGCCGGGGCCGGGGCCTGCTCCTGCGCCAGCGCCATTGCGGGCAGGCCGGCGAGCAGCGAACCGCCGCACAGCAAGGCGGCAAGGCGCGCGCGGCGCGCCCCCACCGGTGCCGCAGCGCCGCCCCGCGCCGGATTGCCATTGACCGGCGCCATCACCGTCTCGCTCGATGCGTTCATGCCGCTAAAATCCCGTCTTCATCCTTGCTGCCCGCGCCCCTGCGACGGACACGCCTTGCCGACCCTCAAGCCGGATGCCTGCCCCCCGCCGTGCCGCCCCGCTGCGGCGCCAGCATCTCGGCCCTCGCCTGTGCCCGATGTGCCGAGCGCAATCAAGCCGCGCGGGCGGCACGGCTGCGACTGGACGCGCGCTTTCCCCGGCAAAGCGCGGCGCCGCGCGCGCGCTGCGCTCAGCTGCCGAACAAGGGGAGCGAAAAGAGGTCATTCACCGTCACCACCGCCATCAGCATCAGCACCAGCGCGATCCCGGTGCGATAGGCCCATTCGGTCGCCTGCGGCCCCACCGGCTTGCGGCGGATCGCCTCGGCCAGATAGAACATCAGGTGCCCGCCATCGAGCGCGGGGATTGGCAAGAAGTTGATGAATGCCAAATTAAGCGAGATGAGCGCGGCAAAGTGGACGAAGGCCGCCAGCCCCATGCTCATCTGCTCGCCCGAATATTTGGCGATCTTGATCGGCCCGCCCAGTTCCTTGACCGAGCGATCGCCGCTGATGATCTGCTGGATGCCGGTGACCATCAGCAAGGTGAAATCCCAGCTCTGCCTGATCCCAAGCCCGATCGCCTCGAGCGGGCCGACCTTCTCGAGCACGAATTTCCCGCCCACCGGCGCCACCCCGATCAGGCCCTCGGTGCTGACATTGCCGAAATTGTCGCGCCGCTCCACCCGCGCCGTGGTCACGGCAACATCGCGCGTCACCCCATCGCGCGCGACGGTGAAGACCATGCGCTTGCCCGGGTGGAGCGCCACCTTGGTCTTGATATCGGTGAAATCGCGCACCGGCCGCCCGTCGATCGCCACCACCACATCGCCGACCTTGAGCCCGGCGGCCGCGGCGGGGCTGTTTTCGGTGAAGGCGCCGATGGTGCGCGAATCCTCGGGATCGACCAGCGTGGGCTTGCCGAGGATGGCAAAGAAGGCGGCAAAGATCCCCACCGCCACCACGAGGTTGGTGACCGGGCCGGCCGCGACGATCAGCGCGCGCTTCCACAGCGCCGCGGCCTGAAATGCGCCTTCCTCCACCGGGGCGGAAGGATCGGGCACGCTCGCCGGGTTCATGTCGCCCTTGAACTGGACATAGCCCCCCAGCGGCAGGGCCGAGAGCTTCCAGCGGGTGCCGTGGCGGTCGGTAAAGCCGAAAAGCTCGCGCCCGAAGCCGACCGAGAAGGCCTCGGCCTTGACCCCGAACAGCCGGCCCACGAGCAGGTGGCCCAGCTCGTGCACCGTCACCAGCGGGCCCAGCAGCAGCAGGAAGCCCACGACATACATCCAGAACGGGGGGCTATCCAACAAGGGCGGGGTTCTCCAGCAGGCGCCGCGCTTCACGCCGCGCCGATTGATCGATCGCCAGCACGTCCTCGAGGCTGGTGGGCGCAGCGCCCAGCGGGCTGCGCTGCAGGGTTTCCTCCACCACTGCCGCAATGCGGGTGAACCGCAGGTGACCGGCAAGGAAGGCGGCCACCGCCACCTCGTTGGCGGCATTGAGGATCGCCGGGGCGCCCCCGCCCGCGGCCAGCGCCTCGCGCGCCAGGCGCGTGGCGGGAAAGCGTTCCTCATCGGGCGCGTGGAAGGTGAGTTCGCCGATCGCGGCAAGATCGAGCGGGGCGAGCGGGGTTTCCATCCGCTCGGGCCAGGCCAGGCACGAGGCGATCGGCACCCGCATGTCCGACGGGCCAAGCTGGGCGAGGGTCGAACGGTCGCAAAACTCGACCATCGAATGGATCACGCTTTGCGGGTGGATGACGATCGAGAGCTTGTCGAGCCCCACCGGAAAGAGGTGATAGGCCTCGATATATTCGAGGCCCTTGTTCATCATCGTGGCCGAATCGACGCTGATCTTGGCCCCCATCGACCAGTTGGGATGGGCAATCGCCTCGGCCGGGGTGGCGGTGTGGAGCCGCTCGGCGCTCCAGGTGCGCAAGGGCCCGCCGCTCGCGGTGAGGGTGATGCGCGCGACATCGGCGATGCGGCCCGCGGCAAGGCACTGGAAGATGGCGTTGTGTTCCGAATCGGTTGGCAGCAGCGTGGCGCCGTGGCGCGCCACCGCCGCCATCAGCACCTCGCCGGCCGAAACCAGCGCCTCCTTGTTGGCAAGCGCGATGGTGCCGCCGCGCTCGACCGCGGCCATGACGGGCGCGAGGCCCGCACAGCCGACGATCGCCGCCACCGTCATGTCGACGGGCCGCGCCGCCGCCTCGATCAGCGCCGCGCGCCCGCCCGCCGCGGCGATCCCGGTGCCGGCGAGCGCGTCGCGCAGCTCGGGCAGGCAGGCCTCGTCCCCCACCACCGCCAGCCGCGCATCGAACTCGATCGCCAGCGCGGCAAGCTGCGCGGCGCTGCAATGGGCGGTGAGCGCCTCGATCTGCCAGGCCGCGCGGTTGCGCCGCACCAGATCGAGCGTCGATGCCCCGATCGAGCCGGTCGCGCCAAGCAGGGTGAGCGTGCGCGTCATCCTTCCATCATCCCAGCAAAAGGGGCAGCGTGGCAATCACAAACAGCACGAAGAACACCGCGATGAAGCCGTCGAGCCGGTCAAGCAGCCCGCCATGTCCCGGAATGAGATGGCCCGAATCCTTCACCCCCGCGCGGCGCTTCATCCAGCTTTCGAAGAAATCCCCGGCCTGGGCGATGAGCGCGATCAGCACCCCGCCAAGCACCGCCATGCCAAGCGCCCCGGCGGTGGTGCCCGGCACCGCCGCGGGGCCGAAATCGCTGATCTCGACGCCCACGCCGACGAGCGCGGCGAGCGCGGCGCCGCCGCCGAGGCCCGCCCAGGTCTTGGCCGGGCTGATCCTGGGCGCGATCTTCGGCCCGCCGATCGCGCGTCCGGCAAAATAGGCGCCGACATCGACCGCCACGATCGGAAGGATGAAGGCGACGAGCACCTCGAGCGGGCCATAGCCCGAAGCTGAGGGATCGAGCGGGAGCACCTGGCGCCCGTTGCGCACCACCAGCATGGCCAGCGCCGCCCCGCCGATATAGATCACCCCGGCAAAGAACCACAGCGTCTCGCCCACCAGCGAGAGGCCAAAGCGGCTCACCAGCCGGTTCCACTCCCACAGCAGCCCGAGCGCGAGCGCGCCCACCAGCAGCGTCCACACCCAGCCGCCCAGCCACAGCGCCCCGCCCGCCACCACCAGCATCACGATGGCGCTGGCGAGGCGCACCGGCAGATCGGACACCCCTGCCCTGGGGTCGCGCACCCGGGTGCTATCGTCCGCCATAGCGCCGCTCCCTGCGGGCAAAATCATCGAGCGCCCGGGTGAGGTGGGCTGGCTCGAAATCGGGCCAGAGCGTCTCGACAAACAGCATCTCGGCATAGGCCGCCTGCCACAGCAGGAAATTGGACAGGCGGATCTCCCCGCTGGTGCGGATGAGCAGGTCGAGCGGGGGCAGATCGGCGGTGTCGAGATGGGCAGCGATGGTCTCGATCGTCACGTCCCCCTCGGCCGCCGCCTTGGCCGCGGCCCGGGCGATCTCGTGCTGGGCACCATAATTGAGCGCCACCGCAAGGGTGCGCGTGCCCTCGGCGGTGCGGGCCAGCGCGTCCTCGAGCATGGCGACGATGTCGGGCGCGAGCGCGCGCCAATCGCCGATGATCTTGAGCTTGACCTTGTTGGCGACGAATTCCTCGAGGTCGGATTTGATGAACCGGCGCATCAGGTTCATCAGGTCATCCACTTCCTCGTCGGGTCGCTTCCAGTTTTCCGAGGAGAAGGCATAGAGGGTGAGGCATTCAAGCCCGGTCGGCTCAAGGCTGCGCACCAGCCGCCGCACCGCCTCGACCCCGCGCTGGTGGCCGACCGCGCGCGGCAGGCCCCGCTGCTTGGCCCAGCGGCCATTGCCATCCATGATGATGGCGACATGGCGGGCGCGCGATTGCTGCAAGCTGTCCCCCTTCACCGGCTGCGGCCCGCTTACTGGCTCAGGATTTCCTGCTCCTTCTTGGCGGCGGCCTCGTCGGCTTCCTTCACATATTGGTCGGTGAGCTTTTGCACCTCGTCCTCGCGGCGCTTGCGCTCGTCCTCGGAGATTTCCTTCTTCTTCTCGTCGGCCTTGAGGCTCTCCATCGCGTCGCGGCGCACGTTGCGGATCGCGATCTTGGCCTTCTCGGCATATTGGCCGGCGAGCTTGGCCAGCTCCTTGCGGCGCTCCTGGGTGAGATCGGGGATCGGCAGGCGCAGCGTCTGCCCGTCGATGATCGGGTTGAGGCCGAGATTGGCATGGGCGATGCCCTTTTCCACCGCGGTCATGTTGGCGCGGTCCCACACCTGCACCGAGAGCATCCGCGGCTCGGGCGCCGAAACCGTGGCGACCTGGTTCAAGGGCATCATCGCGCCATAGACCTCGACCACCACCGGATCGAGCAGGCTGGTGTTGGCGCGGCCGGTGCGCAGGCCCTGCAGATCGCTCTTGAGCGCTTCCACCGCGCCCTTCATCCGGCGTTCGACATCGGCCTTGTCATATTGCGGCATGGCTGGGGTTCCTTCGCTCTATCAGCTGTCTTGCACGATGGTCTGCACGCCCTTGCCGGCAAGCACGCGGGCAAGGTTGCCCTTCTCGCGGATCGAGAAGACCACGATGGGGATCTTGTTGTCGCGGCACAGCGCCACGGCCGAGGCGTCCATCACCTTGAGATTGTCGGCGAGCACCCGGTCGTAAGCGACGGTATCGAAACGGATTGCCTTGGGATTGAGCTTGGGATCGCTGTCATAGACCCCGTCAACGCTGGTGCCCTTGAGGAGCGCGTCGCACTTCATTTCCGCAGCCCGCAGCGCCGCGCCGCTGTCGGTGGTGAAATAGGGCGCGCCCACGCCCGCGGCAAAGATCACCACCCGGCCCTTTTCGAGGTGGCGCTCGGCCCGGCGGCGGATCACCGGCTCGCACACCTGATCCATCTGGATCGCGCTCTGCACCCGGGTTTCGACCCCCAGCTGCTCGAGCGCGTTCTGCATCGCGAGCGCGTTCATCACGGTTGCCAGCATCCCCATGTAATCGGCCTGGGCGCGGTCCATCCCCTTGGCCGCGCCGGCCATGCCGCGGAAGATGTTGCCGCCCCCGATCACGAGGCAGATCTCAAGCCCCGTCTCCTTGGCCGCCTTCACCTCCTTGGCCAGCTCGGCGACGAATTCGGGATCGATCCCGAACTGCTGATTGCCCATCAGCACCTCGCCCGAAAGCTTCAGGAGCACGCGCTTGAGCGGGGGAAGAGACATGGGGGCGATGGGCTCCGGGCTGGAATCTCGGGTGCGGCGCACTTAACGGGCAAACGGGCGCGGCGCAAAGGGTAAGCTGCAAGGCGCGGGCGGCGGCCCCACGCAAACGGCCGCCGCAGCATCGGGGCTGCGACGGCCGCAATGCCTGGCGCCGGGGGGATCAGCCCTTGACGGCGGCGGCCACCTCAGCGGCGAAGTCGACCTGTTCCTTCTCGATCCCCTCGCCGAGCTGGAAGCGCACGTAATCGACGAGCTTGATGGTCTTGCCCGCTTCCTTGGCGATGCGGGCGATGTGCTCCTCGACGGTCGCCTTGCCGTCCTTGACGAAGACCTGGCTCAGAAGCGCGTTTTCCTTGGCGAACTTCTTGACCGCGCCCTCGACCATCTTGGCCTGGACCTCGGCGGGCTTGCCGCTTTCGGCAGCCTTTTCCGCGGCGATCTTGCGCTCGCGCTCGATCACGGCGGGATCGAGGCTGTCGGCATCGAGCGCCTGGGGGAACATCGCCGCGGCGTGCTGGGCAATGTCCTTGCCGAGCGCGCTGAGCGTTTCGGCATCGGCATCGCTTTCGAGCGCCACCAGCACGCCGATCTTGCCCAGCCCTTCGCCCGCGGCATTGTGGATATAGGGCACGATCGCGCCCTGGGTGACGCTGACTGACTTGATCCGGCGGATCTGCTGGTTCTCGCCGATGGTGGCGACATTCTCGGTGAGCTTCTCGCCCACGGTGCCGCCATCGGGATAGGCCGCGGCCTTGAGCGCCTCGACATCATCGCTGCCCAGCGCCAGCGCCACCGCCGTCACCTTGCGCACGAAATCCTGGAACTTGTCGTTCTTGGCGACGAAATCGGTTTCCGAATTGACCTCGACCGCAACGCCCCGGGTGCCCTCGACGAGCACGCCGACGAGGCCCTCGGCCGCGGTGCGGCTCGACTTCTTCTGCGCCGTGGCCAGGCCCTTGGCGCGCAGCGCGTCGATCGCCGCCTCGATATCGCCATTGGCTTCGGCCAGCGCCTTCTTGGCGTCCATCATGCCAGCGCCGGTGCGCTCGCGCAGCTTCTTCACGTCAGCGACGGAAAAATCGGCCATGAGAATTTCCTTGTAGCTATGGGTTGCGCCCGCCCGGCCCTGCCCGCCTGTGGGGCCATGCCGGGCGCGCTAGAGGGGGAATGTGACGGGCGCTTGACGCATGGCAACAGACGCCCGCGGCAGAAGATCAGGCCCCGGCTTCCTCGGCGCTCGGCTCGGCCACGATCACCTCGCTCTCAGCCGGAGGCTCGGCGAGCGCGCCCATGTCCTCGGCCACATCGGCGGCAAGCTTGCCCTTGCCCGCCAGCGCCGCCTGGGCAACCGCCTCGCAATAGAGCCGCACCGCGCGGCTGGCATCGTCGTTGCCCGGCACCGGGAAGGCAATGCCCGAAGGATCGACATTGGTATCGAGGATCGCGATCACCGGAATGCCCAGCACATTGGCTTCCTTGATCGCCAGGTCTTCCTTGTTGGCATCGATCACGAACATCACATCCGGCAGCCCGCCCATGTCGCGGATGCCGCCGAGCGACAGCTCGAGCTTGTCGCGCTCGCGGGTGAGGTTGAGCACTTCCTTCTTGGTCAGGCCGCTGGTGTCACCGGCAAGGGTTTCCTCGAGCGCCTTGAGCCGGCGGATCGAGCCGCTGATGGTCTTCCAGTTGGTGAGCATCCCGCCCAGCCAGCGGTGATTGACGAAGTGCTGGCCACTCATGCGCGCAGCCTCGGCGATCGGCTCCTGGGCCTGGCGCTTGGTGCCGACGAACAGCACCTTGCCGCCGGCGCGCACGGTCTGCTCGACGAAATCGAGCGCGCGCGCGAACAGCGGCACGGTCTGCGACAGGTCGATGATGTGCACCCCGTTGCGCGCCCCGAAGATATAGGGCTTCATGCGGGGGTTCCAGCGGTGGGTCTGGTGGCCGAAATGCGCGCCGGCCTCGATCAATGCTTGCATCGTGACGACAGGTGCCGCCATGGTCTTCATCCTTTCCGGTTGTGCCTCTGGAAGGCAGATGACCGCGCGGGCGAACCTCTCGCCAAGCGGCACCGGCATGTGCGCCTTCCATGCGAATTTGCCCTGGTGACGGGCCCCATGCCCGCCGCAAGGCGCCGCGCGCTTAGCCGCGGCCATGGCAAAAATCCAGCCCCGATTGGCTGGCCGGCCCAGATTTTTCATGCCCCGGTCACAAATGGCGCTTGACAGCGCAGAACATGTAGGGAACAAAGCACAGGAACAAAGAACGAACTCTTGCGAAAGGCCCGTCGATGACCGCGCTTCTTGCCAGCCTTGCCGCCACGCTCCTGTTTGCACTTGCCGGGCTGTTGGCCGTGGCGGTGCTGGCCGATTGCGCGCTCAGGGCGCTGGCGGCCCATGCCCGGCTGACGGCGCAGCTCGCGGCGCTGGCGCAGGGTGCGGGCAGCGGTGTCAGCCCTCAGGGCGCAAGGCTGCGGCAGCAGGCGGCGGCCGGTGTGCGCGCGGCTAGGCGCCCGGCGCGGCGGCAGGCGGCGGGGGCGGTTGCGCAGCCGCTGGTGCGGCCTCTTGCCTGCGCCGCCGCTTGATCCGCCCATATTTCACCAGCCCGTAGGGCATCAGCGCCAGATAGGTGAGGCTGATCGCCGCGAGCGTCCACCACGGCTCGATCACCAGCGCGGCAAAGGCCATGGCGATGAGCGCGATGAGCGCGAGCCGGATCGAGCGGCGCGGGCGCAGCGAGGCCCAGCTCAGCGTGGCCATGTTGGAGATCATCAGGGTCGCGATCAGCGTCAGCCACAGGGCCATCAGCTCGGGCGCGCGGAAGATGTCGGCGCCGGTGCCGTGCCACAGGTAGAAGGGGGTGAAGGCCAGCCCCGCCCCCACCGGCGCGGGCACCCCGGTGAGAAAGCCGGCGGACTTGTGCGGCTGGTCGTCCATGTCGATCCGGGCGTTGAAGCGCGCCAGGCGCAGCGCGCAGCAGATCGCAAAGGCGAGCGCGGCAAACCAGCCGAAGCGCGGCCATTCGTGCAGCGACCACAGGAACAGGATCAGCGCCGGGGCGACCCCGAAGGAGATCGAATCGGCCAGGCTGTCGAGTTCGGCGCCGAAGCGGGACTGGGCCTTGAGCAGCCGGGCGATGCGCCCGTCGATCCCGTCGAGCACCCCGGCGAGCACCACCAGCGCGATCGCATGGGTCCACTGCGCATCGATGGCGAAGCGGATGCCGGTGAGCCCCGCACACAGCGCCGCGGCGGTGATCGCGTTGGGGAGCATCGCCCGCAGGGTGAGCCCGCCCGCGGCGGCGCTGGCGAGGCTGGCGCTCTGATCCTCGTCCTCGGCGGCCTTGGGCCCGAGCCGGGCGGGCAGGAAGCGCGCCGCGGCAAGCCGGCGCGCGCCCCGCTTGCGCGCGGGCCGGCTCATCGCGCCGCGTGCGCCGCGCGGCTCACTGCGCGATCCCCTCGATCAGCCCGCGCGCGCCGATCTCGGCGAGCACGGTCTCGCCCGCCACCACCCGCTGGCCGATCAGCACCTTGGGATCGGTGCCGGCGGGCAGATAGACATCGACCCGGCTGCCGAAGCGGATCAGCCCGACGCGCTGGCCCTTGGCCACGATGTCGCCGGGCTTGACGAAAGGCACGATCCGCCGCGCCACCAGCCCCGCAATCTGGGTGAAGCCGAGCTTCAGCCCGTCGGCGCGCTCGATCAGGATGTGCTGGCGCTCGTTCTCCTCGCTCGCCTTGTCGAGATCGGCGTTCAGGAACTTGCCGGGGATATAGACCACGCGCCGCACCGTCCCGCCTATGGGCGTGCGGTTGATGTGGACGTCGAACACGCTCATGAAGATCGACACCCGCGTCACCGGGCCCGCGGGAAGGCCCTTGATCCCGGTGCCATCGTCGATCTGCAGCTCGAGCGGGGGTTCGACCTCGGTGATCAGCGTCACCAGCCCATCGGCGGGGGCGACGATGCTGTGCTCGCCCTGCGGCACCACGCGCTCGGGGTCGCGGAAGAAGGCAAAGACGCCGAGGCTGAGCAGCGCCATGGGCCAGCCGATGATTTCCCAATCGAGCGCAAGCAACACGAACAGGCTGATGCCCAGCGCAATAAGCCCGAACTTGCGCCCTTCGGGGTGAATGCTCGGCCAGGTCCAGCTCGCCTCGCCGCGACCTTTGTTATCGAGGATTTCGCCTGCCATCGTGCCTCAGCTTCTAGGGGCGGCGCCGCGCCCCTGCAAGCCAGCGCCTCAATGAACCTTGCGCACGAACACCGTGCCGGCCGAATAGCCCGCCCCGAAGGAGCAGATCAGGCCGACATCGCCCGCCGCCAGATCATCGCTGTGAAGGTGGAAGGCGATGATCGAACCCGCGCTCGAGGTGTTGCCATAGGTGTCGAGCACGGTCGGGCTTTCATCCGCGCTCGCCTCGTGGCCCAGCACCTTGTGCGCGATCAGCCGGTTCATCCCGGCATTGGCCTGGTGCAGCCACAGCCGCCTGAGGCTTGCGGGCGCGATCCCGAGGCGGCTCGCCTCATCGAGGATCATCTGCGCCACCATCGGCACCACTTCCTTGAACACCTTGCGCCCCTCCTGCACGAACAGCTTGTCGGGCGCAGCGGCGGTTTCGGGATGGGCGCGGTTAAGGAAGCCGAAATTGTTGCGGATATTGTTGGAAAAGACGGTCTTGAGCCGCGTGCCGAGGATTTCCCAGTGCCGCGCCGGGGCGATTCCCGCATCCTCCACCAGCACCGCGGTGGCAACATCGCCGAAGATGAAATGGCTGTCGCGGTCGCGCCAATTGAGGTGGCCCGAGGTGATCTCGGGGCTGACCACCAGCACGCTCTGCGCATGGCCGGCGCGGATATAGTCCGCCGCGGTCTGGATGCCGAAGGTGGCCGAGGAACAGGCCACGTTCATGTCGAAGCCGAAGCCCTCGATCCCCAGCGCCGCCTGGATCTCGATCGCCATCGCCGGATAGGGGCGCTGCATGTTCGAGGCCGCGCACAGCACCGCATCGACATCCTCCGCGCGGCGCCCGGCGCGCGCCAGCGCGTCGCGCGCGGCGGCCACGCCGATCTCGGCCATCACCGACAATTCGTCATTGGCGCGCTCGGGCAGGCGCGGGCACATGATCTCGGGGTCAAGGATCGGCGCCTTGCTGAGCACGTGCCGCGCCTTGATCCCGCTCGCCTTCTCGATGAACTCGGCCGAGGAATGGGCGAGCGGCGCCAGCGCGCCCGCGGCGATTTCTTCGGCATGGGCGGCGTTGTAGCGATCGACATAGGCGTTGAAGCTTGCGACCAGCTCTTCGTTGGTGATGCTCTCGGGCGGGGTGTAAAGGCCGGTGGCGGCGATCACCGGGCGCCCGGTGAGCTGGGCGGCGGCGGGGTGCGATTCCTGCATGGGCTGCTCTTGTGGTTTCCTGCGAGCGCGCCCTTACTGCCCGCGCCAGCGGGGTGCAAGCAGCCGCCCGGCGCGCCTGCCGGGCCGCCCTGCCCGAGGAGGCAGCAACGCTCTGTCAAATCCGCGTAACCTTGCCGGGCCAGCAGGTGCCCCTGCCCGCCCCGCGCCGCGGGCTTAGAGCGCTCAAGGAGCTTGCCCAAGCCTTGCCCATCGAGCTCGTCAGCGATCCGGCTGCCCACGGCGCGCCCGCAAGCCTTGCCGCGCGCCATGTCGCCGCCTTTCGCGCCGCGGGAACGGGAGCGCTGATCGCCAATGCCGCCTGCGAGGTGCTGCTGCTGCGCCACCAGGGCCGCGAATTGCCGGTGACGGTGGATGATGGCCGGCGCGGGCTTTCCTATGTCTCGAGCCCGCACAGCACCTATGTGCTCTATCCGCGCGACGAGATCGCGCTGCTCGGCTTCAAGCACCTGCGCCCGGCGGCCGAGGCGGTGCTCGCGCTGGTGGCGGGGCTGATCCGCCTTGCCGCCCTCAACCGCGCGGTCCATCTCGACAACTGGCTGCTTTCGACCAACCTCCACGGCAATTGGGACGGCAGCGGCCTTGCGGCGATGCGCGCGGGGCTGGCGGCGCGCTATCCCGATCATGCCCTCATCATCCGCTCGCTCGATTGCTGGAGCTGCCCGGCGCTGCTGGCGGCGGTGCGCGAAGATGGATGGGTGCTGCTGCCCGCGCGCCAGGTGTGGGTGATCGACGATCTCGCGCGCGACTGGCTTTCGCGCAGCCACACCAGGGCCGATGCCCGGGCGCTGCGCCGCTCGGGCCTCACGCTCGAGCGGCCCGCGCTGATCGCGGGCGAAGATGCCGCGCGCATCGCCGAGCTTTACCGCCAGCTTTATCTGGCGCGCTATTCGGCCATCAACCCGCGCTTCACCCCGGCCTTCATCACCGCCAGCGCCGAATCTGGCCTGCTCCACTACAACCTGCTGCGCGATGGCGCGGGCAAGATCATGGCCTTCGCCGCGCTGCGCTGCGCCGGGGATATCGGCACCGTGCCGCTGATGGGCTATGACACCGCCCGCCCGCAGCGCGAGGCGCTCTATCGCATCGCCAGCCATGCGGCGATGGAACTGGCGCTCGAGCGCGCCCTGCGCTTCCACGGCTCGGCCGGGGCCGGGCAATTCAAGCGCAACCGCGGCGCGCGCGGGGTGATCGAATACATGGCCATCGATGCCCGCCACCTTTCGCCCATCCGGCGGGCGGCGCTGGCCGTTCTCGCCGCCGGGCTCAACCGCTTCATGGTGCCGCTGCTCACCCGCCGCGGCTGGTGATCAGGCCTCGGGCGCGGCGGCGCCGAGCACTTCCTTGAGCAGCGGGTTGGCAAAGGTGCGGGTGATGGTGACGGCAAAGAAAGGCTCGGCGATCTCGGGCAGCTGCGCCAGTTCACAGAGCAACCCGGCGTCCAGTTCGTCGCGCACCACGATCGGCGGGATCACCGCCACCCCGGCATCGGCGCGCGCGAGCAGGCGCAGCATCGCCATGTCATCGGCCTCGGCGGCGATGCGCGGGACGATCCCCATGCGCTCGAGCAAGGCATCAAAGCCGGCGCGCAGCGCGGTCTCGGGCGTGGGCAGGATCAGCGGCGCATGGGCGAGCAGATGCGCCAGGCCCTCGTCTGCCAGTGCCCGCCGCGCGCGCGCCCCCACCAGGCTCACCGGCTGTTCGGCGAGCCGGTGGACGAGATAGGGGCTCATCCCATCGCGCGCCGGCATCTGGTTGGTGAGCAGCACATCGATGCGCATCGCCTCGAGCGCGCGCAGCAGCGCGGCTTGCGTGCCCGAGCGCAGCACCACTTCGACATCATCGCGCCCGATCAGGGGGCTGAGGAACTGCAGCTGGAAGTTGCGCGAGAGCGTCGCCTGCGCGCCGATGCGCAGCACCTTGCGCTGCTCGCCCACGGCGCGGAAGGTGGCGGCAAGCTGATCGGCGGCGCGGAAGATCTGCTCGGCATAGTCGAGCGCGATCCGCCCGGCCTCGGTCAGCACGAGGTTGCGCCCGCGCCGCTCGAACAGATCGTGCCCGAGATCGGCCTCGAGCGCCCTGATCTGGGTGGAGATGGCGCTTTGCGAGATGTTGAGCGCGCGCGCCGCGGCGGTGAGCGTGCCCTCGCGCGCAACCGCGCGGAACAGGCGCAGGTGGTGGAGATTGATGCTGGCCATGGTCGGGAGCGGCAAATATTCTGTCTGATAGAATGTTTCGCAATAAAATATGTATTTTCTTTAATTCTGTCCAGCCTCTATGCGGCATGGTGTTCGCAACCCTGCTTTTGCCGGAGGCCTGCCACCCATGCCCGACATGCTGCCTGACATGCTCGTCCTGAGCTTCCTTGCGCCGCTGGCGCTGCTCCCCGCCGCATTGCTGGCGCGCCTGCGCCCCGGTCGCCGTCCCGGGATCGTGCCACGCCTGTCCGAGGGGGCGGCGCTGGCCGCCTTCGCCCTCGCGCTTGCCGGACTGGTGCAGGCGGCGATGGGCGCTGCGACCGGCATCGGGGTTGGGCAAGGCGCCCTTGCCCTTGGCCTGCGCGCCGATCTGGTGAGCACCAGCATCGCCGCGCTGGTCGGCTTCATCGGCTGGATCGTGCTGCGCTACAGCCGCACCTATCTCGATGGCGAGGCGCGCGAGGGGCTGTTCCACGCGCTGATGCTCACCACGCTTGCCGCGGTGCTGGTGTTCGTTCAGGCGGGCACGCTGCCGACGCTGATCCTCGCCGCGATCGCGGTGGGCGTGGCGCTGCGCCAGCTGCTGCTGTTCTATCCCGAGCGGCCCGAGGCCCAGCGCGCGGCGACCAAGTTCGCGCTCGTCTGGCACGCGGGCGATGCGATGCTGGTCATCGCCGCCGGCCTGCTGCTCGCCCGCTTCGGCACGCTTGATCTTGCTGCCCTTCCTGCTGCCGCCCAAGCGGCTGGGCTGGGCCTTGCCGGAGCGCTTGGCGTGGCCGCGATCATTGCTGCCGCCGCGCTCAAGACCGCGGCCTTCCCGCTGCACGGCTGGCTCACCGAGGTGATGGAGGCCCCCACCCCGGTCTCGGCCCTGCTCCATGCCGGGATCATCAATTCGGGCGGGGTGCTGCTGATCAGCGCGGCGGGCCTGGTGCAGGAGAGCGCCGGGGCCATGGCCGCGCTGGTGATGATCGGCGGCTTTACCGCGCTGTTCGGCGCGGCAGTGATGCTCACCCAGAGCGCGATCAAGACCGCGCTCGCCTGGTCCACCGTCTCGCAGATGGGCTTCATGCTGCTGCAATGCGGGCTGGGACTGTGGAGCCTGGCGCTGCTGCACATCATCGCCCACTCGCTCTACAAGGCGCACGCCTTCCTCTCCTCGGGCAATGCCGTGGCCGAAGTTGCGCGCATCCGCCGGCCCGGGCCGGTGGCGGTGCCGAGCGTTGCCGCGGTGCTCAAGAGCTTTGCCCTCGCTCTGGCGATCTTTGCCGCGATTGCCGCCAGCTTTGCCGCCGCGTTCGGCTCCAAGTCGCCGCAGGCGCTGGCGCTCGGCGCGATCCTGATCTTCGGGGTCGCCTACCTCGTCGCGCAAGGGTTGGCTGACCGCGCGCCGGTCGCGCTGACCAAGCGCACCGCCGCCGCCGCGCTCGCTGCCGCGATCGGCTACTTCAGCTTCCAGGCGATCGCGCAGGCGCTGTGGGGCCCGCTGCTGCCCCCTGCCCCCACCCCCGACGCGCTCGAATGGGCGCTGCTGGTGGTGGCAGTGGCGAGCTTCGGCCTCGTCGCCTTCGCCCAGGCGCTGTTCCCGCTGTGGGCGCACCATCCGGCGAGCGCGGGCCTCAGGGTGCACCTTGCCAACGGCCTCTACATGAATGCCCTGCTCGACCGCGCGATCGGCGGCCTTCGCACCACCCGCGCGCTCTGACCACCCCTTCCTGTATCAGGAGTCTGCCATGCTGATGAACCAAGCCGCCATCGTTGCCCCGGCCCGCTTCTCTGCCCTGCTCGATGCTGCCGAGAGCGCGGTGCGCGCCATTCCCCCGGCCTTTCCGCTCGATGCCACCGTGGCGGTCAACCCCTTCCTCGGGCAGGTGGAGGAGGATCTCGCCACCGCCGCGGCGCGCCTTGCCCGGGTGGCGGGGATCCGCCTCACCCGCTCGGGCACGGATTACTGCGAGGCGATCGCCTCGGGCGCGATCAGCGAGACCGATCTTGCCGAAGCGCTTGCCGCCTGCTCCTCGCCGTTGAAGCCCGCCGATACCGCGATGCTGCGGCACATCGCCGCGCGCATCGGCTCCGCGCCGCCGCCCGCGGCACTGCCCACGGTGGCCGATCTGGCCGCCGAGGCGAGCGGGATCGACTGGCCGGCGCTGATCGACCGCTGCTTCGGCCTGTGGGCGGCGGGCCATTTCGACCGTGGCCAGGCGCTGTGGTCGCCCGCCCCGGGGGCCGAGGCCTTCGCCGCCTGGCGCGCCTGGGCGATGCACGATCTCACCCCGGAGATTGCCGGGATGACGGGCTTTTGCGCCCATGTCGCTTGCGCGCCGGACACCACTGAGCGCGCGATCCTCTCGGCCGCCGAGACGCTCGGGATCGGCGATGCCGCCGCCCCCACCGCCTTCCACCGCCTGCTGATGAGCCTGGGCGGCTGGGCCCAGCACGCCCGCTGGCTGCTGTGGCAGGCAGAGCTGGAAGGCGGCACCGATCGCACCCTGCTCGATCTCCTCGCCATCCGCCTCGTCTGGGACGAGGCGCTGCTGGTCCGGTTCCCCGAGGTCGCCGACAAGTGGGCTGCGACCCTCGCTGCGCACGCTGCCCCCGTCACCCCCAGCGCCGAGGACGTGGCCCTCGCCATCCTCCAGGACGCGGCCGACCGCGGCCACCAGCGCCGCCTCGCCGCCGCGCTCGAGGGCGCGGCCGATCCGTCCGGGGCGCGCCCCTTCCTCCAGGCCGCCTTCTGCATCGACGTGCGCTCGGAAGTCTTCCGCCGCGCGCTCGAGAGCCTCGATCCCGGGATCGAGACGATCGGCTTTGCCGGCTTCTTCGGCCTGCCGCTCGCGCATCACGCCCATGGCTCGGACATCCGCGAGGCCCATCTGCCGGTGCTGCTCACCCCCGCGCTCGAGACCAGCAGCGCCGGCGATCCGGCGCGCGACCAGGCCAGCCGCATCGCTGCCCGCACCACCCGCGCCTGGGGCCGCTTCCGCCAGGCGGCGGTCTCCTCCTTTGCCTTTGTCGAGGCGATGGGCCCGCTCTATGCGGTCAAGCTGATCAAGGCGGCGCTGGGCCTCGTCCCGGCCCCCAGGCCCGAGCCGGCACCGCAGGTGATCGGGGGCCTCAGCCCCGCGGCCAAGGCCGATACCGCCGCCGCGGTGCTGGGCGCCATGAGCCTCACCAAGGGCCACGGCGAGGTGGTGCTGCTGCTCGGCCACGGCGGCAATGTCACCAACAACCCGCACGAGAGCGCCTATCACTGCGGCGCCTGCGGCGGCTACACCGGCGAGGTTTCGGCCCGGCTGCTGGCGATCCTGCTCAACGATCCCGAAACCCGCGCCGGCCTGGCCGCGCGGGGCATCGCCCTGCCCGAGGACACGCTGTTCGTCGCCGGGCTGCACGACACCACCACCGACCGGATCACGCTCTATGCCGAGGATCTGCCCGCAGATCGCCGCGCCGTGCTTGGCCGGGTGCAAAGGCTGCTCGACGAGGCCGGGCGCATCGCCCGGGCCGAGCGCGCCCAGCGCCTGCCCGGGGCGCGGGGCGAGACCATCGCCGCGCGGGCGCGCAACTGGGCCGAGATCCGGCCCGAATGGGGCCTCGCCGGCTGCGCCGCCTTCATCGCTGCGCCGCGCCGCGCCACCGCGGGGCGCGATCTGGGCGGGCGCGCCTTCCTCCACTCCTATGACTGGCAGGCGGACAAGGACTTCGCCACGCTCGAACTCATCATCACCGCCCCGGTGGTGGTGGCCAGCTGGATCTCGCTTCAATATTACGGCTCATCGGTCGCGCCCGAGATGTTCGGCGGGGGCAACAAGCTGCTCCACAATGTCGTCGGCGGGATCGGCGTGATCGAGGGCAATGGCGGACGCCTGCGCGCCGGGCTGCCGTGGCAGGCGGTGCATGATGGCGAGCGCCTGGTGCACGAGCCGCTGCGCCTCAATGTGATGATCGAGGCCCCGCGCGAGGAGATCCTCAAGGTGCTCGAGAAGCACCCCACCGTGCGCGCGCTGTTCGACAATGGCTGGCTCCACCTCTTCGTGCTCGAGGGCGGCAAGGTGGCGGCGCGCTACCTGCCCGGGCTGGCCTTTGCCGAGACCGCCGCGCTTGCCGCGGCCGCCTGAGGCCCGCGCCAGCCCCGGCGGCGCTGGCCTTGCCGGTCACCGCCGCCCGCCCGTCCTGCCCGCGCGCCCCGTTCGGAGCGCGCGGGCAGCAATGTTTCACGTGAAACATTTGGTGAACGCAAGCGAATGACCGGCCAAGGGCACTGCCGAAACCCGCTGGCGCGCCCTGGCGCAGGGGCGCCGCAAGCAGATCGCCCCCCAACCTCACAAAATTGTTAGTTGCCCACTTGTAGGCGCAAGAGGCGTCATGTCCGCTGCAAAGGTCCGACAGACAAGGGCCAGCACAAGCGGTCAACCGCCAGGGGAGGGACAAGAAATGCGCATTGCGTCTGCTATTCGCAGCGGTTTTGTGGCCAGCGTATCGGTGATCGGCCTCATCGCCACATCGGCACAAGCCCAGGATGCAACCAGCCAGGATTCGACCGAGGAGCGCGGCGTCAGGGAAATCATCGTCACCGCGCAGCGACAGGCGCAGAACCTTCAGGACGTGCCGATCGCGGTGACCGCCTTTGATGCCACAGCCTTGCAGCGCCAGCAGATCAACAACCCGCTCGACATCCAGCTCACCCTGCCGAACATCACCTTCACCAAAACCAATTTCACCGGTGCCAGCTTTACCGTGCGCGGGGTCGGCGATCTGTGCGTGGGCGTGACCTGCGATTCGGCCACCGCGATCCATGCCGAAGGCATGCCGCTGTTCGCCACCCGCCTGTTCGAATCCGAGTTCTTCGATCTCGAACGGGTCGAAGTGCTGCGTGGGCCGCAGGGCACGCTGTTCGGGCGCAATGCCACCGGCGGCGTGGTCAACTTCGTGGCGGCCAAGCCGCGCTCCGACGCCATCCGGGCCGCGGGCGAAATCGAATATGGCAATTTCGATTCGCTGCGCCTCAAGGGCATGTTCAACCTGCCGCTCGCCGACAATCTCGCGCTGCGCGTGGCCGGCACCTATCTGCGCCGCGATGGCTTTACCCAGAACGTCTTCAACAACACCCGGATCGATGGGCGCGATCTTTATGCGGTGCGCGGCAGCCTGCGCTGGGAGCCGACCGCAGACACCACCATCGACCTGATGGCCTATTACTTCCGCGAGAAGGATGATCGCAGCCGCATCCAGAAGCAGCTGTGCCAGACCGATCCGACCGGCATTCTCGGCTGTCTGCCGGCACGCCGCGACTTCGGCTTCATCAATGCCAATTCCACCTTCGTCGGCACGCTGGCGAGCCGCGAGTTCCTGATCACCCAAGGCGGCGCCGCCTTCGGTGCGCTGGGCCTGGGCAGCCTTTATGGCACCGATGCCTACAATTTCCCCGGCAACACCAATCCCGCCAATGTGCGGCAGGTGCGCACCGATTTCACTCCCACCTATTTTGCCGAGGAAGAACAATACATGCTGCGCGTCCAGCATGATTTCGGCGGGATCAACCTGCAGGTCACCGGGATGTATCAGCGCAACGCGGTGGACAGCCAGGTCGATTACAACCTCTCGGTGTTCAACCCGGCGGTGGCGGCCAATGCCCTGGCCACGGCGCGGCTTCTCGCCGGGGCGATCCCGGGCCTCAACAATGTCGTCAACGCCGTCTCTTCGGGCAACCAGTTCTGCACCTCGCTGCCGACCCCCACGGGCCTTGGCGCCTATGGGGGTGAGCGGCTGTGTTCGGCGACGCCACAGGATTTCGACCGCTCCAACCAGGTGGTGCGCGGCAAAACCCTCGAAGCCATCATCAGCTCGCAGTGGGACAGCAAGTTCAACTTCCTGCTGGGCGCGATCTACGTCAACGCGGTGCTGCCCGAGAACAGCTATTACGTGAACAGCTGGGGCATCGACTATCTGGTCGGCGTGCTGGGCGCGGCCAATGGCGGCTATCTTGGCACCCCCTTCTTCCGCAACAACACCGATCGCTATGAGCTGGAAAGCTACGGCATCTTCGGTGAGGCCTATGTCAACCTTACCGATACGGTGAAGCTGACCGCGGGGCTGCGCTACAACCACGATGACAAATATGTCCGCGCCCGCTCGACCCTGGCGAGCTTCTTCGTGCCCTTCAGCACCACCGGCAATGTCTTCAACTCGCCCTTTGCGGCTGGCTTCGATGCCGATCCGGGCAGGCCGGGCGTGCAGCCCTTCCAGGAGCGCAATGTCTCTTTCAGCGAACTCACTGGCCGGGCGGTGATCGACTGGCAGGTCACGCCCGACAACCTGCTCTATGCCTCCTATGCCCGCGGCTACAAGTCGGGCGGCATCAACCCGCCATTGCAGCCGATCTTCGCCGTGCCGGAAACCTTCGAGCCCGAGTTCATCGATGCTTTTGAAATCGGCTCGAAGAACACCTTCCTCAATGGCGCGCTGCAGGCCAACATCACCGCCTTCTATTACAAGTACAAGGGGCTGCAGCTCAGCCGCATCACCGCGCGCACCTCGGTCAACGACAATGTCGATGCCGATATCTACGGGGTGGAAGGCGAGTTCATCCTCGAGCCGGTGGAGAACCTGGTGTTCAACATCAGCGGCTCGGTGATGAAGACCAAGGTGACGAGCGACAAGTTCCTCGCCAATCCGCGCAACCCGGCCGGGGATCGCAGCGATGCGGTGATCATCAAGGACATCTCCAACGGGGCCAATTGCGCGGTCATCAACAATGGCCCCGGCGGGCAGGCCGCCACCCGGGCGTTCGTCAACAATGTGAACAACGCGATCAATGCTGGGGCCGTTCCCGGACTCCAGCCCGGGGCAGGCTTGCAGGGGGTTACCAACTTCCCGGCTGACAGCGGCCTGCCTGCCGGTGTGGGCGGCGCCTTCAGCTTCTGCGCGGTGCTCCAGGCGCTCAGCGCCAACACCGGCTTCCAGATGCTGCCCGAAGGGGTGCTGCAGAACATCCGCGGCAACGAGCTGCCCCAGGCGCCGGACTACAAGATCTCGGCCGGGGTGCAGTACACCTTCAATGTTGGTGACAACATGAGCTTCGTGCCGCGCTTCGATGTTGCCCATACCGGCCCCAGCTTCGGCAACATCTTCAACGGCGCGATCAACCGCGTGCCCTCCTACACGGTGCTCAATGCCCAGGCCCAGTTCAATGGCCCGGATGACAAGTGGTATGTGCGCGCCTTCGTCCAGAACCTCACCAACAGCAATGCGGTGACCGGGCTTTACGTGACCGACCAGTCCTCGGGCCTGTTCACCAATGTCTTCACGCTGGAGCCGCGCCGCTACGGCCTTGCCGCCGGCTTCCGCTTCTGAAAGGCAAAGCAAGGCAATCTGTTGCGGGGCGGTCGGCAACGGCCGCCCCTTGTTTTTGCCATGGGCGCCGGGCAAGAAGGCCAGCCGCATCCGGGTTTGCGCGAAGCTTGGGCTGAAGGGCAGAAGGGGTGGTGGACAGGGCTTGAATCGAACTGAACCGCCCCGGCTTTCCCGGAGGCTCCTATTTGTGAGAAGGAGCTTTCGTTATGAGCAAGACCCGGAACAAGTTTTCGCCTGAAGTTCGTGAACGGGCGGTGCGCATGGTTGGCGAGCATCGCGCTGATTACGGTATCCATCCGGTGGGGGCCGCGGTGTGATCAGAGGTCTTTCATGGACTCTGAGCGTCGACCGTCGAGGAGGTCTTCGAGGTATTCCAGACCTCGGTGGGTGAACGCGGTGACCGCGGGGGCATTCTCGTCGGTGCTGTCGATGACGCTGAGGCATCCGAGTTCTGGCGTCATCTCCTCTGCGAGTTCTTCGATGACATCGAGGTCGACGCGGAACCGCTGCGCAGCGTAGACTGCGGTGAAGACGATCGAGGGCGCAGCCATCAGGCGGCGAGCGCAGCGGCGCGCGGCTCCCAGTTCCAGGGCAGGAGCTCATCGAGCCTGGTGGCGGGGTGATCGGCGATGCGGGCGAGGACATCGGCGAGCCATGCCTGCGGATCGACATCGTTGAGCCTGGCGGTCTGGATCAGGGTGTAGATGACGGCGGCGCGCTGGCCGCCGCGATCCGAGCCGCAGA
>Ga0209906_100160_pt1 | contig 73990 bp, 59 predicted proteins | sample FECB24metaG_FD_188303 | JGI IMG/M metagenome (GOLD analysis project Ga0209906, IMG submission 188303) | Cyanobacterial communities from the Joint Genome Institute, California, USA from Joint Genome Institute, California, USA - FECB-24 metaG... ... | reverse complement strand
AAGCGAGTCGGGTGAGGGGGCACGCCATCGATCATTGAGGAGGAGCATTCAATGACCCTCGCAGAGAAACTTCCGCCCCAGCGGACGCTGAACGGCCACAGCTTCAACGAGGACCTGACCAAGGGGCCATACTATTTCGACGGCTGCGACACGCTGCCGAAGCTGTTCCGCGAGAGCACCAAGCGCTGGGACCAGAAGGTTGCCCACCGCGAGAAGGACTACGGCATCTGGCTCTCCTACACATGGGCGGAGTTCTACGATCATGCGCGGCTCATCGGCCTCGGCCTCTTGTCGCTCGGGCTGAAGCGCGGCGAGGTCGTTTCGATCCTGTCGGAAGACAACAAGGAATGGCTCTACACCGACCTCGGCGTCCAAAGCGTCGGCGGCATCGCGTCCGGCGTCTACACGACCGATTCCGCCTCTCAGCTCAAGTATCTGGTCAACGATTCCGACAGCCGCTTCCTGTTCCTCGAAAACGACGAGCAGCTGGACAAGTATCTCTCGGTCCGGGACGACATGCCTGGCCTGTCCTGGGTGATCATCTATGACCGCGACGGGCTGCATGGCTTCGCCGACGACAAGGTAATCTTCCTCGACGATCTCTACCGCCTGGGCCGCGAATTCCTGAAGCAGCATCCGAACCGCTTCGAGGAGGAGATCGCCAACTCGTCGCCGAAGGACACCGCGATCCTGGTCTACACGTCCGGCACGACGGGTCCGCCCAAGGGCGCGATGATCAGCCACGAGAACATCATCGTCTCGGTCATCGGAGCGGCCATGACGCTGCCGGTCACGGAGGTTGACGAGCAGGTGTGCTTCCTGCCGCTCTGCCACATCCTCGAGCGCCTGATCACCGTGTTCATCCCGATCGGCTTCGGTTCGACGGTCAATTTCGCCGAGAGCCCCGAGACCGTGTTCGACAATGTGCGCGAGGTCAGCCCGCACGTGTTCACCGCCGTGCCGCGCGTCTGGGAAAAGGTCTATTCGCGCATCTCGATCATGTCGGGCGAAGCGACCAGGCTCGGCAAGCTCTGCTACAAACTGGCGCTCAGGACCGGCATGAAGCGCGCCGAATATCTGGAAGAGCGCAAGCCCGTTCCGCTGACGACCAGCCTTGCCTACGCGTTCTGGGACTTCGCCGTGCTGAAGAACCTGCGCCGGATGATCGGGCTCGACCGGCTGCGCCGCGGCACCACGGGCGCTGCGCCGATCTCGCCCGACCTCCTGCGCTGGTACAAGGCGATTGGCGTCACCGTGCTCGAAGGCTACGGCATGACCGAGAGCTCGGGCGTCATTTCGCTGAACTCGATGGATGCCTACAAGACTGGCTCGATCGGCCAGGTGGTGCCGGGCGGCGAGGTCAGGATCTCGCCGGACGGCGAGATACTCTTCCGCGGCGGCAATGTGTTCAAGGGCTACTGGAACAAGCCGGAGAAGACCGCCGAGACGGTCACGCCTGATGGCTGGCTGAAGACCGGCGACGTCGGCCGCATCGACAATGAGGGCTACCTCACCATCACCGGCCGGGCGAAAGACATCATCATCACGGCCGGCGGCAAGAACATCACGCCGGCGGAGATCGAGAACCGGCTGAAATTCTCGCCCTACATTTCCGACGCGGTGGTCATCGGCGACAAGCGCAAGTTCCTGAGCGCGCTGGTGATGATCGATCAGGAAAATGTCGAAAAGTTCGCGCAGGATCGGCGCGTGCCGTTCAGCGATTTCAGGTCGCTGTGCGCGGCGAAGGAGGTCCGCGAGTTGATCGCGGGCGTCGTGGAGGAGACCAACCGGGAGTTTGCCCGGGTGGAGCAGATCAAGGATTTCCGCTTGATCGATGTGCTGCTGACCGCGGAGGACGACGAGCTCACAGCCACGATGAAGTTGAAACGCAGCTTCGTTGAGACAAAGCACAAGAAGCTGATCGACGAGATGTACGGCTGAGGAGGCCGTGCTGGAACGACAACAAAAATGGAGGAAAGTTCTATGAAGAAACTTATCGCAAGCGCTGTTCTCGGCGCCGGCCTGGTTGCCGGCATGTCGGGCACCGCCCTTTCACAGGTCCAGGGCGTTACCGACACAGAAGTCGTGATCGGCTCGAACGGTGACCTGTCCGGCGTGTTCGCGCCGTTCAACGTGCAGGCCATCAAGGCAGCGCAGCTGGCATTCGACCAGGTCAACGAGAAGGGCGGCATCCATGGCCGCAAGATCCGTTTCGTCGTCGAGGACCATGGCTACCAGGTGCCGAAGGCGCAGCAGAACTTCAACAAGCTCGTGAACTCCGACAAGGTGTTCGCGATGATCCTCAACCTCGGCACCCCGCACAACATCGCGGGCTTCCAGATCATGGAGCCGAAGAAGATCGCCAACGTCTCGCCGCTCACCGCTGCGCGGCAGATGGTCGAGGGCGACATCACCTACAAATACACCGGCACGTCGTCCTATTTCGACCAGCTCAAGGCGGGCGTCGGCTACCTCGCCAAGGAGAAGGGCGCGAAGGAAATCTGCGCGATGTATTTCCCGTCCGACTTCGGCCTGGAAGTCTTCGAGGCGACGAAGGAGAAAGCCGGGGAACTGGGTCTCGCCTATGCGGCCGAGACTCAGCATCGTCCGGACGACCAGGATTTCGTCGGCTCGCTGACGAAGCTGCGTGAAGCCGGCTGCGACGTCATCGCGACGGCCATCGGCGTGCGCCAGACGATCGTCGTGCTCGGCACGGCCAAGAAGCTCGGCTGGACCGATGTCTCGTTCATCGGATCTTCGGCCGGCTTCAATACGGCCGTCGCCAAGGTTCCGGAAGGCATCACCGAGGGCTATTACGCAGCCGCCGGCTGGTCCGATCTGGAAAACCGCATGGCTGAGCCAGAGCTGAAGGCCTGGGCCGAGAGCTTCCAGGCGAAGTTCAACGAGGCGCCGGGCACGGCGGCTCAGCTCGGCTATGGCGCTTCGAACACCTTGCTCAAGGCGCTCGAGGCGGCTGGCAAGGACCTGACGCCGGAGAGCTTCCAGACGGGCATGGAATCGCTTTCCTTCAAGGATGCAATCAACGACGCCGAGGTGAAATACGGCCCGAATGACCATCAGGGCGCGGATGTCATCGTGATCTCGCAGATCCAGGGCGGCAAGTGGGTTGAAGTGACCCGCGTCGACCCCACCAAGTCGCAGTAAGACTGCAACGTTCGAAACGACGAAAGGCCATGCGGGGCGACCCGCATGGCCTTTTCCGTGTCTGGATCTACTCTGCCGGAGTGAGGCGGGCTTCGAGCGCTTCCGCCTCGTCGAGTTCGCGGCTCAGCCGCTTGGTCTCCTCGACATTCGGCGTCACAAAACGGCCGAGCAGCAGATAGGCGACAGGTGTCAGGAACAGCGTCGATACCGTGGCGAGGCCAAGCCCGCCAACGATCACCCAACCCAGCGAAATGCGCGCCTCGGCGCCAGCGCCGGTGGCCAGGATGAGCGGCAGGCCGCCGAGGATCGTGCAGATCATCGTCATCATCACCGGGCGCAGCCGGATGTTGGCGGCGTTCTCGATCGCATCGCGCACGTTCTGTCCGCGGTCGCGCAGCTGGTTGGCAAACTCGACGATCAGGATGCCGTTCTTGGCCATGATGCCGACAAGCAGCACCAGGCCGATCTGGCTGTAGACGTTGAGGCTGGTGCCGGTCAGGATCATCGCGAAGACCGCGCAGGCAAGTCCAAGCGGCACCGTCGCCATGATGATGATGGCGCTGACGAAACTCTCGAACTGCGCCGCGAGCACCAGGAGGATGATCACGATGGCGAAGCCGAAGATCATGAACATCGAGCCGGCGGATTCGCCCAGCGTCGCGGTCTCGGCGAGCGGGATGATGCGCGCGCCGGCCGGCATGTGCGGCTGGGCGATCTCCTGCGCCACTTCGTAAGCCTCGCCAAGCGCGAAGTCCGAGCGCAGGCCGGCCGTGATCGCCACCGAGCGCAGCTGCTGCTCGCGGGCGAGCGACGGCGGCACGGCGCGCTCGGTCAGCGACGCGATGGTCGACATCGGCACGAAGCGTCCGTCGCCTGCCTTCAGGAAGATGTTCTCCAGGTCGGTCGGATCGTTGATCGGATTGGCGGTCGAGACCAGCTTCACGAAGTAGCTGCGGTCGTCGATGAAGACCGAGCCGATCTCGCGGCCGTCCAGCATGGCCTGCATGGTCTCGGCGAGTCCGGTGATGTCGATGCCGAGGTCGGACGCCCGCTCCCGGTCGATCTCGACCGAGAGCTGTGGTTGCGTCGTGTCCTGCGACAGGCGCGGCTGCTGGAAGCGCGGGTCGCGCTCAAGGTCGGAAACGATCGCCTGGGCGGCGGCGCCCAGTTCGGCATAGGAATTGCCGGCCAGCGCAAACTGAAGCCCGCTCCCGGCGCCGCGGATGCCGAGGCTGTTGGGCTGGTTGGCGAAGGCGCGCACGCCCGGCACCTGGCTCATCAGCGCATTGACGTCGTTGACGATCTCTTGCTGCGTCCGTTCGCGTTCGGACCAGGGGGCGAGCGTCATCACCATGAACCCGCTGTTCGACGAGCCGCCCGAGCCGGAGATACCGAACGTGTTGGTGATCTCGCCATTGTCGCGGAACGGTTGCACGAGGCGTTCGATCTCGCCCATGCGCTGCGCCAGATAGTCGATCGACACGCCCTGCGGCGCGCTGATGCGCATGAAGACCTGCGAGCGGTCCTCTGGCGGCGTCAGCTCCTGCCGGATCAGGCCCGACACGCCGAAGGCGGTCGCGCCGAACAGCACGGAAATCAGGACGACGATCAGCGGCGCGTTGAGGCAGGCGCGCAGGATGCGCCGGTAGAGGTTTGCCAGGACGGTTCCGAGACGCCCGATCATGCCGGAATGCCCACCGTGCTGCGAATCCTTGAGCATGCGCGAGGCCAGCATCGGGCAGAGCGAGAGCGCGACCGCCGCCGACAGGATCACCGCGATCGCCAGCACGAAGCCGAACTCGCGAAAAAGGCCACCCGTCTGTCCGGGCAGGAAGGAGAGTGGCACGAAGACGGCGACCAGTGTCGCGGTCGTCGCGATGACGGCGAAGAACACTTCCTGTGCGCCCAGCACCGCCGCGGCTCTCGGCCCCATGCCCTCGTTGCGGCGCCGCACGATGTTTTCCAGCACCACGATCGCGTCGTCAACGACGAGACCGGTCGCCAGCACCAGCGCCAGCAAGGTGAGGATGTTGAGCGAGAAACCGGCCATGTAGATCGCCGCGATCGTGCCGATCAGAGCAACCGGCATGGCGAAGCCCGGAATCAGCGTCGCGCGCCAGTCGAGCAGGAAGAGATAGATGATCAGGAGCACGATCGACACCGACAGCGCGAGCGCGATCTCGACCTCGTGGATGGCGCCGTCGACGAAGGTGGCATCGTCGCCGGTGATGCGAATGTCGATGTCTCCGGGCAGGGCCTGCGAGAGCTCCTCGACGGCGGCGCGGACCCCTTGCGAGATTTCCAGCGTGTTCGACTGGGCCTGGCGGATGATCCCGAGGCCTATGCCGGTGCGGCCATTGGCGCGCAGCGCGGAATCGCCGATGTCGGCGCCGAGCGTCACTGTGGCGACATCGCGCAGCTTGGTGCTGTCATTGACCGCGAGGTTCTCGAACTGCTCCGGCGTCGAGATCGAGGCGGTGGCGCGCACCACCAGGTCCTGCGTGTTGCTGGTCAGCGACCCGGCCGGCGTGTCGAAGGCCATCGACGAGAGTGCGCTGCGCACGTCCGCCACGGTCAGGCCGAGGCTCGACAGGCGGGCCTGGTTGATGTCGACGCGGAAGATCTTGTCCCGGCCGCCGAAGACCTGGACGTCCGCCACCCCGGGCACGGCGGACAGTTCATCGACGACCTGATCCTCGACGAGGACCGTCAGATCCTGCACCGTCATGTCGTCGGACGTGATCGCCAGGCGCATCACGGCATCCGCATTGGCGTCGGCCTTGACGATGCGCGGCACGTCGGCGTCGTCGGGGAGATTGTTCTGCACCCGGCTGATGCCGTCGCGCATGTCGGAGGCGGCGACGTCGAGGTCGACGCCGTCGTTGAATTCGACCGTCACGCGGCTGCGGCCGAACGACGACGACGACGAGATCGACTTGACGCCCGACACGCGCGACACCGCACCCTCCAGCACGGCGGTTAGCTCGCGGTCGATCGTCTCGGCAGCGGCGCCGGGGAAGTCGGCGGTGATGGTGACGACCGGCCGATCGACATCGGGCAGCTCGCGGATCTCGACGGCGAGAAGGGCGGCGAGGCCGGCGACGACGATCAGGACGTTTATGACGAAGGCGAAGACCGGTCGGCGAATGAAGAGCGCGGTCGAGCCGCCGGTCGAGGGTGCGTGCTCGGACATGCCCTCGCCCTCAGGTGCCGTTGGCCGTCGTCGCGGCGGTCTCTGCCGGTGCGATCGGTTCGGAGGAATTGGTCCGGGCAATGGTGACCGGGGCGCCGTTGCGCACGGCGTGCACGCCCTCCGTCACGACCACGTCGCCGGGTGCGATCGCAGCCTGGACGAGCACCGTGTCGGTGTTGCGCTGGATGATCTTCACGTCGGTCCGGGCGGCCTTGCCGTCCTTGACCAGCCAGACATAGGCGCCACCAGAACCCCACTGCACAGCCAGCGGATCGACGGCGGGGTAGACGTCGCCCGGGAATTCCATCGTGACCTGGAAGGACATGCCGGCGCGCAGCCGGTCGTCGGCATTGGCCAGCGTCGCCTGGACCTGAAGCGTGCGGCTCTGGTCGTCGATGCGGTTGTCGAGCGCGCTGATCGTGCCTTCATGGGCTTCGCCGGGCCGGGCGATGGAAACGGCCGACAGCGTCATGCCGACCTCGACGATGCTCGCATAGCGTTCGGGAACCCAGAAATCGACCAGGAGGCTCGACCGGTCATCGATCCGAGCGATTTCGGTTGTGGTCGCAACGTAATTGCCCGCGGCGACCGGCAGGATGCCGACCACGCCGGAAATCGGCGCGGGGATCGTGCGGCGTGCAAGCGACAGCTCGGCATCGCGCAGGGCCAGGCGCGCATTGTCGACGGCAAGGGCGGCCTCGGTCACCTGGACGCCTGTGGCGGTGTTGCTGGCGCGCAATTGCTGGACGCGTTCCTGACGCGCGATCGCATCATCGAGCGCAAACTTGGCGCGGTCGACCGCGATGGTTTCGGCATCGTCGTCCAGCCTAGCGATGACCTGGCCGGCTTCGACGGTCGCGCCGGAGGTCACGAGAACTTCCGTCATCCGCCCGGAGGCGTAAGGCGTCACGACGACTGACTGTGCTGCGCGGCCGGTGCCGATCGCGGACAGGCGGTCGTTGATGGTCTCCTCGGTCACGGTCGAGGCGATGACTGCCTGCTGGACGCCGCCTGGTCCGCCGCGCCTCTGGCCACCGGCCGGCGCCTGTTCGGCGGGACGCGCATCAGCCTGCGCGAAGGGCATCCAATCGATGCCCCAGCGCGCCAGGGTCTCTCCCGAACCAGGAAAGAATCTGGCCCAGCCGAAGAAGGCTACTGCAAGGATGACGAGCGAAACGATTGCCTGTTTCCAGAAGGACATCCATTACTCCGGTTCGGGGCGAGTGTTCCGCCTTGGCTTCGTTCGAGTCCCGTAACGTCGGGGTGCGTTGCCCAAGACAGCGCCATTGGTCGCTGACACCGATCATGCCAGTATGACATTTCTTCGGTGCCGACGCGCCTGTCATCTTAAAGTTTCGTAATGTGCGGCAGGTTGCATCCGCTGCGATGCTGCATTGCATCAATTTTGCGTTATTCGCCGCGCAGCGCGTCCATGTCGCGGATGCGTGCGGCGCTCTGGTCGGGCAGCCGGTCGGTGACGCCGGCAATCAGCCGCTCGACGACGACGAACAGTGCCGCGGACGAATCCCAGGCAGAGGGAACTGCGGTTCGAGCTGCGATCACCTGGGTCGCGAACCGCGCAATTGGCGAGAGCCACTGGTCGGTGACGAGGACGATCGAGACGCCGCGCGCGTTGGCCTTCTCGGCAAATCTCAGCAGGCTGTCCTGGTAGCGGCGGATGTCGAATATGACGAGCGCGTCGCGCTTGCCCATGTCGATCAACCGGTCCCGCCACAGGTTTTCCTGGCCGTCGAGATGGGCGATCCCGGGACGGATGATCGCCAGGTGCGCCGCCATGTAGCGGGCGAGGGGATCGGTGAAGCGTCCGCCGACGAGATGGATCCTGCATCGGGGATCGGCGAGCAAGGTGACGATGTCGTTGATCTGGCGTTCGGACAGCAGCCGGAACGTCTCGGAAATGTTGTCGATCGTCGCGGCGAGGAGGGGGCCGGCATCGCCATCGGTGCGCAGCCGCCCTGCGCCGGTTCGCGACAAGGGTGACTGCAATTGCTCCGCCAGCTCGTCGTTGAGCGCCGACTGGAACTCGGAATAGTTGCCGAAGCCGATGCGGGCGACGAAGCGCAGGATGGTCGGCGAGCTGACTCCGGCGCGAGCGGAAAATTCTGCGACGGTCTTCAGGCCAAGCATCGGATAGTTCGCGATGAGGGCATGCGCCGCACGCCGTTCGCCAGCCGGCATGGCGTCGACCTTGGCCACGATTGTCTCGGCGATACTCGCTGCCATCTAACTCCCCCATCGGTTGCCGCGCGACGTTCGAACTTCACATGATGCGTTGCAACAATGCCATTTGACAAAGGCCGGCAAACTGTATGAAATCGTACTTGCTAGCGCAATCAGCTATAGACCGTAACAAATAGTACAGCGCAGCGAGGGGCAATTTGGCGACAGACGCGCGATCACCGGACACAGGTCCACACGAACCTGTGCGGATCACGAACCGGCAAGGCGCCGGTCCGTATGTCATCGTCTGCGAACACGCATCGAACTACATTCCTGCCAAATTCGGAACGCTCGGACTGTCGGGAAGCGATCGCGTCCGCCACATCGCCTGGGATCCAGGCGCATTGCCAGTGGCGCGCTTGCTGGCCGACGCACTCGACGGCACGCTGGTCGAGTCCTGCGTCTCGCGGCTCTTGATCGACTGCAACCGTCCGCTCGACGCTCCGGACCTTGTGCCCGAAACCAGCGAACGGACAACCATCCCCGGCAATTTCGGCCTGTCGCACAAGGAGCGCGAATCGCGCATCGAGCTCTCGCATCGGCCGTTCCATGACGCCCTTCAAGCGGTTGTCTCCGAGCGGCGCGCTGATGGACGCGAATGCCGGATCGTGACGATCCATAGTTTCACGCCGGTCTACAAGGACGTCCCTCGTCCATGGCATGTCGGCATCATCCACGACGAGGATGATCGTCTGGCCCGGCCGTTGATCGGCGGCCTGCAGGCGATTGAAGGCAATATCGTTGGGGTGAACCAGCCATATAGCCCAGCCGACCGCGTCTACTACACGCTCGAGCGCCATGCGCGCCCGCTCGGCCTGCCTTGCGCAATGATCGAAATTCGCAATGATGAGATCGTCGACGCTGCCGCCCAGGATCTTTGGGCAAAGCGCCTCGCGGCGATACTGTCCGGCATCGAAGAACCGGATCTGAACCTGGGGGTGGAAACGGCCAGCAACGCGAAAGGAAGCCGACGCAGTGCCTGAAGCCGTAAAGACCTACGTCCGGATCGTCGATTCCTGGAGCTATTACATGGGGCTGTTCTCCATGTATCTCGTCTTCGCCATGATCGGCATCCTGGCCTACGCCTCGATCATGAAGGTGTTTTTCCTGCCCTCTCTCTGGACTGTCGAGATGGCCCAGTTTGTCATGGTCGCCTATTTCACGCTCGGCGGCGCCTACACGCTGAAGGAGGGCGACCATGTCCGCATGGACCTGCTCTACAGCGGCTTCACCATGCGCGGGAAGGTCCGCACGGACCTCTTCACCTCCATTGTCCTGATCGGCTTCCTCGTCATCATGCAGATCGGCGGTGTGTCTTCCCTGGTCTATGCGATCACCTATGGCGAGAAGAGCTTCTCGTCCTGGGCGCCGCTGATGTGGCCGATCAAGCTCGTGCTCAACATCGGCATCTTCCTGACCCTGCTGCAGGCTGTCTCCCTCTTCTTCAAGGACTGGGCCGCATTGAGGGGGGAGAACCTCTCATGAGCTACGGCCTGATTGCCACTCTCCTGTTCTCGTCGATGATGCTGCTGCTGCTGACCGGGCAGCGGATTTTCGCGGTGATCGGCTTCGTCGGCGCGGTGGCGGCGGTGCTGCTGTGGGGCGAAGGCGGCGTCGAAATTCCGTTCACGGCGATCATCAAGGTGATGAAGTGGTATCCGCTGCTCACCCTGCCGCTGTTCGTCTTCATGGGCTACATGCTGGCGGAATCGAAGATCGCCGACGACCTGTACAAGATGTTCCACGTCTGGTTCGGCTCGATCCGCGGTGGCCTCGCGATCGGCACGATCCTGATGATGGTGATCATCTCCGCCATCAACGGCCTGTCAGTGGCGGGCATGGCGGTCGGCGCGACGATCGCGCTGCCGGCGCTGCTCAGTCGCGGCTATGACAAGATCATGGTCACCGGCGTCATCCAGGCCGGCTCGACGCTTGGTATCCTGATACCGCCCAGCGTGGTGCTTGTTCTCTATGGCATGATCGCGCGCCAGCCGGTCGGCAATCTGTGGCTGGCCGGCGTCTTCCCGGGCCTTTTGATGGCCTCGCTTTTCGTCCTCTACATCGTCGTCCGCTGCGGGCTTCAGCCCAGCCTCGGCCCGCCGCTGTCCAAGGAGGAGCGCGAGCAGTATACGTTCGCCGAGAAGCTCGCTCTGGGGCGTGCCGGGCTCGTTCCGCTGGTGATCTTCATCACTATGACGGGACTGTTCCTCACCGGCGTCACAAGCCTGGTCGAGAGCTCGGCTGTCGGCGCGGTGTCGTCGATCCTCGCCGCCTGGTGGCGGGGCGGGTTGAACTGGAGGATCATCCACGACACCGTTCGCAAGACGCTCGGCATCTCCTGCATGTTCTTCTGGATCATCACCGCGGCGCTGTGCTTCGGCGCTGTGTTCGATGGGCTCGGCGCGGTCAAATCGATCGAGGCGCTGTTCCTCGGCGAGATGGGTCTGGAGCCGTGGCAGGTGTTGGTGCTGATGCAGCTGACCTTCCTCGGGCTCGGCATGTTCCTCGACGACACGGCCATGCTGGTCATCGTGGCGCCGCTGTTCATCCCGCTCGCCGGCGCGCTCGGCTTCGATCTCGTCTGGTATGGAGTGCTCTATACGATCACCTGCCAGATCGCGTATCTGACGCCGCCCTTCGGCTATAACCTCTTCCTGATGCGCGCCATGGCGCCGCCGGAAGTCACCCTGCCGGACATCTACCGGTCGGTCTACCCGTTCGTCGGGATCATGCTGTTCACGCTATTGATCATCGGGATGTTCCCGGGGATCGCCACGTGGCTGCCGAATTACGTCTATTCGAAGTAAACCAAGAAAGGGGAACACGATGAAGATCATACAAAACAGACGCAACTTCCTGAAGCAGGCCGGCCTCGTGACCGCCGGCGCAGCAGGCGCCACGGCGCTCGCCGCACCTGCCGTGATCGCCCAGACGCCGATCAAGTGGCGTCTGCAGACCTATGCCGGCGCCGCACTCGGCCCGCATGTCACCAAGCCTGCCGTCGACATGTTCAACAAGGCGGCCAAGGGCGAGATGGAGATTGAGCTTTACTACGCCGACCAGATCGTCCCGACCGGCGAACTGTTCCGCGCCATGCAGGCCGGCACCATCAATGCCGTGCATTCCGACGACGATTCGATGGCCGCGCCCGTGGAAATCTCGCTGTTCGGCGGCTACTTCCCGTTCGCCACCAAGCACATTCTCGACGTGCCGGTGCTGTTCAGCCAGTACGGCCTGGCCGACATCTGGCGCGATGCCTATGCCAAGGCGGGCGGCGTTGTCTGGCTCTCGGCCGCGGGGCAGGATCCCTGCCACTTCAACACCAAGAAGCCGCTCAACAGCCTCGCCGATCTGCAGGGCCTGCGCCTTTACACGTTCCCGACCGCCGGCAAGTTCCTGGCGCAGTTCGGCGTCGTGCCGGTGTCGATCCCCTACGAAGACGTGCAGGTTGCGGTGCAGACCGGCGAGCTCGACGGCATGAGCTGGTCGGGCATTACCGAGGACTACACGGTGGGCTGGGCCGATGTGACCGACCACTTCACCACCAACAACATTTCCGGCGCCTGGATCGGCTCCTGGTTCGTCAATGAGAAGAGCTGGGCCGACGTGCCGGACCACCTCAAGCAGCTCTGGCTGGCCTGCATCGACGCTGGCCACACCTATCGCAACCAGTGGTACTGGGGCGGCGAGGCCAAGCTGCGCGCCACTGGCGACAAGCTCAAGCTGACCACCATCCCGGCCGCCGAATGGGCCGAGGTGGAAAATGCCGCGCTGAAGTTCTGGGACGAAGTCGCTGCCGAAGGCGAACTGAAAGCCAAGGTGGTCGGCATCTTCAAGGAATATCACGAGATCCTGAAGAAGGCCGGCGGCGTCTACACGCAGGGCTGACCGTAAGCGCGTAACTGTCGCAGCCGGGCGCCTGTCCGGCTGCGATGCCTGTAGCAGGCGGCAAGGCCGCCGGAGGAACCGAATGGCTGGAAATCTCACCTTCGACCAGTTGAAGACAATGGTTGCCTCAGGCGACATCGACACCGTGCTTGCCTCGGCCGTCGACATGCAGGGCCGGCTGATCGGCAAGCGCTTCCTGGCGAAGTATTTTGTCGAGTCGGCTTACGACGAGACGCATGGCTGCAACTATCTGTTGGCGAACGACATCGATATGGAGCCGGTGCCGGGCTACAAGGCGGCAAGCTGGTCCAAGGGCTATGGCGACTTCGTCATGAAGCCGGACCTTTCCACCATCCGCGTCTTGCCCTGGCTGGAAAAGACGGCGCTGCTGCTCTGCGATCTGCTGGACCACCACACCCATGACGATCTGGCGCATTCGCCGCGCGCGATCCTGCGCAAGCAGATCAAGCGGTTGGAGGAGCGCGGCTGGATTGGCTACTTCGCTTCCGAACTCGAGTTCTACCTGCTCGACGAAAGCTATGATTCCGCGCGCGAAAAGCACTGGGGCAATCTGAAGACCGCCTCGCCCTACATTGGCGACTATCTGATCGGCATCACGACCAAGGAAGAGGACGTGATGCGCCGGCTGAGGAACGAGATGGAGGCCGCTGGCATCCCGATCGAGAATTCCAAGGGCGAGTGGGGTCCGGGCCAGGAAGAGATCAACGTCCGCTACGCCGAGGCGCTCGCCATGGCCGACCGGCACGTCATCCTGAAGAACGGCGCCAAGGAAATCGCTTCCCAGATGGGCAAGGCGATCACCTTCATGGCCAAATACAATTACGGCCTCGCCGGCAATTCGAGCCACATCCACAACTCGCTGTGGAGCGCCGACGGCAAGACGCCGCTGTTCTTTGACAAGAAGGCCCAGTGGACGCTCTCCGAACTCGGCCAGCAATGGTCGGCCGGCCAGCTCAAATACGCCAAGGAATTCACCTGGTTCCTGGCGCCTTACATCAACTCGTACAAGCGCTTCCAGTCCGGCACCTTCGCGCCGACCAAGATCATGTGGTCGGAAGACAATCGCACGGCGGGCTTCCGGCTCTGCGGCGAGGGCACCAAGGGCATCCGCATGGAATGCCGCATCGGCGGCGCCGACCTGAACCCGTATCTCGGATTCGCCGCGTTGATCGCGGCTGGCCTTGCCGGCATCGACGAGAAGCTGGAGCTGCAAAAGCCCTTCGTCGGCGACGCCTACCAGGCGTCGAAACTGCCGGAGATTCCGAAGACACTGCGCGAGGCGACTGAGACGCTGACCAAGTCGAAGATGCTGAAGGAGGCGTTCGGCGAGGAGGTGATCGAACATTACGTCCACACGGCGCGCTGGGAGCAGTTCGAATACGACCGGCGCATCACCGACTGGGAGCTGCACCGCGGCTTCGAGCGGTACTAAACACAAGAAAAGCACGAGGAAACATCATGGCCGAGACGGTCAAACTCAAATCCCCCATCGACGGGTCGATCTATGTCGAGCGCCCGATTGCAACCGACCAGGCAATTGGCGCCGCCGTCGAGCGCGCCAAGGCGGCGCAGGCGAAGTGGGTCGACACGCCGATCGTGGAGCGCGGCAAGTATCTGCTCGCGATGCTGGAAGCACTGCTCGCGATGAACGACGAGATCGTGCCGGAGCTCGCCTGGCAGATGGGCCGGCCGACCCGCTATGGCGGCGAGAAGGGCGGCGTCGAGGAGCGTACCCGCTACATGGTGGCGCTCGCCGAGAAGGCGCTGGCGCCCTATTTTCCCGAAGAGCGGCCCGGCTTCCGCCGCTACCTGAAAAAGGAGCCGCTGGGCGTCGTCTTCGTCATCGCGCCGTGGAACTATCCGTTTCTGACGGCGGTCAACTCGATCGTGCCGGCGCTGATGGCGGGCAACGCCGTCATCCTGAAACATGCGGCGCAGACGCTGCTGGTCGGCGAACGGTTTCAGCAGGCCTTCGACAAGGCCGGCCTGCCAAAAGGCTTGTTCCAGAACATCGTGCTCAGCCATGCGCAGACCGAAAAGCTGCTCGGTTCCGGCAAGGTTGACCACTGCAACTTCACCGGCTCGGTCGCCGGCGGACGCGCCATCGAGAAGGCCGCGGCCGGCACCTTCATGACGCTCGGTCTCGAGCTCGGCGGCAAGGATCCGGCCTATGTTCTCCCCGACGCCAAGATGGACCATGCGGTCGCCAACCTCGTCGAGGGCGCGTTCTTCAATTCCGGCCAGTGCTGCTGCGGCATCGAGCGGGTCTATGTGCACGAGAAGGTTTATGACCACTTCGTGGAGGCCTTCGTCGAGGAGACGAAGAGCTATGCCCTTGGCAATCCGCTCGACGCCGCGACCACGATGGGACCGATGGCTCAAGCGCGCTTCGCCGACCTGATCCGCGAGCAGAAGGCGGAGGCTCTGCGTAAGGGCGCGCACGCGCACATGAACACCAAGGATGCGCGCAACGAAGCCGGCTCGCCTTACCTGCCGGCAGAAGTGCTGACCAATGTCGACCACCAGATGAGCGTCATGCGCGAGGAGAGTTTCGGGCCGATCGTCGGCATCATGAAGGTGCGCAACGACGAGGAGGCCATCGCGCTGATGAATGACAGCCAGTACGGCCTGACCGCGTCAATCTGGACGCGCGACACCGACCATGCGGCGAGGATCGGCGACCGGATCGAAACCGGCACCGTGTTCATGAACCGCTGCGACTATGTCGATCCGGGCCTCGTCTGGACTGGCGTCAAGGACACCGGCAAGGGTGGCGCGATGTCTGTCGTCGGCTACGACAACCTGACCCGGCCGAAAAGCTATCATCTGCGCGAAGTGATCTGAGTTCGAAAGACATCCCATGACCAAGCTCGTTTCCAAATGGAACTACCCCACCACGATCCGCTTCGGGGCGGGGCGCATCTCGGAACTCCCCGATGCGCTCGCGGCGGCCGGCATCGCCAGGCCGCTGTTCGTCACCGATCCCGGCCTCGTCAAGCTGCCGGTGGTCGCCAAAGCGCTGAAGATCCTCGACGACGCCAAGGTGCCCTATGCCGTCTTCTCCGACGTGAAGCCGAACCCAGTCGAAGCGAACCTGACGGCCGGCATCGCGGCCTTCAAGAAGGGCAAGCATGACGGCGTCATCGTCTTCGGCGGCGGCTCGGCGCTCGATCTCGGCAAGCTGATCGCCTTCCAGCATGGCCAGACGCGGCCGGTGTGGGATTTCGAGGATATCGGCGACTGGTACACCCGCGCTGACGCCTCGAAGATCGCGCCGATCGTTGCCGTGCCCACGACCGCCGGCACCGGTTCCGAGGTCGGTCGCGCGGCGGTGCTGACGCATGAGGAAAGCCACACCAAGAAGATCATCTTCCACCCGAAGCTCTTGCCGGCGATCGTGATCGCCGATCCGGAACTGACGGTCGGCATGCCGGGCTTCATCACGGTCGGCACCGGCATGGACGCGCTGGCGCATTGCCTCGAGGCCTATTGCGCGCCGGGCTATCACCCGATGGCGGACGGCATCGCGCTCGAAGGCATGCGGCTGGTTCTGGAAAACCTGCCGAAAGCGGTCGCCAACCCGACCGATCTCACCGCGCGCGCCCACATGATGAGCGCCGCCGCGATGGGCGCGACCGCGTTCCAGAAGGGTCTCGGCGCGATCCACTCGCTGTCGCACCCGATCGGCGCGCTCTATGACACGCATCACGGCATGACCAATGGCGTGTTCATGCCTTACGTGCTCGCCTTCAACCGCGCTCCGGTCGAGGAGCGGATCACCCGCGCCGCCGCCTATCTCGGCATCAAGGGCGGCTTCGACGGTTTCGCCAAGGCGATCCTGAAGCTGCGCAAGGAACTGAAGGTGCCGCACACGCTGGGCGGGCTGATCAAGGATCTGAACATGGACAAGAAGCGGAAGACGATGATCGCCGAGATGGCCGTCGCCGATCCGTCGACTGGCACCAATCCAGTCAAGTTGACGAAGAAAGCCGCGCTCGAGATCCTGGAGAACACGATCGAGGGCACGCTCTGACGCATTCCCGTCGTCCCAAATGCGACGGGAGATCGGCCCGGCAGGCGCGCGAGCTCTTTAGCCGGTGAAATAAGCTTGGTTCGGCAGATTGCTAGAGCTGAGGAAAAGCGCTTTAATTTTCGGTGGGGGACCATCCTCGCAAAGCATTCATCCAACTGTCACGAGAAGCGGATAACCGCGTCGCAGGCGTCCGGTGGCGTCAGTCTGAAGGAGAAGACAATGTTCAGGACTATGGGGAAGATTCTGTCGATTACGGCAGCGACGCTGATGGCGTCGTCGGCGATTTCGTCGGCTCAGGACATGGCGGCGCTGCAGGCCGCTGCCGAGGCTGAAGGCATGCTGACCACGATCGCGCTGCCGCACGACTGGTGCGGCTATGGCGCCGTCATCGAAGGGTTCAAGGCGAAGTATCCGAAGATCCAGGTCAACGAACTCAACCCGGACGCAGGTTCGGCCGATGAGATCGAGGCGATCAAGGCGAACAAGGACAACAAGGGCCCGCAGGCGCCGGACGTGATCGACGTCGGCCTGGCATTTGGCCCGTCGTCCAAGGCCGAAGGCCTGGTGCAGCCCTACAAGGTGTCCACCTGGGACTCGATCCCCGAAGGCGCGAAGGATGCCGAGGGCTACTGGTATGGCGACTATTACGGCGTCATGTCCTTCATCGTGAACAAGGACCTCGTGCCGAACACGCCGACCGATTGGGCTGATCTGCTGAAGCCGGAATACAAGGGCCAGGTCGCGCTCGCGGGCGATCCGCGCGCTTCCAACCAGGCCATTCTCGCGGCGCTCGCCGCCGGCATGGCCAATGGCGGCAAAAGCGGCAAGGAAGCCGGCGAAAAGGGCCTCGCCTACTTCGCAGAGCTGAACAAGGCTGGCAACTTCGTTCCGGTCATCGGCAAGGCCGGCACGCTGGCGCAGGGCGCAACCCCGATCGTCGTGATGTGGGACTACAACGCGCTGGCCGCGAAGGACACGCTGGCCGGCAACCCGCCGGTCGAAGTCGTCGTTCCGTCGTCGGGCGTTCTCGCCGGCGTCTACGTCCAGGCGATCAGCGCCTACGCGCCGCATCCGAACGCGGCGAAGCTGTGGATGGAGTATCTCTATTCCGACGAAGGTCAGCTTGGCTGGCTGAAGGGATATTGCCACCCGATCCGCTTCAACGACATGGCCAAGCGCGGCGTGATCCCGCAGGACCTGCTCGACAAGCTGCCGCCGGCGGCTTCGTATGAGAAGGCCTACTTCCCGACGCTGGAAGAAGTGAACGACAACAAGACCGCCGTCACCGCCGGCTGGGATTCCGTCGTCGGCGCCAACGTCCAGTAAGCATCCGACCAACACGCCCGTCCCGCGCAGTCGCGGGGCGGGCGCCTTTCCCGCCAATTGACCGCAGGCTCCGGATGTCGGCCGACGCCACTTCTGCACCGCTCCCCAAGGCCCGAATGCGACTGCCGCTCAACTGGCTGGGCGTGGCGCCGTTCCTGCTCTTCGCGCTGCTGTTCCTGATCCTGCCGACGATGAACATCGTCCTGGGCGCCTTCCGCAACCCCGCTGGCGAGTTCACGCTGCAGAACATCTACGGCCTGTTCACGCCGTCGATCATGGCGGCCTACTGGATTTCCATCAAGATCAGCCTGGCCTCCGCCATCCTTGGCTGCGCCATCGGTTTCGCGGTCGCCGCGGCCGTTACGCTGGGCGGGCTGCCGAAGTGGATCAGATCGCCGCTGTTGACCTTTTCCGGCGTCGCCTCGAATTTCGCCGGCGTGCCGCTCGCCTTCGCCTTCATCGCCACGCTCGGGCCGATCGGCATCGTGACCGTGTTCCTGCGGACCCAACTCGGCATTGACCTGCGTTCGCTCGGTTTCAATCTGCTGTCCTTCTGGGGCCTGACGCTGACCTACCTCTTCTTCCAGATCCCGCTGATGATCCTGATCATCACGCCGGCGATCGACGGGTTGAAGCGGGAATGGCGCGAGGCCGCCAGCATTCTGGGCGCCACCGGGCGGCAATACTGGATGATGGTCGCATTGCCGATCCTGTTCCCGTCGCTGCTCGGCACGCTGGCGCTGTTGTTCGCCAACGCGTTCGGCGCCGTCGCGACGGCCATCGCACTGACCGGTTCTTCACTCAACATCGTGCCCATCCTGCTGTTCGCACAGATCCGCGGCGACGTGTTGGGCGACCCGCATCTGGGTTATGCGCTCGCTTTCGGCATGATCGTCGTCACCGGCATCGCCAACACGATCTACATCTGGCTGCGTGCGCGCTCGGAGCGGTGGCTCAAATGAAGAAGCTCTGGGCCTGGATTGCACTTGCGGTCGGACTGATTTATTTCATCCTGCCGCTGGTCGGCATGACGGAATTCTCGCTCAAGATGCGCCGCGGCGTCTATTCGTTCGACGCCTATGCCAAGGTGCTGAACGATCCTCGGTTCCAGGAGACGTTTGGCTATTCCGTCCTGATGGCGATCTTCACCATCATCTTCGGCGTGCTGCTGATCGTGCCCACCGCCTATTGGGTGCGGCTCAAGCTGCCGCGGCTGCGCCCCTATATCGAGTTCATCACGCTGTTGCCGCTGGTCATCCCGGCGATCGTCATCGTGTTCGGCTATATCCGGCTCTACAACACGTCGTCCTGGCTGCCGCTGACCGGCACCGCGACAGGCACGAACGTCCTCTTGATGTTCGGCTATGCGACGCTGGCGCTGCCCTACATGTACCGCGCGGTCGACACGGGTCTGCGCACCATCGACGTCGCGACGCTGACCGAAGCGGCGCAGTCGCTCGGGGCCGGGTGGATCACCATCCTGTCGCGCATCATCCTGCCCAATGTGCTGGTCGCGGTGCTCTCCGGCGCGTTCCTGACCTTCGCGATCGTCATCGGCGAGTTCACGCTTGCTGCGCTGCTCAACCGGCCGGCGTTCGGCCCCTACATGCAATTGCTCGGCGCGAACCGCGCCTATGAACCCGCAGCCCTCGCGGTGATCGCCTTTGGCATCACCTGGGGCTGCATGGCCTTGATCCAGATCGTGTCGCGTTTCGCCCCCAAGGCGCCGGCGCTGCCCCATTGAAGTTGGAAGAACGGAAGACAATGTCGGAAACGTTTCTCTCCATCCAGAACGTGCGCAAGTCGTTCGGCGCGACGACGGTTGTGCAGGAATTCAACCTTGACATCGACAAGGGCGAGTTCGTCTCGTTCCTCGGACCTTCGGGCTGCGGCAAGACCACGATGCTGCGCATCGTCGCCGGCTTCGAGGAGCCGACATCGGGCAAGATCATCGTCGGCGGCAAGGATGTGACGCATCTGCGGCCAAACCAGCGCAACATCGGCATGGTGTTCCAGTCCTACGCGCTGTTTCCCAACATGACTGTCGCCCAGAACATCGGCTTCGGGCTCAAGGTCGCGGGACGGCCGCGCGGCGAAATCGATGGTCGCGTCGCCGAGATGCTGGCGCTGATCAAATTAGGCGAGTATGGCAGTCGCTATCCCTATCAGCTCTCCGGCGGTCAGCAGCAGCGCGTGGCGCTTGCTCGTGCGCTCGCGCCGAAGCCGCGTCTGCTGCTGCTCGACGAACCGCTGTCGGCGTTGGATGCCAAGGTGCGCGTGTCGCTGCGCGACGAGATCCGCGCCATCCAGAAGGAACTCGGCATCACCACCATCTTCGTGACCCATGACCAGGAAGAGGCGATGTCGATGTCGGACCGCATCGTGGTCATGTATGGCGGCCGCGCCGAGCAGGTCGGTGCGCCGTTCGAGGTCTACAACAAGCCGGCGACGCGCTTTGTCGCCGGTTTCGTCGGCACGCTGAACGTGATCGATGGCACGGTAAAGGATGCGGCTGGGGGTGTCGTCGAGATCGAAGGGGTCACCGTGCCGCTGGCTCGGTCGCTCGGAAGCGCGCGCACGGGCGATCCGGTCAGCCTGGCGCTGCGTCCTGAATCCGTCTCGATCTTCGAGTCGTCCGAGCGAACGATCGCGCTGCCGTGCACGATCAAGTCGGTCAATTTCCTCGGATCGGTCATTCGCATTCTTGCCGACGCTGGCAAGAACCAACTGTCGCTCGACACGTTCAACAATCCTGCCGCTCCGCCACCGGCGCCCGGCGACCGAACCACGGTGCATTTCTCGCCGGCGGATCTGCTGGTGCTGAAAGACTGAGCACCTCCCTGCGGAGTCCAGCAGGGCCGCCCCGTGGATCGATTCCGGGTGAGCCTTCCGCCAAGCTCTTGTTGACGCTTGATAATCGCATTTTTTCGTCAACCTTCCATTCACGGCCTTCGGCTCGAAGCTACACTGCGCCGGTCCCTTCTGCGGGAACGCCGGTCGCGACGGCAATCAGCGGGAAGGGATGGGCGGCTCCGGAAGGCGCGCTAACGTGGCGTGACCAATGGAGGCAGCGCCTTCTCAGTGGTGGTCTGCCCACCGGAGACGGTCTGACTACCAGACCGGTACGACGGGCTTGCCCGGCGAGGTGCAAGGGCCAACACAGGAGAAGGATGCCTGCAGGACGCCGGACGGGCGGTTCGGAAGGACCGCTATTAAAATCTACCGGTAATACGAGCGTTCCTGGAACCGCCCGTCTTCCCGACTTCCGCAAGGAAGGGTTCTTTGACAGATCGGGTCGGGTGAGGGCAAAAAGCCTTTTCAGTCGTGTCCGCATGTCTGCCTGGACCGCAACAGGAAATGGCTGCTGATCGCGGCGATCATATCGGGGGAGTTTCATGAAGTTCATCGACCTGTCGCGCCCGCTGGAGAACACCGATTTCGCAGACCCGCCGGGGCTCGGGCCGAAGATCGACTACTTTGCCCACGACGACACCGCGGAGCAGATCCTCGCCTTCTTCCCGGGCGTGACGCGCGACGGGCTGCCAGGTCGCGAGGGCTGGGCGGTCGAGCGCGTGACGCTCTCCACCCACAACGGCACCCATCTCGACGCGCCCTATCACTACCATTCGACCATGGACGGCGGCCAACGCGCCATCACCATCGACGAGGTTCCGCTCGAGTGGTGCTACTCGCGGGGCGTGAAGCTCGACTTCCGCCATTTCGGCAATGGCTATGTCGCGACCGCCGCCGATGTCGAGGCGGAACTTGCCCGCATCGGCCATGACCTGAAACCGCTCGACATCGTGCTGGTCAACACCGCCGCCGGCGCCCGCTACGGCCAGCCGGACTATGTCGCGACGGGATGCGGCATGGGGCGGGAGGCGACGCTCTACCTGACGGAACGCGGCGTGCGCGTGACCGGCACCGACGCCTGGAGCTGGGACGCGCCGTTCATCTACACCGCGAAAAAGGTCGCCGAGACCGGCGACGCATCGCTGATCTGGGAAGGCCACCGCGCCGGCATGGTGCGTGGCTATTGCCACATCGAGAAGCTGGCGGATCTGGAAAAGCTGCCGTCGACCGGGTTCGAGGTGATCTGCTTCCCGGTCAAGGTGAAGGGCGGCAGTGCCGGCTGGTGCCGGCCCGTCGCGCTGATCCGGGATTGACGATCACGTCGTCAAGCATGACGATCAGTCGGTCCGACCGCCGATCGATGGGCTGAACACCATCAGGCTGAGGATCTCGAACAGCACCTGCGCGCCGGCGTGGGCGGTGTTGGATGTCGCGTCATATTGCGGGGCGACCTCGACGACGTCGCCGCCGACGAGATTGACGCCCTTCAGCCCGCGCAGGATTTCCAGCACCTCGCGCGTCGTCAGTCCGCCAACTTCCGGCGTTCCGGTTCCCGGCGCGAAGGCCGGGTCCAGGCTGTCGATGTCGAAGGAGAGGTAGGTCGGACCGTCGCCGACGATCTCGCGGGCTTTGGCGATCACGGCGGGGATGCCCATGCCGGTGACGTCCTCGGCGTGGATCACAGTCATGCCGGACTCGTAAGTGAATTCCCACAGATACTCGGCCGAGCCCCTGATGCCTATCTGGATGGTGCGGGTCGGGTCCAGCACTCCGTCCAGGACCGCGTTGCGGAACGGGCCGCCGTGATGGAACTTCGTCCCGTCAAACGCGCCGCTGGTGTCGCAATGCGCGTCGATATGGATCATGCCGACGGGACGATATTTGCCGACGGCCTTGAGGATCGGATGGCTGATCGAATGGTCGCCGCCGACCGAAAGCGGCGCGATGCCCGCCGCCACCACCTTGGCGATGTGACGCTCGATGTCGTCATGGCTCTGCTCCAGCCTGTAGCGGCTGGAGAAGGGGACGTCGCCAATGTCGGCCACGCGCAACTCGTGCGTCGGCGCACATTTGAGCACGTGATTGTAAGGGCCGATGCGCTCGATGGTGCGCAGCGCCCGCGGTCCGAAGCGTGCGCCGGTGCGGTTCGTTACGCCGAGGTCCATCGGAACGCCGATCATCGCCACCTGCAGGTCGCCGAAGTCGGGGTTGGCCGCGTCGACCGGAAGATATGGCGCGGCAAGGAAGGTCGGAATCCCCGCATAGGGCGCGACCCGCGTGCCGCCCTTGCTGAAAATGCGGTCGGCGACGCGGCGGAACTCGGGATCGGCGATATCGCCGCCGCCGCTCTCGCCATATCTTGCCCGAAGCGCGTCGAGCTTGCCCTTGTCCCAGACCATCGTTCTTGTCGTCCCTGGTTGCCACAAAAGAAAAGCGGCCGTTCGCCGTTGTGCTTGCGCCAAAAGTGCGGCATCGCGACATGAAACACAATCTGCCGGATACAGGTCTTCCCATGCAACCTGCCGCATTGAACCCGCTCGTGGCCGACCAGTCCCCGCCGCCGGTGCCTGCGGTGCAGGCTTGGGCCCGCGCCTATGGCGGGGGTAAGGGACCGTTGCTCGACCTCTCCCAGGCCGTGCCGGGCTATCCACCGCATCCTGACCTGCTGGGCTGGCTCGGGGACCCCGCGCGGGACCGGAAATATGCCGGCTACGGGCCGATCGAGGGTGAAGACGAGTTGCGCTCGGCCTATGCCGCGCATGTGGCGGACCTCTACGGCGCGGATATCGGCCCCGCGAATATCCACATCACGTCCGGCTGCAATCAGGCCTTCTTCGCCACAACCATGGCGGTGGCGCAGTCCGGCGACCGGATTCTGATGACCAACCCGTGCTACTTCAACCACGAGACGACCTTGGCGATGCTTGGTATCGGTATCGACTATGTCGATCTCGATCCGGCCCGCTCCTATCGTCCCGATCCGCAGGCAATCGCTGCTGCCCTGAAGTCAGGCATCCGGGCGCTGGCGTTGGTGACGCCGAACAATCCGACCGGCGCGGTCTATCCGTCGGCATTGCTGGCCGAGATATTCGCGATATGCCGGGAACGCGGCGTCTGGCTGATCCTCGACGAGACCTATCGCGATTTCCTGCCCGCCGATGCTGAGCGGCCGCACGGATTGCTGGCGCAGGCCGGATGGCAGGACAATCTCGTCCAGCTCTATTCGTTCTCGAAGTCGTTCTGCATTCCGGGCCATCGGCTCGGCGCGGTGACGGCGTCGCCCGCCATGGTCGCCCAAATCGCCAAGATCATGGACAATCTGCAGATCTGCGCGCCGCGTTCTCCCCAGGCTGCAGTGGCGAAAGGGCTGCCGGAATTGACGCAATGGCGCGAGGGCAACCGCCGCGAAATCATGGCGCGCACCGAGGCGCTGATGTCTGCAATGGAGCGGCTGCCGGGCTGGGCGCTGCAATCGGTGGGGGCCTATTTCGCCTTTGTCCGGCATCCCTTCGGCCAGACGCCGTCCCGGATCGTCGCGGAGCGGATGGCGAAGGAGGCCGGCGTTCTGGTTATCCCTGGCGCGTATTTTGGCACGGGACAGGAAGGCTGCCTGCGCTTTGCCTTCGCCAATGCCGACGGTGCGGCGATTGGCTCGATCCCGGCTCGGCTGGCCGGGTTGACGATTTAGGGCTGATCAGGCCGCCTGGAACTCGAACGGCACCACGACGCCCGCCGGCTTGCGGTCGGCGATCAGGCTGCCGGCTCGTAGCAGCGCCGCGAAACGACCATCGCGCGCGGCGAGGTCGTCGAACGTACCCTGCTCGACAATACGGCCTTCGTCCATGAACAGTACGATGTCGGCGTCCCGCACGGTCGACAGGCGGTGCGCGATGATGAAGGTCGTGCGGTTGCGGCGCAGGTCGTCGACGGCCGCGCGGACCCGCTCTTCCGTCTCGACGTCGAGCGCGCTGGTCGCTTCGTCGAGCACAAGGATCGGAGCGTCCTTGAGAATGGCGCGGGCAATCGCGATGCGCTGGCGCTCTCCACCGGACAACTGTCCACCGCGCTCGCCGACCAAGGTGTCGTAACCTTCGCCCTTGTTCAGGATGAAATCGTGCGCCGCCGCGGCACGCGCCGCGTCGTGGATATCGTCGTTCGTGGCATGCGCACAGCCGACCCGGATGTTCTCCTCGATCGAGCGGTTGAGCAGGGCCGAGTCCTGGAACACGGTCGCGATCGAACTGCGCAGCGATGCGCGGGTGACGCGCCGCGTGTCGACGCCGTCGATATAGATCGAGCCTTCATGCGGATCGTAGACCCGCTGCAGCAGGTTGATGAGGGTGGTCTTGCCGGCGCCGGTCGGGCCGACGATGGCGACGGTCTTGCCCGGATCGACGGCGAACGACACCTGATCGACGCCGCGCGCGGCGTTCTTGAAACGGAAGCTGACATTGTCGAAGCGGATATGGCCGGAGACGTGACCCAGCGGCTCGGCGCCTTCCGGCTCCTTGCGCATCGCGGTCGAATCCTCGAGCCGGTAGAACTCCTCCAGCCGCACGCGGCCGTCGAAAATCTGGTTCACGAAGGCCGAGATCTGGTCGAGACGGCTGATCAGCAGCGCGGCGAAGCCGGTGAAGGCGACAATGTCCCCGACCTTCAGTTCGCCATAGGAGACGAGCATCGCGCCGATGATCAGGACGACCATCATCGAGATCGTCGAGGCGACGCGGTGCATGGCGCTGGCCAGCGCCCACCAGTCGAGCACCGGATACTGCGCCTTCAGGAGCCGATCGACATAGGCGCGCAGCGAGTTCGTTTCCTGCGCGACGCGGTTGTAGCTCTGTAGCAAAGCCACGTTGCTCACCGAGTCGCTGACATGGGCGAATACCTTGTGGTGATGCGCCTCGACCGCCTTCTGGTTCTGCTCGGTGCGCCGCATGACGAAGCGGCCGATGCTGAAATAGAGGATGCCAAGCACCATCAGGACCAGCGACAGGCGAAGGTCGAGCGCAATCGCGGTCGGGATCAGCAGCACAAGAGACACGGCCGTCGTCAGGTGCTGGCGCATGAACTCGAGCCAAAGGCCAAACAGCGTATCGACGGCGCGGATCAGCGTGTGCAGCACGTTCGACGTGCCGCGCTCATAGTGCCACGACAGCGGCATTGTCATCACGTTCGAGAAGGAGCGGGTCAGCACATCGACCCGCATCTTGTGCGCCAGCCGGTCGGCTTGGCGGGCGACGAGGACGAAGGCGATGATGTTGAAGAGACCAAGCCCGGCCCACAGTCCGAGAACCGGCACGACGTCCTGCTTTTCCGCGATGGCGTCGATGATGCGGCCAAACAGGATCGGCTCGGCGATCATGACAATCGCCAGCACGACATTCGAGCAACAGACGAGCAGCACGCTCCGGCCCTGGGGGGCCAGATAGTTCAAAGCCCGCCAATAAACTTCAACAAGCGTCACTCTCGCTCACTCCAACCGATATCTTTGTGCATTGCACCATGAGGGGAGGCATGTCGCGAGACAATGTGCCAAACAAGGCGAACGTTCCGATTTTTTATACAAATCTCTTATTCCGCTTGTAACGCAGCGTGATCACAGGCGCGTGAATGGGTCTGGCAATGCTGGAAGACCGGGGCAAACGATCGATCGGTTGAATTTCCCGTTCGCTTCAGCGTCTCAGACGCAGAATGAGAATGATCTTGGTGTCACTATGCCGCAGGGGAACCATGGCCGGCATTGCGCTTTGCGATTTCCGCAATTTCGTCGGCGAGCAGTTCCGCGATCTCCGGCCGCTGCATCGCCAGTGCGAGGTTGGCGCCAACGAAACCTGCCGGTGAGCCGCAATCGAAGGTGCGGCCGCCGAACTCGAACGGGCGGATCTCCTGCGTGGCCATCAGCGAAACCAGTGCGTCCGTGACCTGAATCTCGCCACCCGCGCCGGGAGACTGGTTCTCCAGCAGTCCGAAGATCAGCGGATCGAGTATGTAGCGTCCCGAAATAAACAGGTTGGACGGCGCGGTGCCGGGGGCTGGCTTCTCGACAAGCCCGTTGACGAGCGGGCCGTCTGGAGACGCCTTGAGCGACACGATGCCGAACTTATGTGCTTCTTCAGGCTTGCATTTCTCCACCGCGATGACGTTTCCGCCAAAGCGCGCGTGAATGTCGACCATAGATTTGAGGCAGGGTGTCTCTCCGACCATGAGCATGTCCGGCAGCAGTACCGCGAAGGGCTCGTCACCGACGACATGCCGCGCGCTCCAGATGGCGTGGCCCAGGCCGCGCGCCTCCTGCTGGCGCACGAAAGAGATTGCCCCGACCTTCGGCGTGTCCTGCCTCAGCCGATCGGCAATGCTATTCTTGCCGGCGTTTCGCAGGCTGACATCCAGCTCGAACCCATGGTCGAAATGATCCTCGATCGCGCCCTTCATGCGTCCGGTGACGATGACGACATGTTCGATGCCCGCGGAAAATGCTTCCGCGACCACGTAGTCCAGGATCGGCCGGTCGACGACGGTCAGCATTTCCTTCGGCACGCTCTTCGTCGCGGGAAGCATGCGCGTGCCGAAACCCGCCGCGGGGATGACAGCCTTACGGACCGGTCGGATCATTTCGTTCCTGTGCAATGTGTGGAATTCGGGCGCGACGCGCTCGAAACTTAGCTGTCCTCGCCGAGGAACGCGGGATATACGAATGCGTTCCATCGAAATGCAATGGCATTGCAACAATCCTTGGCGAAACTGAGCAGGCGGGATATTGCAACGCAACCATTCGCTATCTAAACGATTTACCCGCGTGAACAGCCGGCGTGCCAGCGCTTGCTGCTCTGGTGTGCGCCTCTGGGATTTCTCGCAATGAATGCCCCTTTCAAATCGCTCCGGACTGCACCGGACGTTCATCCTTTGCCGCCCAAAGCTGAACAGCCGATCCGGCTCGACTTCTTCCAGGAAGAGCGGCTCCGGAACCTTGGCGTCGACCTGGCGTCGGGGCGGCTGCCGCATTTCCAGGGGCTCGGGGAAGGCAATTTCCACGCGCGCATCAAGGAAGACGCCGAGAAGATCCTGACGGTCTACCAGGATACCAATGCCGCACAGTCTCGCGGGGAGGCCATTACTCCCGCTGCGCAATGGCTGCTCGACAACAATTATCTCGTCGAGGAGAGCATCGTTCAGATCCGCCGGGACCTGCCGAAACGCTTCTATCGCGAATTGCCGACCGTCAAGCTTCCCAGCGGCGCCGAGGTGCCGCGCGCGCTGATGATCGCATGGGCCTACGTCGCGCATACCGACAGCACCGTTTCGCCCGGCACGCTGCGGGCGCTGGTCGAGGGCTACCAGTCCGTCGAGCCGATGCGGATCGGTGAGATCTGGGCGCTGCCGTCGTTCCTGCGCTTCGTGCTGATGGAAAACCTGCGCAGGCTCGCCGTGCGTGTCGACCGTGCGCGCCTGATGCGCCGCATCGCCAACGGAACCGCCGACCGGCTGATGCAGAAGAGCGATCCGGCCGCGCAGGAAGCGCTGCTTGCCGAATACGCCGCGCATGCGGGCGATGCGTCCTTCGCGACCCAGCTGCTCTACCGGCTGCGCGATGGTTCGAGAAGCGCTGGGACGGCCTTGCGCTGGCTGGAGCGCGAGCTCGAGAAGCACGGCACTGACGCCGAGGAGATCACGCGGACCGAGCATCGTACGCTCGCCGCAGGCAATGTCACGACCGGCAACATCATCCGCGGTTTCCGGAGGGTGAACGATGTCGACTGGACCGAATGGTTCGAAGACGTCAGCCGCGTCGATGCGCTGTTGCGCGCGTCCTCCAATCTGACCGAGCTCGACTTCCATTCCCGCGACCTTTACCGCACCAAAATCGAAGAAATGTCCCGCAGGTCGGGCCTCAGCGAATACGAGGTGACCGAACGCGCGGTGCGCCTGTCGCAACAAGCGGCTGGCTCCGACGAATCGGACATCGGCTTCTTCCTCGTCGGCACACGTCGCGCCGAACTGGAACAGGAGATCGGCTACCGTCCGAAGCTGACTGAGCGGCTGATGCGGATCTACCGCCGGGGCGGTTGGTTCTCGATCGCGGCTCCAGTTATCTTTCTTACCGCGCTGTTCATTCTAGCTGCCTATACCGTGACGCAGGCGGCCGGACTGTCCACTGGCTGGACGATCTTCTTACTCGCCCTGTTTGCTTTCCCGGCGATGGAAGGCGCGGTCGGCCTCTTCAACACGCTGATGCTGCTGTTCATGACGCCGACGCGGCTGGTTGGCTACGAGTACAAGGATGGAATTCCAGCCGACGCCCGTACTCTGGTCGTGGTTCCGGCGCTCATTGGATCACGCGCCGACGTCGAGGAACTCGTCCACCGGCTCGAAGTGCACCACCTCGCCAACATGCGCGGCGAACTCTACTACACGCTGCTGTCGGACTGGCCGGACAGCCGCGACGAGCAGACCGACGCCGACCTCGAGCTGCTGGCCTTTGCCCGCAGCGAGATCGCGGCGCTCAATCGGCGCTATCCTCCCGGCGTCGTGCCACGGTTTCACCTCGTGCATCGCCGTCGCCTCTACAACGAGGCTGAAGGCGTGTGGATGGGCTGGGAGCGCAAGCGCGGCAAGCTGCACGAACTGAACCTGCTTCTGCGGGGCGACCCGGACACGACTTTCCTGGCGCTCGACACGCCTCTGCCGCCGGACGTGGTGCATGTCCTGACGCTCGACGCCGACACGAAGATGACGCGCGACGCGGCGATGCGGCTTGCCGGAAAGCTGGCGCATCCCTTGAACCGGCCGGTGCTCGACGCCGCCGGGCGTCGCGTGGTCCGAGGCTACGGCATTCTGCAACCGCGCGTCACCGCGTCCCTTACCACCGGCGACGAGTCGTCATTCTTCCAGCGCGTGTTTTCCGCCAATCGCGGGCTCGACCCTTATGTGTTCGCGGTGTCCGATCTCTATCAGGACGTCTTCGGCGAGGGCACCTTTACGGGCAAGGGGCTGTACCATGTCGACGCGATGGAAGCTGCGCTGAAAGGGCGGATCGCGGAGAACGCGGTTCTCAGCCATGATCTTCTCGAAGGCGCCTTCGCGCGGGCCGCGCTCGTGACCGATGTCGAACTGGTGGAAGACTACCCGGCTCATTACCCGGTCGATGCGTCGCGCCAGCACCGGTGGGCGCGAGGCGACTGGCAATTGCTTCCCTTCATCTTCAATCCGAGGTCCGAAGTCTCCGGCATCTCGCGCTGGAAGATGGTCGACAATCTCCGCCGGTCCCTGACTTCGATCTTCTGGATCATGGCAGCTGTGGCCGCCTGGGGGTTGATGCCGTTTACGCTGGCGTCGCAATGGATGGCGCTGCTGGTCGTCGCCATCTTCATCGCGCCGACCTTCGACATCGTGCATGGGCTGACGCCGAAGAGCACGGAGACGACCCTGCGGGGCCATGTCGCGGCGTTCTGGCGCGACTTCGTCTATTCGTCGGCGCAGGTCGCGCTGAAGGTGGTGTTCATTGCGCACTCGGCGTGGATGATGGGCGATGCGATCGTTCGCACGCTGAACCGGTTGTTCCTTTCGCGCCGCAATCTGCTCGAATGGCGCACCGCGTCGCAGGTACAGAAGGCCCAGTCGGACGGTCTGTCACCCTACTATCGCCTGATGTGGGGTTCGCTCGCGGTCGCTGCCGTGTCGGTCGCGATCGCCTTCGCGGGAGGGACGACCGGTGTCTATCTCGCGCTGATCTATGCCGGAATGTGGATTGCCGCGCCTGCCATCGCCTGGCTGGTCAGCCGCTCGGCGGAAGTCGAAGACCAACTGACGGTCAGCGACACAGACAGGGACAAGCTGCGCCGCATCGCGCGGCGGACATGGCTCTACTTCGAGACATTTGTGACGCCGGAGCACAATCTGCTCCCGCCGGACAATTTCCAGGAAATCCCTCAGCCGGTCGTCGCGCCGCGCACGTCGCCGACCAATATCGGCATGTATCTGCTGTCCGTCGTCGCCGCGCGCGACTTCGGCTGGATCGGTCTCAACGAGGCGGCGGAGCGCGTCGCAGGCACGCTCCACACCGTCGATCGCCTGGAAAAGCATCGCGGCCATCTGTTCAACTGGTATGACACCCGCACGCTGCATCCGCTGCATCCGCGCTACATCTCCAGCGTCGACAGCGGCAATCTCGCAGGCCATCTGATTGCGGTCGCACGCGCGTTCGAGGAGTGGGCCGAGGCGCCGGCGGCCTATCTGCAAGGCGACATCGAGGGCATCCTCGATACACTGGGCGTGCTGGATGTCACGCTCGTCGCGCTTCCCGACGACCGCCGTCAGATCCGGCCGGTGCGCCAGCGCCTGACGGAGCGCGTCACCGGCATGCGCCGTGCGGTCCAATCGATCAAGAGCGAGCCGGAGACGGCCGCGATCCGCACTCTCAATCTCGCTGTCAACGCAGCCGAGATTCTCAAGCTGGCGCGCGCACTGCATCAGGAAACCAATACGACGGGAACCGACCTGCTCGTCACCTGGGCGCTGCGCCTGCAGGCGGTCTGCGAGGCGCATATCGCCGACTCGCATTTCGAGGAGGCGCGGCTCGATGGGCTGCGCCATATGCTGTCCGAGGTGTCCAGACGTGCGCGCACGGTCGCGTTCAAGATGGAGTTCTCGTTCCTGCTGCGGCCGGACCGCAAGCTGTTGTCGATCGGCTACCGCATCGACGAGGAACAGCTCGACGAGAGCTGTTACGATCTGCTGGCGTCCGAAGCACGGCTGGCCAGCCTGTTCGCGATCGCCAAGGGCGACATCCCGACCGAACATTGGTTCCGGCTCGGGCGCCCGATCGTCGAGATCGGCTTCAAGGGCGCGCTGATCTCGTGGTCGGGATCGATGTTCGAATATCTGATGCCGCCGCTGGTGATGAATGAGCCGGCGGGCGGCATCCTCGACCAGACCAGCCGGCAAGTGGTCAAGCGACAGATCGCCTACGGCAAGTCGCTGAACATTCCGTGGGGCGTGTCTGAGGCGGCCTACAACGCCCGCGACCGCGAGATGACCTATCAGTACACCAATTTCGGCGTTCCGGGTCTCGGCCTGAAGCGCGGCCTGGCGCACAACACGGTGATCGCGCCCTATGCCACGGTACTGGCCAGCCAGTACGCACCGGCGGCGGCCGTCGACAATCTCGACCGGCTGGCGGCGATGGGCGCGGTCGGACGTTACGGCTTCTACGACGCGATCGACTTCACGCCGACGCGCGTGCCGGAAGGGCATCAGTGCGCCATTGTGCGCAACTTCTTCGCGCACCACCAGGGCATGTGCATCGTTGCGATCGGCAATGTCGTTCACGAGGGACGCATGCGGAAGCGCTTCCACGCCGACCCGGTGATCGAGGCGGCGGAACTGCTGCTGCAGGAAAAAGCGCCACGCGATATCCCGATCGCCACCGTGCGCAGCGAAGCGCCGGAGCGCGGAAAGCTCGAGACGCAGGACGAAAGCCCGGACATCCGCCGCACCGCCGAGCCGATGGGCGCGCCGAAATCGACCAATCTGCTGTCGAACGGCAATTATTCACTGATGCTGTCGTCGACGGGTGCCGGCTATTCGCGGCTGGGCGATCTGTCGATCACGCGGTGGCAGCCGGATCCGGTCGAGGATCGCTACGGTTCGTTCCTCTTCCTGCGCGACGTCGAGAGCGGCGAGTGGTGGTCGGCGACAGCCGAGCCGAAGCGGGCCCAGGGCGAAGTTTCCGAGGCAGTCTTCGCCGATGACAAGTCGACCTTCTTCAAGACCGTTGGCGCTTTGCGCAGCGAGGTCGAGTGCATCGTCACGTCGGAAGCTGAAGGCGAGGGACGCAGGATCACCCTGTTCAACCACGGCGCGACCGAGCGCGTGGTCGAGGTGACGTCCTATGCCGAACTGGCGCTGTCGCCTGAGGCGTCCGACAATGCGCACCCCGCCTTCTCGAAGATGTTCGTCAAGACGCAGATCGACGCGGCGCGAGGGATCATCTTCGCCGAACGGCGAAAGCGCGCGCCTGGCGACCGCTCAATCGCCGCCGCGCATTTCCTGACCATCGGGGCAAGCCATCCGGGCGAAACCGAGGCCGAGACCGACCGTCGCGCCTTCATCGGCCGCGGCCGCGACATCCGTGAGCCCGCCGCTTTCGACACCGGCGCGAAACTCGCCGGCGGCGACGGCTTCGTGCTCGATCCAATCTTTGCGCTGCGGCGCAAGGTCCGCATTCCGGCAAGGAAGAAAGTCAGCATCACGTTCTGGACGATCGCCGGCGCAGACCGCGCCGAACTCGAGGATTCGATCGGGCGGCTCGATCATTCGGAGAGCTTCGCCCGCCAGACCATGCATGCCTGGACGCGGTCGCAGGTGCAGACCCGGCATGTCGGCTTCAGCCTTGTGGAAGCGGCGAACGTCCAGAAACTCGGGCGCTATCTGCTCTATCCGCACCCGGCGCTGCGCGCCGCGCCGGAAACCATCGCGAACGGGATGGGTCCGCAATCGGCGCTCTGGCCGATGAGCATTTCGGGCGACTTCCCGATCTTCGCGCTGCGCATCGCCGATGTTGCAGACATCGAGATCGTCGCCAAGGCGCTGCGGATGCAGGAATATCTGCGCAGCCGGGGCCTGCTGGCCGACCTCGTGATCATCAACGAGCAGTCTTCGTCCTATGTGCAGGACCTGCAGAACGCGATCGACTGGATCTGCGAAAACAGCCGGCACCGGGGCAACGAACTCGGTCCGCGCCAGCACATTTTCGCCGTCCGGCGCGATCTGATGGACGACCGCTCGTACAAAACGCTGATCGCATCCGCACGGATCGTGCTGCACACCCGCAACGGCAAGATCGAGGATCAGATCGAGCGGGCGGAGGCGGAGCAGTTGCCGCCGCCGTTGACCGTTGGCGCCCGTCCGACCTCGCCTGTGCCGGCGAACGGTGCGATGGAGACCCCGCGTCCGCGCGCCGTTCGGCCGCAGACGAGTGGCGATGGGCTTGCCTTCTGGAATGGCCTGGGTGGCTTCGCCGACGGTGGACGAACCTATGTCGTGCGGTTGCCCGCCGGCGGAAGCACGCCGCAGCCATGGGTCAACGTGATCTCGAACGGCGCGTTCGGCTTCCACGTTTCGGCCGAAGGCGCGACGTTCACCTGGAGCCGCAACAGCCGCGATTTCCAGATCACGCCGTGGACCAACGACGCGGTGACCAACCGGCCGGGCGAGGGTCTGTTCATCCGCGATCTCGACAGCGGCGAGGTTGTTTCGCCGTTCGCCTGTCTCGCTCCAGAGTCCGGCGCGCTGCACGAGGCGCGGCACGGGCAAGGCGTCAGCGCGTTCTCGGCCAAGACCGCCAGTCTTGCGGTATCCGCACATATGCTGGTCGATCCGGCGGATCCTGTGAAGATCACGCGTGTCAGCATCCGCAACCGTGGGGCGACGACCGTGCGCTTGCGGGTCTATGCCTATGCCGAGTGGGTGCTTGGCAACAATCGCGGCAAGACCGCGCCGATGATCGTGCCATCGTCCGATGCGGAGACCGGCGCGTTGTTTGCACGCAATGCCTACAGTCTCGATTTCGGCGAACGCGTCGCGTTTCTCGCAGCGGACGCGCCGGTGCAGTCCTTCACCTCGGACAGGCTGGAATTCGTCGGGGCGGCTGGCTCCGTCGCGCAGCCCGCTGCTGTTGCGTCAGGTGCGGCGCTGTCCGGTCGGGTCGAGGCCGGCAGCGACAGTTGCGCGGCGCTCGCGCGCGACGTTGAAATTCTGCCGGGCGCGACGCTGGAGATGCTCTGGATCATGGGCGACGCCGCTTCAATGGAAGAGGCGAAGGCGCTGATCCTGCGGCATCGGTCGCGCGGCTTCGACGAGCGTCTCAGCGAGAACACGGCGACCTGGCGCGGGTTTCTCGACACGATCCAGGTCGAGACGCCGGATGCGTCGCTGGACGCGATGGTCAATCATTGGCTGCCTTACCAGGCGCTGGCTTGCCGGATTCGTGCACGGGCGGGCTTCTACCAGGCCAGCGGCGCGTTCGGGTTCCGCGACCAGTTGCAGGACACGATGGCGCTGCTGATGCACGATCCGGAGCTTGCGCGCGCGCAGATCCTGAATGCGGCTTCCCGACAGTTTCCCGAGGGCGACGTGCAGCATTGGTGGCTGCCACGCACCGGCGCGGGGGTCCGCACGATGATCTCCGACGATGTCGTGTGGCTTGGCCATAGTGTTTCGCATTTCGTCAAGGTGACCGGCGACCGCTCGATACTGGACCAGCAACTGCCGTTCATCCTTGGCGATCCGTTGAAGGCGGGCGAGCACGATTCATTCTTCACGCCGGAAATCTCCAAGGAAAAAGCAAGTATCTACGAGCACGCCGCGCGTGCGCTCGACCTCGCAATCGTCCGCACCGCCGAGACCGGCCTTCCGCTGATCCTCGGCGGCGACTGGAACGACGGCATGAACCGGGTCGGCGAAGAGGGCAGGGGCGACAGCATCTGGCTCGGCTGGTTCCTGCTGAAGACGCTGCACGATTTCGAGCCGATCGCCCGATCGCGTGGTGACGCCGGGCGTGCGGATCGATGGCTGGCGCATGCGGCGAAGCTCAAGACGGCGCTCAACACGTCGGGCTGGGATGGCGAATGGTATCGCCGTGGCTCGTTCGACGATGGCTCTGCGCTGGGCTCGAAGACGTCCGACGAGTGCCGGATCGACTCGATTGCGCAATCGTGGAGCGTTCTGTCGGGCCAGGGCGATCCGGAAAAGTCGCGGACGGCGATGATGTCCGCGCGCAGGAATCTGGTCGACGACAATCTCGACATCATCCGGCTGTTCACGCCGCCTTTCGACAAGACCGACAAGGAGCCGGGTTACATCAAGGCCTATCCGCCCGGCGTCCGCGAGAATGGCGGGCAGTATACGCATGCGGCTGCGTGGTTCGTGCTGGCGCTGGCCGAGCTTGGCCTCGCCGACGAGGCGCATGCGGGGTTCCGCATGCTCAATCCGGTCAACCATTCGCTCGATCGGGACGCCGCCGAGCGCTATCGTGTCGAGCCCTACGTGGTTGCGGCCGACATCTATTCGGAAGGCGCGCTGGCGGGCCGGGGCGGCTGGACCTGGTATACCGGGTCGGCCGGTTGGCTCTATCGGGCTGCGGTGGAAGGCATCCTCGGCATCAGCAAGGAAGGTAACCGGCTGCACATTCAACCCGTGTTGCCGACGGCCTGGAATGGCTATTCGGCGACGCTGAAGCTCGGCGGTCAGACGCTGCGGATCAAGGTCGTCGCGGAGCAGGGTCACACCGGCAGGACGGTCGAGGTCAATGGGCAGCCTGCCGAGGCAATCATGCTCGGTGGCGAGGGCGACATGGACGTCGTCGTGAGGGTGGCGCGGCGCGGCTGATCGTCAGCCGTTGTCGATCGTCAGTTCGATCCGGTCGGCGGCAAAGCGCGTTTCGGAGAACTGGATCGGTTGTCCGCCGGCGTCGACATTGATGCCGACGGCAACCAGGATGATCGCTCCGGGCGACAGCTTCAACCGTGCAAGATCCTCGTCGTCGGCATGCCGCGCCGACAGAATGGTTGACCTGCGCGTGTAGTCGGCGACGCCAAGGCTGGCGAGCGCCGCCGTGATCGACCCTGTCCTCCCGAATGCCTCGGCAATGCCCCTCAACCTGGCTGCGGGGAACCAGCTCACTGCGGTCGAGACGGGCTCGCCGTCCGCCATGCCGATCGTGCGAAGTTGCACGGCCGTATCGCCAACCTGGACGGCCAGAGCCTCCGCGACGCGCTCGTCGGCATTCGCCTGTGTCGACGAGATCAGCACGGATTGCAGCTTCGCCGCCTGACCTTCGAGCCCGGCGGAAAACCGCGTGCGTTTCGCGATCGGATAGGTCAGACGCGGGCGCTTCTCGAAGAACGTGCCGCGGCCCTGCTCGCTGCGCAGCACGCCTTCCTGGACAAGCTGCTGGATGGCGCTGCGGACTGTGTGGCGATTGACGCCGAACTGCTCCGCCAACTGGAACTCCGGCGGCAATCTGCCGTCCGTCAGCGTTCCGCCTTCACCAAGCTGGCGGATGCGATCCGAGATTTGCCGCCAAAGCGACACGCCGCTGTTGCGGCGGATCGGAAGCGCTCGCGGGCTCGAAAGGTCGATGTTTGTCATCAGATCGTCATAGGCCTCGACTATCCAGATTTCAGCTTATATAGTTGTCTATATCATTATACAAGTTGGTAGGCGGAAATCGATGCAGGTCAACAGAAACAGGGCTGATCCCGAGGCCGAGTCGCGACGGGCGATGATGGCGCTGCTGTCCCACGCCGCGCCGCCACGCTTGGCGACGCTGTGGAGCGAATTCGGACTTTCGCCAACGTCCGAACCAGTGCGCGGACCCGAGACCGGTCTGGTCACGGTGCGCGGCCGGATGGGCGGCGGCGGCGCCCCTTTCAATCTCGGCGAGGCGACCGTGACTCGTGCGACCGTCCGGTTGCCCGGCGGCGAAATCGGCCATTCCTATGCATTGGGCCGAAGCTCCGAAAAGGCCCGCATCGCGGCGACCATCGACGCGCTGTGGCAGCAGGTCGGACGGCGCGGCGAGATCGAGGCCAAGATTCTCGCCCCCCTGCGGCGAGAGAAGGCCGACGCCGATCTCAAGGTCCGGGACGAGGTCGCCGCTACACGGGTTGACTTCTTCACCGTGGTTCGGGGAGAAGACTGATGCAGCAGATGTCCGTGATCGAGGGCGGTTTCGCTCGGCCGGTGTTCGACGCGCAATCCGTGTTCCGCGCCGTGATGGATGCGATGGCGCGTCCCGGTTCGCTTCGCCGCGTTCAGCCACTGGCGCACCCGCCTGCACCGTTCTCGGCGCTTGCGGCGTCAGTCGCGCTGACGCTTTGCGACCACGACACGCCCGTCTGGCTGGACAAGAAGCTGTCGCAGCCGGCGGTCCGCGATTGGCTCGGCTTCCACACCGGCGCGCCGGTGGCGGCGCTGGCGACCGACGCGCATTTCGCCTTTGCGTCCTGCCCTGAAGAGCTGATCGCGCTCGAGAATTTCACCCAAGGGTCGCAGGAATATCCCGACCGGTCGACGACGATCGTGCTGCAGGTGGACAGCTTCGATGCTGGCGCGCCGCTGGTCCTCTCAGGGCCGGGCATCGAGACCACGGCCGGCATAGCGCCGCAGCCGATGCCACGGCATTTCTCGGCGCAGTGGAAGCAGAACCGGGCGCGCTTTCCGCGCGGCGTCGACCTGATCCTGGTCTCGTCAGACGCGATTGTCTGCCTGCCGCGCACGGTGCGCATCGCCAACACGGGAGCCTGAGCCATGTATGTCGCTGTCAAGGGCGGGGAAACCGCCATTCGCAACGCCCACCGCTTGCTCGCCGACCGCCGCCGCGGCGACCGCTCGGTGCCGGCTCTGAGACTTGACCAGATCGTCGAGCAACTGGCGCTCGGCGTCGACCGGGTGATGGCCGAGGGGTCGCTTTACGACAAGGAACTGGCTGCGTTGGCGCTGAAACAGGCGCGCGGCGACATGATCGAGGCTATATTCCTCGTCCGCGCCTATCGCACCACCCTGCCGCGCTTCGGCTACACCAAGCCGGTCGACACGGCGAAGATGAGCGTCGAGAGGCGCGTCTCTGCGACCTACAAGGACCTGCCGGGCGGGCAGTTGCTCGGGCCGACCTTCGACTACACGCACCGGCTGCTCGACCCGACGCTAGCCGACGGCGACGAGACGGCCGAGCCCGAATTGCGCGACGCCGACGCGACGCCGATGCCGCGCGTGTCAGATATTCTGGGCCAGGAAGGCCTGATCGAGAGCGACGGCGACGCGACTGCCGGAAAGCCGGTCGCCGACATCACCCGCGAGCCGCTGGAATTCCCGCTCGACCGCGACGCGCGGCTGCAGGCCCTGTCGCGCGGCGACGAGGGGTTCCTGCTGGCGCTCGCCTATTCGACGCAGCGCGGCTATGCGCGCACCCACCCCTTCGTCGGCGAGATCCGCATTGGAGAAGTCGAGCTCGAACTCGACGTGCCGGAACTGGACTTCCCCGTTTCGCTCGGCGTTGTCCGACTGACCGAATGCCAGATGGTCAACCAGTTCAAGGGCTCGGCCAAGGCGCCGCCGCAGTTCACGCGCGGCTATGGCCTGGTGTTCGGTCAGTCGGAGCGCAAGGCAATGGCCATGTCGCTCTGCGACCGGGCCTTGCGCGCCGCCGAGTTCGGCGAGGATATCGTTGCGCCGGCGCAGGACGAGGAATTCGTCATCTCGCACTCGGATAATGTCCAGGCGACCGGCTTCGTCGAGCACCTGAAGCTGCCGCATTATGTCGACTTCCAGGCCGAACTCGATCTCGTCCGGCGGATGCGTGCTGAGTTCGACGCAGGGCAGCGGCAGGACGAGCGCAAGGAGGCCGCGGAATGAGCGGCTTACGCGGCGTCTCGGATCGATACCACGATGTCTTTCCCCAGGATGGCAAGCGCTTCTTGCAACAGCGGCAGCTTGGTCGGGTGATCCGGATCAAGAATTCGGCGCGCTTCGGTTTCGACTTTTCCAAGCCGACGAGCGAGCTCCGACTTGGAGAGGCCGCTGTCGGCGAACGCCTCGATCACCGCAAGCTTGAGCGCCGTCGTAGGATCAACTGCGATCTGCGTCAGTCCAGCGCTTTTCGCGCGGGTGGCGGGCAGCGACCGGCCCATGACCAGCACGCCCCGCAATGCCAACCCAAGCGCCTCGACGGCATTGGACCGCGCCTCGACCATCGTCCCGCCGCCGGTGATTGCTTCCGGCACGTCCGGGAACGTCACGAGGTAGCCGCCGTCCGGGTCGGCTTCGATCAGTGCAGGAAAGACATAATCCATCGTCGTCATTTGTCCCTTGCTCGCTCAATCATCGACGCCGAGCTGTTTTCTGATCGTCGCGACCTTCAAGTTAGAAAGATCGCCGGACTAAATCGTCGTGAGCTTGTCGCCGAACCTCACACGGTAGTGCGATCCCTTGCCCTTGTCGGTGAAGACCTCAAAGACCAGCCCTCGCTTTCGCGCCAGTGCGCGCAACTCCCGCAGAAGCGCTTCCCGCTTCATCGTCTTGCCCCCAGCCCACAAGCAATGTCGCACATTATTGTGCGTTCTGCAAGAAGAGCCGGTCACCTTGGAGTTGTGTCATGACCGACATTGCCACCTATAATTTCGCCTATCTGGACGAGCAGACGAAGCGGATGATCCGGCGGGCGATCCTGAAGGGGATCGCGATACCGGGCTACCAGGTCCCGTTCGCGTCCAGAGAGATGCCGATGCCTTATGGCTGGGGTACAGGCGGCGTGCAGGTGACGGCGGCGATCATCGGGCCGGACGATGTGCTGAAGGTCATCGACCAGGGAGCCGACGACACGACCAACGCGGTCTCGATCCGCGCTTTCTTCCAGAAAGTGGCGAATGTCGCGGTGACGACTTCGACGGCGGACGCGACCATCATCCAGACGCGCCACCGCATCCCGGAACATCCGCTGACCGAGGGCCAGACGCTGGTCTACCAGGTGCCGATCCCCGAGCCGCTGCGTTTCCTCGAGCCGCGCGAGACCGAGACGCGCAAGATGCATGCGCTGGAGGAATACGGGCTGATGCACGTCAAGCTCTACGAGGACATCGCGCGCCACGGCCGCATCGCCACGACCTACGCCTATCCGGTGAAGGTCGAAGGCCGCTACGTGATGGATCCGTCGCCAACGCCGAAGTTCGACAATCCGAAGATGCATATGTCGCCGGCGCTGCAGTTGTTTGGCGCCGGGCGCGAGAAGCGCATCTACGCCGTGCCGCCCTTTACCGAAGTGGTCAGCCTCGACTTCGAGGACCATCCGTTCGAGGTGCAGACCTTCGACAAGCCGTGCGCGCTCTGCGGCGCGGAGCAGGTCTATCTCGACGAGGTGGTGCTCGACGACCGCGGCGGGCGGATGTTCGTCTGCTCGGACACCGACCATTGCGAGACGCGGCGCGCCGATGGGCATGTCGGCGAGCTGGGAGAAGCGGCATGAGTGACGAACCGCTGCTGCGCGTTTCTGCGCTGTCCAAATCCTACGGCGCGCGCGTTGGGTGCGAGAACGTGTCGTTCGAGCTGTGGCCGGGGGAGGTTCTGGCCGTGGTTGGCGAAAGCGGCTCCGGCAAGACGACGCTGCTCAACTGCGTCTCGACCCGCCTGCCGCCAAGCTCCGGCGTCGTGTCCTACCGGATGCGCGACGGCGCATGGCGCGACCTCTATCGCATGGGCGAGGCCGAGCGCCGCTTCCTGATGCGCACCGACTGGGGCTTCGTCCACCAGAACCCGGCCGACGGGCTGCGCATGTCGGTGTCGGCCGGCGCCAATGTCGGCGAGCGGCTGATGGCGATCGGCGACCGGCATTACGGCCATATCCGCGACACGGCGATCGACTGGCTCGGCCGCGTCGAGATCGCCGAGGACCGGATCGATGATCAACCGCGCGCGTTCTCCGGCGGCATGCGGCAGCGGCTGCAGATAGCGCGCAACCTGGTCACCAGCCCGCGCCTCGTCTTCATGGACGAGCCAACCGGTGGCCTCGACGTCTCGGTGCAGGCGCGGCTGCTCGACCTGCTGCGCGGGCTGGTCAGCGATCTCGGCCTCGCCGCTATCGTCGTGACGCATGATCTCGCCGTGGCGCGGCTGCTGTCGCATCGGATGATGGTGATGAAGGACGGCCTCGTGGTCGAGCACGGCCTGACCGACCGGGTGCTCGACGATCCCCGCGCGCCCTACACGCAATTGCTTGTTTCATCGATCCTGCAGGTCTGACCATGCCCACGCCTCTCGTTGTTTCCGACGTCGCCAAGAGCTTCACCATGCATCTGCGCGATGCGGTGCTGCTGCCGGTGGTCACCGCCGTCTCGTTCTCGCTGAGGGCCGGCGAATGCGCCGTGCTGGGCGGGCCGTCGGGCGCCGGCAAAAGCTCGATTCTGAAGATGCTCTACGGCAATTACGGCGTCGATTCCGGCCAGGTGATCGTCAGCCACCATGGCCAGCTCGTCGATCTCGCGACCGCCAGTCCGCGCACGGTGCTGGCGGTGCGGCGCGACACGATCGGCTATGTCAGCCAGTTCCTCCGCGCGGTGCCGCGCGTCTCGGCGGTCGATGTCGTCGCAGAGCCACTGTTCGCGCTCGGCGAAGAACGAGAAGCGTCGCGGGCCAAAGCCAAGACACTGCTGGCGAGACTTAACCTGCCGGAGCGCCTGTGGTCGCTGCCGCCGGCGACGTTCTCTGGCGGCGAGCAGCAGCGGGTCAACATCGCGCGCGGCTTCATCACCAACCATCCAATCCTGCTGCTCGACGAGCCGACGGCATCGCTTGACGCCGGCAATCGCGAGATCGTCGTCGGCATGATCGCCGAGAAGAAACAGGCGGGCGCGGCACTGCTCGGCATTTTCCACGATCAGGACGTGCGTGAGGCTGTCGCCGACCGGATCATCGACGTGACCGGCTTCGCGCCGCAAAAGGCCGCTGCATGAAGGGGCTGTCCGAAACGCCGTCGATCCATCCGACGGCGGACGTCACGCAGTCGACGCTCGGGCGATACACAGAAATCGCCGAACGCTGCCGCATCGCCGAGGCCGCGATCGGCGACTATTCCTATCTGATGCAGGACTGCCATGTCTGGTGCGCCGACATTGGCAAGTTCGCCAACATTGCAGCTTCGGTCCGGCTCAATGCCACCAACCATCCGGTCGATCGCCCCACATTGCACCACTTCACCTATCGCGCCTCGGATTACTGGCCTGACGCCGAGCATGAAGCGGATTTCTTCGCCGCGCGGCGCGCCAGGAAGGTGACCATCGGCCACGACACCTGGCTCGGACACGGCTCGACCGTGCTGCCGGGTGTCACCGTCGGTGACGGAGCGGTGGTGGGCGCTGGGGCCGTCGTCTCGAAGGACGTTGCCCCTTACACAATCGTCGGCGGCGTTCCGGCAAAACCGATCCGCGAGCGCTTCAATCGCAGGACCGCCGAGCGCTACCAGGCGCTCGGCTGGTGGGACTGGGATCATCAGCGACTGCGCGGCGCGCTCGACGATTTCCGCGTGCTGTCGGCCGAGGCATTTCTGGAGAAGCACGGCGGCTGAAGCTTCGCCGGCTCTGTGGATCGTAACAAAACCGTCATCTTACCGACATCCCCGCTTCATCTTGATCGAATAGCGATTTCTGCACATGCGAAGAAAAATCTGGCATGTGCGGGGAGTTGCTTGGCATGCTGACTATCACCAACGTAACGCGCCGTTTCGGCAAGAACACCGCTGTCGATAAAGTCACGATTGCGATCGAGCCGGGCCAGATGGTCGGCGTCATCGGGCGTTCGGGCGCCGGCAAATCGACGCTGCTGCGCATGATCAATCGTCTCGTCGACCCCTCCGAGGGGTCGATTCATTTCGACGGAAGGGAAGTATCGACGTTGCGCGGGGCGCCGCTGCGCAATTGGCAGCGCGACTGCGCAATGATCTTCCAGCAGTTCAACCTCGTGCCGCGTCTCGACGTCGTTTCCAACGTGCTGCACGGCACGCTGAATCGTCGCTCAACGCTGGCGACCATGTTCAACGTCTTTCCGCAGGCGGACATCCATCAGGCGATCGACATTCTCGACCGGCTTGGCATCGCGGAGAACGCGGCGAAGCGCGTCGAGGCGCTCTCCGGCGGCCAGCAGCAGCGCGTCGCAATCGCCCGCGCCCTGATGCAGGATCCGAAGATCATCCTCGCCGACGAACCGATCGCCTCGCTCGACCCGATGAACGCGCAGGTGGTCATGGATACGCTCCGCCGCATCCATGACGAGGACGGCCGGATGATCGTCTGCAATCTGCACACGCTCGACACGGCGCGCCGCTATTGCGACCGCGTCATCGGCATGCGCGACGGCCGGGTCGTGTTCGACGGCAATCCGGAAGACCTCACGACACGCGCGGCGCGCGACATCTACGGCGCGGATGACTCGTTCTCCGAATCGGCGACGTCCACGTCGATCGAGGCGCTCGAGCCCGCGCCCGTCGCCGCGGCGGCCCGGCCAGCGCCGGCGCTTGAGCCCGCCTTCGCCCTCTGATTTCACCCATCCGACGACGCCAGTCGCGGACATTCGTCCAAAGGAGAAACCCATGAAGAAACTATTCACAGCATTGCTGATGACCGCGGCCTTCATTGCCCCGGCCATGGCCCAGGACAAGATCACAGAATTCCGCATTGGCGTCCTCGGCGGCGAGAACGCGCAGGACCGGATGGCCTCAAACGAATGCGTGCGCGCCTACACCGAGGAACTGCTCGGCGTACCGACCAAGATTTTCACCCCGGCCGATTATGACGGCGTGATCCAGGGCCTGCTCGGCGGCACGATCGACATGGCATGGCTCGGCGCATCGGCTTACGCCAAGACCTATCTGACGAACCCGGAAGCGGTCGACGTCGTCCTCGTCAAGACCAATCTCGACGGTTCCTTCGCCTACCACTCGATCGGCTTCGCCCGCAAAGACAAGAACATCGCCTCGCTCAAGGACATGAAGGGCAAGAAGTTCGGCTTCGGCGATCCGAACTCCACTTCCGGCTATCTGATCCCCTCGATCGAGATTCCGGCAGAGACCGGCGCGACGATGGACAACGGAGTCTATTTTGGTGAAGTCGTGTTTACCGGCGGTCATGAGCAGACAATCGTCGCGGTCAAGAACGGCGACGTGGACGCTGGCGTGACCTGGGCCGACGGCCAGGGCGAGTGGGAAGACGGCTACAATTCCGGCGCGTTGCGCAAGGCGGTCGATGCCGGTCTGATCGACATGAACGACTTCGTCGAGATCTGGCGCTCGAAGCCGATTCCGGAAGGCCCGATCGTGCTGCGCCGCGCGTTGCCGGCCGACGTCAAGACGAAGATGGTCGACTTCGTGAAGGGCCTGCACGCCAAGGACAAGGACTGCGCCTACAAGATGGCTGCTGGCGAGACGGCCGGCTTCGCGCCGATCACGCATGATGCATATCAGGTCATGATCGATCTGCGCAAAGCGCAGACCAACTGAGCTTCGAACGCTTCACGGACGGGCCCTCCCTCGCGGGGGCCCGTCCGCTGTTTATTGATGGGCAGGGACATTCGATGGCCGACATTACAATCCCGGCGGCGCACTCAACGGCGCACATCAAGGCGGACTACACAGCGCTGACCCAGCGCAAGCGGATGTATTCCGGTGTTCTGCTCATCCTGTTCGTCGCAGTGCTTGCCGCCGGCTTCGACCTTGCGGACGAGCGCAATGCGGGCGGCTTCTTCGACGGCTTGCCGAAACTGTTCGAGTTCCCATCCGAACTCGTTCTAGAGGCGGTGCAGAAGATTTCCAACCTGCCCGGAAATCTCGCCCGTTACCTTCCGGCGCTGATCGAGACGCTGAACATCGCCGCCGTCTCGACGCTGATCGGTGCGATCGCGGCCATCGTCCTGTCGCTGCTTTCCACACGCGGTCTCGCCCGCTGGCCGCGGCTCATCCCGCTGTTCCGGCGGATGATGGACGTCATGCGCGCGATTCCCGAAATCGTCATCGCGCTTGTGTTGATCTTCGTGCTGGGCGGCGGGCCCGTGCCGGCGATGATCGCCATTGCCATCCATACCGCCGGCGCCCTGGGGAAACAGTTCTCCGAAGTAACCGAGAACGCAGATCTGAAGCCGGTCGAGGGTCTTGCCTCCGTGGGGGCGTCGTGGCTGCAGCGCATGTGGGTCGGCGTTCTGCCGCAGGTCGCACCCAATTACCTGTCCTACGCGCTGATGCGTTTCGAGATCAACGTGCGCGCATCCGCGATCCTGGGCTTCGTCGGCGCGGGCGGCATCGGCGCCGAGCTGCGGGTCGCCATTTCGTGGGGTACCGGTCGCTATGATGCGGCGGCGGCGATCTTCCTGCTGCTGTTCCTCGCCATCATCGTGATCGACCAGGTGTCGAGCCACTATCGCGACCGGCTCATCAAGGGGCACTGACACATGGCTGCAATCGACATCGGCTTCGACCTTTCGGCCGCCAAGTCTGCGGCGGACCGGCAGATCGCTCGGAAGCGCATTGTCGCGTTGTCCGTTCCGGTCATCATTCTGGCCTATCTCGTCTATGTCTTTTTCGCCTTCGACGTTCCGGGCCTCGCCGATCGCGCGCGCCTCGACAATGCGCAGATCCTTCTGGCCGACGCCTACAGTCACAAAACGCATGTCGAGCGCGACAACCGGACGAACACGGTGACCGTCGCCATCGAAGGTGAGAACAAGGGCAAATTCGCCGCCGATGCCTGGCCGAACTGGGTTGCGCGTGAAGGGGACTCGACCGTCATTCAATTGCCCGACGCCCACGTCGTGCGTTTCGATCCGGATGCAGTTCGCTTCGATATCCCAGGCTACGGCCAACTCAAGATCGTCCAGTCACAGTCCGGGATTACCGTCGATGCGCCCGCAGGCGATCTTCCTGACTGGATCAACGCCTCGAATTCGCGCGTCACCATCACCACGCCGGCGGGAAGGTTGTCAGTCACCAAGACCCGCGCCGAGGTGTTCCGCTACTTCTTTGGCTGGGAACTGTTCTGGTTCACGCTTGACAGTCCATTCTACGGCAAATCGCTCGGTCAGCTTGTCACGCTCGCCTTCTCCGGCGACGAGGTCCGGCCTGGACAAACCAACATTGCCGCCATGGCCTCGGATTTTTGGAAGAACGAGATGTGGCGCCACAAGGACGTGGCCTGGGCGATCTTCGAGACGGTGCTGATGGCATTCCTTGGAACGATGGGCGCGGCGATCATCACGCTGCCGCTCGCATTCCTCGCAGCGCGCAATTTCGCCCCCGGTCTTGCGACGCGCTTCGGCGTCCGCCGCATCTTCGACTTCCTGCGGGGCGTCGACAGCTTGATCTGGACGATCATTCTCTCCCGCGCCTTCGGCCCCGGTCCGCTCACCGGATCGCTGGCGATCCTGATCACCGACGTCGGCAGCTTCGGCAAGCTGTTTTCCGAAGCACTTGAAAACGTCGACAACAAGCAGATCGAAGGCTTGCGCTCCACGGGCGCGAACGTGATCCAGCGCAACCGGTTCGGCGTTTTGCCGCAGGTCGCCCCCGTCATCATAGCGCAGGTGCTCTACTATCTCGAATCGAACACCCGCAGCGCGACCGTCGTGGGGGCAATCGTCGGCGGTGGCATAGGGCTGTTGCTGACGCAGGCGATCCAGACCCAGAAGGACTGGGAGGAAGTTACCTACTACATCGTATTGACTCTGCTGATGGTGATGAGCATGGACGTGCTGTCGGGCTGGTTGCGGACGCGTCTGATCGGCAAGGCGCCTGTCCAGCATCTTTGATCGCGGATGTAGGTACGGGTTGTTCCGCCGCCGATTCGTCAAACTGTCATGTAAGTCGCCTATGGCGACCGGCTGGAAGGCCGTTTCGCGATCGCGAAAGCGTTCGACCACTATTGCCAGCCTAACGAAAGACATGCCCATGCCGCAGGAACTGGTGCTTCGCAACGCCCGCATCGTGCTTCGCGACGAGGTGGTGGACGGCGCAGTGCTGATCCGTGACGGCAAGATCGCCGACATCTCTGCTGCGAGCAGCCTTGGCGACGATATGGGCGGAGACTTCCTGATCCCTGGCCTGGTTGAACTGCACACCGATCATCTCGAAGGCCATTATTCGCCGCGTCCTGGCGTGCGCTGGAACGCGATTGCCGCCGTCCAGGCGCATGACGCGCAGATCGCCGCCTCGGGGATCACCACCGTGTTCGACTGTCTGCGCATGGGTTCGGACGAGGATGGCGGCTACGGTCCCGGCGAGATGCGCCTCCTGGCCGATGCGATCGAGACAGCGCAGAACGAAGGCAGGCTGCGCTCCGAACATCTCCTGCACCTGCGCTGCGAGGTGTCGGCGCCGGACGTGCTCGAATCGCTCGAGCAGTTCAGGACGGACACCAGCGTCCGGCTCGCCTCGCTGATGGACCACGCGCCTGGCCAGCGGCAGTTCCAGACGATGGATCAGTATACGCTTTACTACAAGACCAAGCGCGGCCTGTCGGACGAGGCATTCGCGCGCTATGTCGACCTGCGCAAGGAGCAATCGACGCGCTACTCCGCGCCACATCGCAAGGCGATCGCCGAGCATTGCCGCGTGATGGGCGTGACGCTGGCCAGCCACGACGATGCGACGCTGGAACATGTCGACGAGGCGATCGGCGATGGCGTCAGGCTGGCTGAATTCCCGACGTCGATCGAAGCCGCCCGAGCCTCGCACGAGGCCGGCATGAGCGTGCTGATGGGCGCGCCCAATATCGTGCGCGGCGGCTCGCACTCGGGCAATATCGCGGCCAAGGATCTGGCGGATGCCGGGATCCTCGATGTGCTGTCGTCGGATTACATCCCGTCGTCGCTGATCCATGCCGCGTTCCGCCTAGCCGACGACGGCGAGGCGATCAGCCTGCCACGCGCGATTGCGCTGGTCACCGCGACACCAGCCCGGACCGTCGGGCTCGATGACCGCGGCGCAATCGCCCCGGGGCTGCGGGCAGATCTGGTGCGCGTACGGCACCACAACGGCATCCCCATCGTCCGTGGCGTCTGGCGCGAAGGCGAACGGGTGGCGTGAGTCTGGCGACTGCCGACCCACGGGGTTGGAGAATGAGGCGTCTGCCCGCTGCTACGATGACAATTTCACGCTTGATGTTGATCCGATCCGACATCCACTTCCGTCGCGGGACGCCGACGCATGAATGCCGATGACTACTTTTCTGCCGGCTTGACCTGATCCAGAATGACGTCATTCAAGACACGGGACATCTTGTCCACTCCGAGTCCGGCGAGGAGAATCCTGAACGCGCGTACAATGACCTCGCTCTCCGACATTTCGGTATACGATTTGGTCGCGCCTTCTTGGGAGGACAATAGAGAACTATACGCTTGATCAGAATCCGGAAGATGGCAGTATTTCGAGATCAGCTCCATGTTTTCTTCCTTGAACCTTTCTGCAATTAGGTTCGTGTAATTAGTGGACAGAATTGGAGCTTGTCCAACAGGTTTCTTCGCACCAATGAGACGAGTGAGCGCTTGCGCAGCCCGTAGGTCGTGATGCCCAGTATACACTCGATCTGCGTTCTTCATCATCAGATGAATGAGTGCAAAATCCAGGCCGCGGTTCGCCACGTCGCCTAAAGCCATGCTGGTTGTGTCGACACCCAATTGATAAAGGAAATCGGAATCTGGTCCGCCGCCGACGAGCAAGTCGCCTACCAAGGGCCGCACGGTGATCTTCGCCAGCGGCAGTCGATCCCTCCATGCCGTCACCGACTTAAGGTAGGAAGGATATCCTCTGTCCAGGCATTGCTGGATATACTCCTGCAGCGTCGTCCCGACCTTGGAGTACCACTGCTTCCATGCGGCAGGGATGTATTGAATCTGGTGTCGAAAATAGAATATCACATGCGTTTCAATGTGCTGATCGACACCCTCGAACAGCGCCGGCATATTCGGCTCCTGCAGATTTTCCGAAGAAAGAACGAGCCGGTCCCCTTGACGAGCACTCGCGAGGGAATTGATCAACTTTTCCGTCAGCGATGACTTGCTGTTTGCTGCATGTTGAATAGTCCATGCTGGTGTCCCGCCTGAGCCAATGGCGAGGTCAGATCCAATTTCGAAGACAGACTGATCAGCGAGAGCGCGGACATTCTTATGCAACGCCATCTGAATCGATGTGCTGCCTGCCTTCGCAAAACCGGCGTGAATGTACAACCTCGTCGCCGGCGGACCGGAAACGCCGCTAGCTCCCGTCGCTGCCATTTCGGGCCTCCCCTAGTCGCGCCACATATGTTTCCGTGAACTCACCAATGATTCCATGATGATGGTCGTGAAAGCGAGCGACCTCGACGTGCATTCCCGACCATTCGTAGATGAGTTCCGGCAGATCATATCCGTAGTGGAACGTGACAAGCGACCCTTCATTGCTGACGGGATTGCCATGGTATTCGGGCTCCGCAAAATGCGTGACGGTTCCGTCCGGATTGTAGCGCGCCCGGCGCTCCCCTACCACCTTGGCCTTGTAGGTCGGAACGGTGAAGAGATAGGCGCCGCCTGGCTTCAGTGTCCTGGCGACGTCCCTGAACACCAGTTCGGGTTCGTTGACATGTTCCATCACGTCCAGTGTGATCACCAGATCGAACTCTGCATTGCCGAAGGTCTGGGCCTCTAGATTCTCGTTGCGATATCCACGGATCGTGGTTCCGATGGGCTCGCCGGGAAAGAACTGTGTCGCGACGTAACTGGCGCATTCGCGTTTCAGTTTTGGCGAGATGCCGCGGTTGCCAGGCGACGATTCGTGGATCTTCATACCGCGCCAGTTTGGGAAGCGCCGCGTCAGGATCAAGGCCAGCGCGCGTTCCCGAGGTATCGAGCCGCAGCCGTCGCACAGAAGATGATCGCGATACCATTTGTAAGTTGCCCGAAAAGTCTGACGGGCCTCGCAGATCGGACAGTGCCCAGTTTTCTCGTATAGCGGCGCGGGCGCATTCATCGCGAAACTCCAATAGGCTTTCCCCAATCCGGGGCATTCAATAGATCAGGTCGCTCGCGGGTGCGGTCAACATGGTGCGCATAGCGTGGATTACGCAGCCGGGGCGTGGGCCGGGCGGTCGCCTTCCAAAGGGGTATTCTCGTCAAAGCCAAAGTGCTTCCGCAACCGCACGAGATAGTCCGCTGCCTTCCGCCGCGCCTCTGGTGACGGTTCGGAGAGCTTGCTGGACACTTCCTGCAGGGTCCTCACCTCGTCGAAGTGCCTCACGGCGTCGCCTACTTTGGTGACGCTTTGCGAATGGCGTCTGTGGGAATTCAGCGACCGGCTTCTGAAGTAAAGCTGGCCTTGCATGAGGACGTGAACGTAGACCAGCCAATCGCCGGCGATGCGCAGATCGAACAGCCGTTCACCAATCTGGTCGAGCGCCTGTTCCAGCGAGCTGCGCCGGAACAGCACCGCGCTGACATTCGGGATCGTGTTCTTAATCGACATGCCTTCGGCAATTTCCATTCGCCCGTCGCAGACGAAGTCGTGCTGCCAGCGTTCGCCAATGTCGCTGGTGTAGCCCAGATAGTCCTCGGCCATGACATTGCCGTTCTCGTCGACCTGCCGGGACTGGCTGAAGGCCAGGACAGTCTTGGGATCGCCAAAGCCGGCCGCCAACTCGGCCAGGAACTCTGTGTCGGCAAAATCGTCTGCCTCGGCGATCCAGATGAGATCGCCGCGGCACATCGAGATGCCCAGCTTCCACTGCCGGAACACCGAACCGGAATTGGTCGGATTCGGGACCACGGTCACATCGATGTCCGTCTCGCCGCTGACGATGTCGGCGATGACATCCAGGCTTGCGTCCGTCGAGGCGTCGTCGAGGACGATCACTTCGTAGATCGGATGCGTCTGGGCGAAGACGCTCCTGAGCCGCTGCTCGATATGGTGGGCGTAGTTGTAGTTCGGCACGATGACCGAAATCCGCGGCGCGCCGTCGAGCAGATGCAGGATGTCGAGAACATATTGCCTCAGCGAACCGACAGGAGGCTTCGGGCCCCGCGGTGGCTCGTCGAGGAGTTGGGTCACCTTGCTGGCGAAGTCTCGCGGATCGAAGCGCGTGGCCAGCAACCCGCCCTGCGCCACGACGAAATCGCTGGCGCCGCTGGCGCCTTCAAATGCAACGACGGGAACGCCGACCTCCGCTGATTCCAGGACCACGTTGGGGAAGGGGTCTTCGCGCGAGGTGAGCGCGTAAACGCTTGCTGCAGCGTAATATTCCATCGGGTCGCGGTTGAATCCCGCGAAGATGACCCGGTCGCCTATGCCGAGCCGCGCAATCTTTGCGACGACTTCGCTCTCCATAGGCGGGTCGACATGGCCAATCCAGATGAACGCGGCGTCTGGGCGAGTCTGCAGAACCTCCTGCGCCACGTCGACGAACAGATCGGGACCCTTGCGGAAATCGACAAAAGCCACGCTGAGGATAATGGACGTGCCGTGGGCAAGGCCATGCCTGTCCCATACAATTTGTCGGGCCTCATCGACGCGGCTCTTGAACGGGTTTTTGCGCAATACGCCTTGCGGGCGCGACAGCGTCTTGCGCGGATCGACCGGGGTGAGGTCGCGAAACTGGTTACGCACCAGATCGCCCGGAAACACGACGGCGTCGGCAAGCTCGGCGATCGCCGCGGCATGCTCCTCCAGCTTCATGTCACGGATGACGCCTGCCATCTCGTGCACGAGGCTGACGACCTGGAACTTTTCCGCCTTGAGCAAAGGGACGATCCGGCCGCTGACGACGGTGCTGGTGATCGCCTGCGCATAACCGCTTCGGCGCAGACCGGCCAGGAACAGCCTGATGTCGTCCTCGCTGCTGGAACTGGTGCTCAGCATCGGTCCGACCTCGGCGAAGTCGGCCTGCAACGGGCCTTCTCCCAAGGCCAGGATCGAGACGGGGTGCCCCATATCCTTGATAAGGCGCGCCATCTCGAGTGTCAGGAACTGCGCGCCATGCGGATGGCAGTCATGTGTCACGACGAGAATCGGGCGCCGGGACGGATTGCCGGCACGGCTTTCCAGTGCGTCGCGCGTCGCCTGTAGATAGGCGTAGCCATTTGCCGTGTCGGGCTCCAGGTATGCGCCCTCCGCCCACTCATTCCATGCGTTGACGAACACCAGACGTTCGGTGGGGTCGGCGATGTTTGCGACGGTGTCGTCGATCGCGTTCTCGAACCAGCGCTGATATTGCGCCGACGTGTTGTTGATGAATACCGTGCCACCTTGTTTCCGCCGCGCGGAGTTGTCCCACCCCGGACAGAGTGATCGAAACAGCATGTAGTCGCGTGGCTGATAATTCTCGCTGCGCTCCGCCAGCACGCTCCAGTCGTAGACCGTGGAGGTGAACGGCTGCTGGATCGGAACCACCTGGTCGGTGACGTTGGGCGGGCCGGAATTGTTTGGCGGGAACTCGATCGCTGCATCGAGACCGTAGTCGCGCGGATCATTGTTTTCGAAGGACTGCACATAGGCTAGATAGATTTCGCCTATGCCGTTCTCGCGGCACCAGTTTCGCCAGCGCTCGGCCGTTTCCGCCATCGACGGCAACAGGCTTGGCCGATAGATGATCAGCACCGGTTTGCCGTTGATCCGGATGTAGCGCGGATCACGCAGATAGCGCGACGCTTCAATAATGAACGCGATGTCGTCTTCCGGCGAGTGGTGCTGGCCGATCAGCATTTCCTGGTCGAGGCCGTCCCAGCGCCGCGACCAGTTCTCGTTCGCCCAGCAGAGGCAGAACGGAAAATCCAGCGTCGGATCGTTCAGCCAGTTCTCGACCGGCGCCTCGAGCAGCCGCTTGCCGCCAAACCAATAGAAGTAGAAGCAGAAACCTTCCAGCCCATACAGCTTGGCGAGCTCGATCTGGCGGCGCTGCACGGAGGTGTCGCGCAAGTCGTAATATCCGAGATCGGCCGGCACCCGAGGCTGATGATGTCCTACGAATGTCGGTTCGGTCGGGCGGACATTGGTCCACTCGGTAAATCCGTCTCCCCACCATTCGTTGTTTTCCGGGATCGGATGAAACTGCGGCAAGTAGAACGCAATCGTGCGCACCGGCTTCGCAAATGGCGCCGCGCCTTCGATGCGGGGCACGAAAACCGGTGGCTCGGGTATCAGAGTCTGTCTGTCGCCGGTGGGGTTGGCAGCCCCGCTGCCGAAGCGGCCCTGGCCGCCGGAGGGCGCCTCGTCGACCACTTCTTGCACGATCTCGTCAGCCTCTGGGGCATGTGCAGGGTCGACGGTGGGAGGAAGTGAAGATGACGCGCTGGGGCGGGAGGTGAGATGAGTGGCCACACCGGGAAGCTGGCGCAGGCGTCGGAAGCCGGTGAACATGGCGCGGAGTGGCCCCGTAACCGCCCAGGATCGACTTTTGTAAACTGCATCAAGCCTGTGGGTCAGTTGAGCATTGGATTCGGCCAGCATACGATTCGCATACCGCTCCGCCTCCAGTTCTTCCGCAAGATGACTCCGTTCGCCGACCTCGCTTTCGAGCAGCTGCGAGAGCCGCCTCGTTTCATCCGCTTGGCTGTTTGACAACAGCAGAAGGCGCGAGATCTCGTCGGCCATCAAACCGTCTGCCTGTTTTCCCTCGACCAGTTCCAGTTCGGTTTCCAGCTGCGACCGCAGGCGATCGTCCGCCTTCTGTTCGAGGAACTGAACGCGGGCGACCGCCTCCGACAGGCCATCCGTGAGGATCTTGTTATGCCCTTTAGCTTCCGCAATCTGTGTCCGCAGATCTGCAATCGTTGACAATCCGGCGTCGATCTCGCTTCTGGTGCTTTCGTGAAGTTGCGAAAGCGTCGCTTGAAGCTCCGAGATCGTCGCGTCTTTTCCGGCGACGCGCTGTGTCAAGGCTTCGATGCATTTGTCAGCTTCGGCTTTTGCCGACGAGGACAATGTGGACAAGACCTCGAGTTCGCGGAGGTGGATGAGATCTGCTTCGGCAATGCTCGGTTTCAGTTCGCCAAGCTGACTACCAAGCTCACGCAGTTCGGCCTCGAGCGCGGTTCCCGCGAGGTTTGTCGCTTGTTGCGCGAGTTTCTGCGTGCGGGTGCGAAGTTCATCGAACATCGCCTTGAAAAACTCTGGTGAGGCATGGCCGAATTCGACGCCCACGCGATCCAGGATATCCATCTGGACGTGCCCGCCGGGCGCGCGCCGCAGGGCTTCCAGCGCCTTGTATGCTCGCCCGACCCAACTGGAGTCATCAAATTCCCGCGTGAGCGCGACCGTGTCCGGCGCGTGGTGGCGCAGGTCGCGCCTCAGGAATGCTCCAACGTCTTCAGCCGCAGCGTCCGTCGTGCGCGGCCATTTGATCTGCAGGTTGCGCGCGATCTCCTCTACAGTCGTTTTCCAGTCTTCGATCAACGCATCATACGACACAAGGGCGCGCTGCGCGCCACGAGTTTCGGCCTCCGCGTCAAGGACATATCGAAGCCACAGGAGTGCTCCGAAGCCGGTACTCATATCGTCGCGCAAGGCTAAGGACCTCGCGACAGCAATAGGATCGCGCAAGGGCAGGATAAATCGTGGCTCGACCTCCATCTCCGCGAAGATCTCGAAATAGAGCGGCAACAGGCGGCAGATTCGAGGATCCTTGAGCACGAACAGGTCGGAGTCGCTGAACTCTTCCTCAAGGAGATTTCGGATCTGGTCCTTGAACTCCCGGCGCCTTTCCGGCGTCAGCCTATCGAACTGAATCGGACGCCAATCGTCCCATCCGCTGCCAAGTTCTCCAAGGAGCGTGTCGTGCACGATCGAGAGCGGCTTGGACTCCCAGAACCCGGTCTCGTTGTTGTTTGCAACCGGGGGCATAAGCCGCTCCGGCAATCTGGCGCCCATCAGGCTCATCACACGCGTCAGGGCGCTGGTTCCCGAACGATGCATGCCGAGCACCAAAAGGCAGATCCTGGCCATTAGTGCTGCACCGCTCCTGGACCTTGTATCAATGTTTCACCGGCACTGCTTATCAACCTCGGCCATCGAAAACAAATGCAACGTCCAATGTGGCAGCGCGCTCCACTGCGTTTGAGCATAGCGCGTCGGTCTTGCAAGTTGGTCGGTGCGTCATGCACCGCGATCCGTGACTGCCGAGCGACAGTCGGGGTAGAACCTCAATAAGGTCGACCTTCGGAATACCCAGTAAAAACGAAGTGCTTTGTCGCTTCCGCGGTGGTCATTCCCGTCAGATCGGGATTCTTTTCCACATATTTCTCGGCGTCGAAATCGAACAGGCCGGGGAGTCGCCCTTCGAAGTAACCATTTTCAATATAGTGCAACCTACCGGATTTAGCGCTTCCGTCGCGGATTGCGTCTGCGACATCGGAGTATGTCTCGACATACCAAGCTTCATCGAAGGGCTCTCTCTCGATGATGTATCTGATAAGAATCTTCAGCTTGCTAAATTCAACCGAGACGTTCACCCCATCGCGGAATTCTAGAACGCGCATATGCTTGAGAAGGCTTCGGTAGCTTGAGAACATGAGCGCCTGCTGTTCAATCCAAGGGGGAATACATGCCGATATTGATTCTTCAACAACTCAGATTCAGCTCAACTCCTCTGAAGGTGTCGCGACCATCGGGCGCCTGAGCCCGCAGTTACGTCTGATTGTCCGGTTTCATCTAGCGCGTCGTTTCGCAGTTGCGAAGAGCAATTCTGGCGAAGCGATCGATATCCGCTGAAACACGACTCTCGTCCCCAGAGAGTCGGGTCATTCGAACCCGGGCATCAGATGTCACTGATCTCGATGTAGTTAGGATCAACCCGCGGCTTTGGAGCGATAGCCGAGTTCGACGGAGATCCGAGAGGCCGCCGCCGTTACCTGGCGGACCTGCTCTGGCGTCGGGACTTCGGAGATGTGCTGGACGGAATCCGTCACTGCGATGGCTCCGACATAGCTGCCGAGCGCCCCGAAGATCGGCGCCGCGAGCGCGTTCAGGCCCACCATCGATTCGTTTGCGGCACAGGCCCAGCCGCGCCGCTTCACGGCCTCGACCTCTGACCGCAGCCGCTCAGGATCGGTGATTGTGTAAGGCGTCAGCATCTTGATACCCTCAACGATAACCTGCTGCAGAAGCATCTGGTTGCCGAAAGCCAATGTGACCTTGCCCTGCGCGCTCGACGGGAAGGCCAATAGCGAGCCTTGCTTCACATTGATGTCGATGTTCGACCGGCTGGGCAGCATCAGAATGATGCGGTTGCCATCCCGTTCAGGCTGGCTGAGCACGACGGCATGGCCGACGCTGTCGCGAAGTTCCCGCGCGATGTCGCGGGCCGCGGTCGCGAGTTCGAAACTCTCGCTGACGGCCTGGCCAAGGGCCATGAGGCGTGCGCTGATCGAGTAGCGTTCGGTTTCTTCGTTGCGGATGAGATATCCCGCCCTGACCAGCGTCTGGAGATGGCGGTGTATCCGGCTCTTCGTCGTGCCGAACGCGCGGGCAAGTTCCGTCACCCCCACCGAGGTCTGGCACTGGGCGATGTATTCGAGAATCAACAGCGCGAATTCAACCGCCTGGATTCCGCTCGTCTTGTCGTCACCCACCTTGTCGTTGATCGCCATGACCGTCTTGCCGTTCTCCGCGCCGCATCCTCCCATGAGGCAGCGCTGCTTCTGTCGAAGTACATCGTTCCCGCCCGGGCGCAAGCCCAAGCGGGTCAGCTAGGTGTCAGCTTGCCTGTGGCATCGGGTACTCGTCCGCGTTCAGCACCCAGCCCGGCTGCTTCGAGAAGTCCTCGCGCGGCGGCGAGAAGATGTCGACGAGCTGGTTCAGTCCCGGTTCCATGCCGCGCGACGTGTGGATCGCCGGCGGCGGAATCACCGTCAGCGACGGCGAGCCAACCAGCGCGTGTTCGTCATCGCGCCAGTCGTTGAGATTGGTCGTCCAGGGCCACCGCAGGTGATGGGTGAACGACCCGTCCAGCGCCAACGACCCTTGCTCGAAATCGTCGTGGTGATGCGGCGAGACCTTGGTGACGTCGCGTGGGCCAACCTGCTCGTCGAGATAGTTCACCATAAGAGTCGTGCAACGGAAAATGCGGCCGAAACGGCCTGCCTCTTTCGGGACGTCCAGGCTGTAGACGCGAACCTTGAAGCCGCCGACCGGATCCGGCCACTGCTGGAACGGCGGGATGCGTCCGTGCTGTCCGCCAAATGCGGCTGCGTTGGCGCATCTGGCGTTGAGATCGGCTGACTGCGTCGAGAAGATCCGGGTTACCCGTCCGCCCTGGGGCAGGGTGATGCGGCTGTCGCCAGGGGGGAGGATGACCAGTGAGAATCCATCGACGGACTGTGACTTGCCTTGCGCGTCGACAATTGCGCCCATGCCCTTGTCGGGCAAAAGCAGGACGTATTCATCCACCTGACCTTTGCGCTCCAGCACAGCGCCGCCCTTCGCCTCGGTGTGGGCAACCAGCAGGTTCTGCCCGCGTGTCATCCAGGTCGTGAAAAGCGGGTCGGTTTCCGCGGGTTCGTCCTCGTAGAAGCGGCCAATCTCCGCCGGCGTGTAGGTGCCGACCACGGTCGCCTTCGGCGCGGCGCTGGCCAGCCGGGACCTCGGATCGCTGGTGTCGTACATCGTCTGTCTCTCCCCTGTCGTGCGTCTCGACCGGCAACACCACCCTCGGGTAAGTGCCCTGGCTCGATGTTCTGTTATGCAGAACGTTAGGGCGACAAATAGATGATTGACCATCGTGCCTGTCAAGAGGGCAACGTCTGCCCAAATTTCTATCAAGTGCTTGACAAGCGAGTTTGAACCGATGATGTTTGTTGGAACGATGTTCTGCTATACGAAACACCGGAACGCAACCTAGGGGAATGCCATGCTTTCACGTCGTGAGGTTCTGACTCTTGCCGGCGCTGCCGGTGCAACTCTGGCCATGCCATATGTCGCCCGCGCCGCGGCGATACCGATGCGCCTTGCCCATGCGGCCAATGAGATCCATCCGGGCCACATCGCAGCCGTCGAATTCAAGAAGGCGCTGGAGGCCCTGGCTCCGGGCGCGATCGACATCACCATCTTCCCGAATCGCCAGCTCGGCGAGGACAAGCAGAATCTCGAATCGGCAATGGCCGGCACGAACGAACTGTGCGGCTGCAGCGGCGTCCTCTTCCCGCTTGTCACCGGCCGTCTGGCGCTCGACGCCTACCAGTTGCCTTTCCTGATCAAGGATTATGATCACTTCACCAAGGTCGCGATGAGCGAAATCGGCCAGAAAGTTCTCGACGATCTGGCGCCGGCTGGGCTGGTCGGCCTGCAGACCACCGATATTGGGCAGCGCCATTTCCTGTCCGCGACCAAGGTCGTGAAGTCCGTTCCCGATTTCGCCGGTCTCAAGACCCGAATCCTGCCTGTGCCCCTGCACAAGGCGATCTGGGAAGGCGTCGGCACATCGCCCGTCGGCTTGCCCTATGGCGAGGTCTACGGCGCACTGGAGACCAAGGTCATCGACGCGGTCGAGATCAACGTTTCGTCGATGCTGGGCGAGAACCTCTGGGAAGTCGGCAAGAACTTCACGCTGACGGGTCATTATCCGTGGCACAACGTCATCGCGATGAACAAGACCGTCTTCGACAACCTGTCGCCGGAACTGCAGAAGGCCGTGCGCGAGGCTGGCCGCCAGTCCATCGCCCCGACGCTCGCATACACCAAGAACCAGGACCTGACCGGTCGCGACGAGCTCAAGGCCAAGGGTGTGCAGATCCACGAACTTGAGAACCTCGCGGACATGCAGGCCAAGGTCGCGCCGATCGTCGAGACCTGGAGCGCCAAGGATCCGCTGATCGCGGAATTCGTCGCTGCGGCGCGCAGCATGCTCTGACCTAGACTATAAATGCATCGATCCAACCGGCGCGCCCTTGCGCCGGTTGGCGGGCTCTTGCCGGGATCTTGCCATGGAAACGAACCAAGCGGCGGCAGATGGCGAATTCGCACTGGTACGTTGGTATCGGAACACCATCCGGTTCCTTGCCGGCACGACGATGCTCGCGATCGTGCTGATCATGATCGCGCAGGTGCTTGCGCGATACGTGTTCAACGCGTCGCTGATCTGGGCAGAGGAACTGTGCCGCTATCTCCTGATCTGGCAGACCTTCTTGTTCATCGGCATGGCCTTTCAGCGCGGCGAACTGGTCGCCGTCGACGTCGTTCCGGACATGCTCGGGCCGCGCTCTCGCCTGGCGCTCAAAGCTCTGATGGCGATCCCAATCCTGATCTTTCTCTACCTCATGACCGTGAATGGCTATGACTATGCCACCCGTTTCGGCCACCAGATCGTCCCGGCCGTCGACTTCATCTGGATGTCGATAACGGGACACGGGATCGGGCTGTCGATCTTCTGGGTCTACGTTTCAGTCGCCGTTGGCTCCGTCCTCTTGGCGGCGCATATTCTCGCTGCTCTCGTCGGAGACTTCCGCGCCCTGAAAGCGGGTAGAGTGGAAGCGCCCAGCCACATCCCCAACATTCCGCAGGCATAGTCGATGGGCAGCTTCTTCGCGGCATTTCTCCTTCTGCTTGTAACGGGCGTGCCAATCGCGCTGGCGCTTGGCGTCGGCGGCATGATCTACCTGTTCCTGTCCGGCAACGGCGCGGTGATCCTGGCATTCCCCCAGCGCATGATGGCGGGTGTCGACCAGTTCATCCTGCTGACCATCCCGCTGTTTCTTCTGGCCGGCATGTTGATGAACGTCGGCGGGATCACCGATCGCATTGTCGGCTTTGCCCGCGCAATGGTTGGACACCGCAGGGGCGGCATGTCGTCGGTGACCGTGCTTTCCGCCGGCTTCTTCGCTGGCATCTCTGGCAGCGCCACGGCCGAAGCGTCCGCGCTTGGTTCGATCCTTATTCCGGCGATGCAGAAACAAGGCATCCCACCATCTTACGCAGCCGCCCTTGTTGCGGTCAGCTCGATCATGGGGCCGATCATCCCACCTTCGATCACCATGATCATCTACGGCGTTCTGTCGGGCACGTCGATCGGGCAGCTCTTTCTCGCCGGCGTTGGTCCGGGCCTCCTCCTGATCGTCGGGCTGCTCGCCTATGCCACCTGGCGCGCGCGTCGCGACGGTTTTCCCGTCACGCCGAAGATGGGTTGGGCCGACCGGCGCGACGCGACCATCCGGACGCTTCCGGCCCTCATCTTGCCCTTGATCATTCTCGTCGGCATCAAGGCCGGCATATTCACCCCGACCGAAGCTGCGGTCGTCGCGGTTGTCTACGCGATCGTCATTGGCTTTATCTATCGCGACCTAACGATCAAACGCGTCTGGGAGTCCATGATCGCGACGACCCTGGTCAGTTCGTCGATCCTCTTCATCACGGCCATGGCAAGCATCGTCGCCTTTGTCTTCACGCTCGAGCAGGTTCCGACGACGATCGCAGCCGCTGTTTTGTCGATCAGCGACGATCCGCTGACAGTGCTCATCATGCTCAACATCGTGCTCTTGATCCTCGGCATGTTCCTGGAGCCGATTTCGATCCTGATCCTGACGATGCCGATCCTGATGCAGTTCCTGAAGATCGTTGAGATGGATCCCGTTCAGTTCGGAACAATGGTCGTGCTGAACGTCGTGATCGGCATGGCCACTCCACCGGTGGGAATCCTGCTCTTCATTGTCTGCGCGGCATCGGGGCAGTCACTTACCGCCGTCTCGAAGGAAGCGATGCCGCTGATCGGCATCTGCATCCTTGTGCTGATCCTGGTCGCGGCCATACCCGCGGTAACGCTGCTGCTTCCGCAAGCGATGATGCCGGTCAACTGATTTACCTCACAATGTCTTCTGCTGGAGCTTCGACCGCATGACCTCTTCCGTATCTCCCAAAGGCTTCCGCCAGCGCTTCATCGCCGGAGAGCGGCTTGTCGGCACCTTCGTCAAGACGCCTGCGACGCATCCGATCGAGATTCTTGGCGCGGTCGGCTTCGAATTCGTGGTGATCGATGAAGAGCATGCGCCGTGGGACCGGGTGACGATCGATGGCGCGCTGCTGGCCGCAAGGGCGTCCGGAACGGCAGGCATCGTGCGCGTCGCGGAGCCGACGGCGGCAAAGGTGCTTTCCGTCCTCGACGATGGCGCGACAGGCGTTCTCGTCCCACATGTTTCCAGTGTGGCTAAGGCGCGGGAAATCGCATCCGCATGCCGTTATCGCGGCGGCCGGCGCGGCTTTTCCAACACCACCCGGGCCGGTAATTACGGCGCAGTTGGCGTGTGGGATCACGTCAAGGCGCAGGACGACAGCGTCACCTTCATCGCGATGATCGAAGATCCGGAAGCGCTGGACGAGATCGACGCAATCCTGGCGGTCGAAGGTCTCGACGGCGTTTTCATCGGCCGCGGCGACCTGACCGTGGCACTCGGCGCGCCCGCGATGGATGCACCGGTGATCATTGACGCCTGCAATTCGATCATCGCCGCGGCCAAGAAGGCCGGCAAGCCGGTCGCGATGATGGTGGGCAATGCTGACGACGCCAAGCGTTTCGGCGAGATGGGCGCCACGACATTCATCGTCGCCTCTGACCAGACCTTCATGCGCCAGGCTGCGATGAAGGCCTATGGCGACATCTGGGCCGTCGGCAAGGCGTGACCGGCGCATTTCATAACTACAAGGAAGACCACAATGGCTGACACGACAACGAACTATCCCCTGATCGTCCCGATGCCCGAAATGGCGCCAGCACGCGCCGCGGAAGTGGCGGAACTGCTGGTCGACGCGGTTGATCTGCACTGCCATTCCGGCCCGGCCGCCATGCCGCGCATTCTCGGCCACACTGAAGCGTTCCAGATGGCGCTCGACGCCAAGTTCAAGGCGCTCCTCTACAAGGACCACTATTATGTCGGCATGCCGCATTGCGCCGTGCTGAAGGACATTTATCCGGACGCGCAGATCGAGCTCTTCTCGGGCGTCGCGCTGAACAATGCTTCGGGCGGCATCAATCCGCATGCGGTCGATCATTCCATCAAACTCGGCGGCAAGATTGTCTGGTTTCCGACCTTCGCGGCCAAGAACCACATCGAGGCCTATGCGGCGAAGAGCTTCCCGAAGACCGCAAAGCCGATGTTGCCGCCGATCCCGCTGACCGTGCTCGACGCCAATGGCAAGCTGATCGACGAGGCGAAGCAGATCTGCGACCTGATCGCCGAAGGCGACGTCATCCTCGCCGGCGGCCACCTGCATGTCAGCGAGCTTTTCGTCCTGTTCGACGAGGCGAAGAAGCGCGGCGTCAAGAAGATGATGGTCAACCACCCCAGCTACATCATCGGCTGCTCCGACGACGACATCCGCGGGCTGGTGGCGCTTGGGGCCTATATGGAGCACTCGATCTGCATGTTCATCCCGAGCCGCGCCAAGCAGCACGAGACCGCAGACCTGATCCACATGATGGAAGTGGCCGGCGCCGACCGCACGGTGCTCGGCTCGGACCTTGGCCTCACCCAGGCGCCGAAACCCGTAGACGGCTATCGCATGATCGTTTCCGACCTGCTGGACCACCAGGTTCCGAAGGCTGACATCAAGAAGATCATCTCCACCAACGCGTCCGCGCTGCTAAACCTCGCTGCCTGATCAACATCGACACGAAGGGAATTGAGCGCATGGCGTCTCGCAAAGTCATCATCACCTGTGCCGTCACGGGCTCGATCCACACGCCGTCGATGTCGCCGCACATTCCGGTCACCGCAGCCGAGATCGCTGATGCGGCGATCGGTGCGGCGGAGGCGGGTGCTGCGATCGTGCATCTGCATGCGCGCGACCCTGAAACGGGCCTGCCCGATCAGTCGCTTGAACGGTTCGAACCGTTCCTGCGCGTGATCAAGCAACGGTCGGACTGCGTGGTGAACATCACCACCGGCGGCGCGTCGACGATGACCATCGACGAGCGGCTGAAGCCGGTGGCGACGTTCAAGCCGGAAGTGGCGTCGCTCAACATGGGGTCGATGAATTTCGGCCTCTATCCGATGCTCGCCCGCTTCAAGGAGTTCAAGCACGACTGGGAGCTGCCCTATCTCGAAGGCTCTCGCGACCGGGTGTTCAAGAACACGTTCGCCGACATCGAGCGGATTCTCACCACCTGCGCCGAGAACGGCACGCGTTTCGAGATCGAGTGCTATGACATCGGCCATCTCTACACGCTGGCGCATTTCGTCGAGCGCGGGTTGGTGAAGCCGCCCTTCTTCGTCCAGAGCGTCTTCGGCATTTTAGGCGGCATCGGCGCGCATCCGGAAGATGTGATGCACATGAAGCGCACGGCGGACCGGCTGTTCGGCGATTCCTACCAGTGGTCCGTGCTTGGCGCCGGCCGCAACCAGATGCCGATCGCGATGCAGTCGGTGCTGATGGGCGGCAACCTGCGCGTCGGGCTGGAGGATTCGATCTGGGCGGGCAAGGGCAAACTTGCCGAGACCAACGCCCAGCAGGTCCGGATAGCGCGCGAGATGGTTGAAGCGCTTGGTCTCGAGATCGCGACGCCCGCCGAGGCACGCGAAATCCTGCAGCTCAAGGGCGCCGACCGCGTCGATTTCTGATGCGGATAGGAAGCGGGATCGAAACGATATGAACGTTCTGATCGTCTATGCGCATCCCGAGCCCGCGTCGTTCAATGCTGCGATGTGCGCGCGGGCTCGTTACGCCCTGATCCAGGCTGGGCACGAGGTCACCGTGTCCGACCTCTATGCCGAGGGGTTCAATCCGGTGGCGGGGCGGCACGACTTCCTCTCCGTCGCCGATCCGGACGTCTTCCACTACCAGACCGAGCAGGCGCATGCGTCGCGCCACGGCACCTATGCGCCTGACATCGCTCGCGAACAGTCGCGGGTTGCCGCGGCCGACCTGATCATCATGCAGTTTCCGCTGTGGTGGGGCGGCGCGCCGGCGATCGTCAAGGGCTGGGGCGAGCGCGTGTTCTCCTATGGCTTTGGCTATGCCGACGGGCTGCGTTTTGACACCGGCGTGTTCAAGGGCCGGCGCGCGATGGTGTCGATGACGTCGGGTGGCACGACCGCGCGCTTCGGCTTTGGCGCCGCCTATGGCGACCTGGAGAGCCAAGTGCTGTGGCAGATTCAGCATCTTGGCCTTGAATACATGGGATACGAGATCGAGCCGCCCTTCGTTGCCTATGGCGCGCCGCGTGTCGATGATGTGGGCCGCGCGGCCTATCTCGACCAACTCGAAGCGCGTGTGCTTGCGGCGGCGGCGAAGCCGGTCGACCGGAGCCTGACGATCCAGAACCCGCTCGACCTGGTGCCGGACGGCGCGTGGAAACAGCAGCGATAAGGAAAGCGACCGATGGCCGACAGGCAGTTCGAAGGCAAGGCGGTGCTGGTGACCGGCGGCTCGCGCGGCATAGGTGCTGCGATCGCGCGGCGGTTCGCCAGCCTCGGCGCCCATGTAGCGATCGGCTACCGATCCGCCGACGATGCGGCGAAACTGGTGCTGGCGGACATTGCCTCCCATGGCGTGCAGGGCAGGGCGCTGAAGGGCGACATCGGCGTTCCGGGTGAGCCGGAGGCAATGGTCGTCGGGGCACACGAGGCGTTCGGGCGGTTGGACATCCTGGTCAATGCCGCCGGGGTCGGGCCCTATCTGCCGCTCGCAAAAATCACGGTGGACCACTACCGGCAGATCTTCGATTCCAACGTGCTCGGTACGATCCTGCTGACGCAGGCTGCTGCCGCCGTTCTGCCCTCGCCCGGTGGCCGCATCATCCATTTCGCCTCACGGCTGGCGTCCAATCCGATCCCGACCAGCTCGGTCTATTCCGCGTCGAAGGCCGCTGTCGTCACGCTGACACATGCTTTCGCGCGCGAGCTCGGGCCGAAGGGCATCACCGTCAACGCGGTGGCGCCCGGAGTCATCGAGACAGACATGACGACGCAGATCCTGAAAGAGCGGGGCGAGGGGATCAAGGCAATAACGCCGCTCGGCCGTATCGGCCAGCCCGATGACATATCCGGGATCGTCACCTTTCTTGCCTCTTCGGAGGCAGGCTGGATCACCGGCCGCACCATCCTCGCGGATGGTGGCGTGAACTGAGGCGGCTCTGCCAGGACTGACGCCCGAACAAATGACGCATTGCACAATCGCTGCGCCTGCGTTCAATAGGCCATGGTCGCCGCGTCCCTTTCCATCCTGGTCATCGACGAGAACCGCATCCGCGCGGCGGTGATCGAGGCTGGGCTGAGGGACGCCGGACACGACCGCGTCACTCTGGTGCACGACGTTGCGGGCATCGCGCGGCGCATTGCCGAGATCGAGCCGGACGTCATCGTCATCGACCTGGAAAACCCCAACCGTGACATGCTGGAGAACATGTTCCAGCTGTCGCGGACCGTAAAGCGACCGATCGCTATGTTCGTCGACCGTTCCGACCGGGCCTCCATCGAGGCGGCGGTCGAGGCGGGCGTGTCGGCCTACATCGTCGATGGGCTGCGCCAGGAACGCGTCAAGCCGATCCTCGACATGGCAGTCAGCCGCTTCAACGCGTTTTCGCGCATGGCGCGGGAGCTTGAGGAGGTGCGTGGCGAATTGCAGGCCCGCAAGCTGGTCGACAAGGCCAAGCGCATCCTGATGCAGTCGCGCGGTCTCTCCGAAGAGGCCTCCTACGCGCTGCTGAGGAAGACAGCGATGAACCAGAACCGCAAGATCAGCGAGATCGCCGACAGCCTGATCACGGCTGCCGGCCTGCTCGGGCCGCAGGAAGGGGACTGACGATGGCGCTGGACCACCATGTCAGTGCGGGCTTCATGCCGCTGTTCGACAGCGCCGTGCTCGTTGCCGCAAAGGAACTCGGCTTTGCGGAACGCGAAGGCGTCGCGCTGACGCTGCATCGCGAGACGTCCTGGGCCAACATCCGCGACCGCATCGCGATCGGTCATTTCGACGTGGCGCACATGCTGGGGCCGATGCCCATTGCCTGCAATCTCGGGCTGACGCCACTGGCGTCCGACACGATCGTGCCGTTCGCGTTGGGGCTGGGCGGCAATTGCGTGACCGTGTCCAACGCCGTGTGGGCCGGAATGATGACGCATGGCGCGAAGCCCGATCTCGAACCGGCGGGCGCTGGCGCTGCGCTCAGGCGCTTCATCAGCGAGCGGTCGACCGCCGGGCTGGAGCCGCTGCGCTTCGCGGTCACCCATCCTCATTCGGGACACAAGTATGAGCTGAGCTACTGGCTGGCGGCCTGCGGCATCGATCCCCAGCGCGACGTCGATATCGTCATCGTGCCGCCGCCTTTCATGGCCGATGCACTGGGGGCGAGCCGGATCGACGGTTACTGCGTCGGCGAACCCTGGAACAGCGCCTCCGTGGCGCGGGGCACGGGACACATCGTGACCTTCAAGGCAGCGATCTGGAAGAACAGTCCCGAGAAGGTGCTGGGCGTGCGCAAGGCCTGGGCCGAAGACAATGCCGATGCGCTCTCCGCGCTGCTGCGGGCGATGCACCTCTCGGCCCGCTGGTGCCAGGATGCAGGCAATCGCACCGAACTTGCGAAGCTGATGGCGAGGCCCGAGTTCCTAGGCCTGCCGCCGGACATGCAAATGCCCATCCTGAGCGGAGAACTGAACGTCGGCGGCGGGGTTGTGCGCCGGGTCGAGGATTTCTTCCTGCCCTTCGACAAGGCGGCGAACTTCCCCTGGAAGAGCCACGCGCTGTGGTTCTACACGCAGATGGTCCGGTGGGGGCAGGTGGGCCATTCGGCCGAGAACGCGGCCATCGCCCGTGACTGCTACCGGCCCGACCTCTACCGCGCCGCCCTGAAGCCGTTGGGCGTCGCTTTGCCGGGCGCGAACGCAAAGGTCGAGGGGGCGCTCAAAGCGGCTACGCCGGTCGGTTCGGCCGGCGCCAGCCTGGTGCTTGGACCGGACGGGTTCTTCGACGGCCAGATGTTCGATCCGGACCGGATCGACGACTATCTCGAACGCCAGAAGGCCCCGTCGGCGGTCGACTGAATCGCGGGCAGTTTTGCCGCACTGCACAATTACTGTGCGCCGATATGCGGCGCATGACTATGTTTTCACCTTGGCGCACATCGTCTGTTTGCCCGGTGATCAGCCGATGTCCTTGAATTCATGGGCGGTCGCGCATCCTCCATGAACTGGCACGGTTCGTGCTTCTCTTGCTGCAGGTCGAGAGACCACAGAATTGGCGTCCAATGACGGGCGCCCCAGAAATGGCAACGCCGCCAACAGGAGATGATCCGGTGCAACGCACCGGCTTCATTCTTCCAGTTGGCGGCGTTTTTCGTTCTGGGGCCACCCCGCCGAGGCGCTGGACATTTGGGCTGACAGGAGAACGCAATGGCCAGGACTGATGCCGTGACGCAGAAACTGAAACTGAACCGCCGCGACTTTCTCGTCGGCGCAAGCGCAACCGCGGCGCTGCTGACGGCGGCGCGGCAATTGCTGCCTTCGGGCGCCTATGCGGCGGCGGCCGGCCCTGAAGTGACGGGCGCCAAGCTCGGCTTCATTGCGCTGACCGATTCCGCGCCGCTGATCGTCGCCAAGGAAAAGGGCCTGTTCGAGAAATACGGCGTGCCGGATGTCGAGGTGCTGAAGCAGGCTTCATGGGGCGCGACGCGCGATAACATGGCCCTCGGCGGCGAGAGCGGCGGCATTGACGGCGGCCACATCCTGCGGCCGAAGACGCATCTCTATTCCTCCGGTGCGGTGATGCAGAACAAGCAGCCGCTGCCGATGTACACGCTCCTCAATCTGAACGAAGACTGCCAGGGCATCTCGGTCGCGCAGGAATATGCCGACACTGGGGTCCAGCTGGACTCCGGTGCGCTCAAGGAGAGGTTCGCGGCCAAGAAGGCGGCCGGAAAGGCGGCGAGCGTCGCGATGACCTTTCCCGGCGGCACGCACGATCTCTGGATGCGCTACTGGCTGGCGGCAGGTGGCATCGATCCGGACAAAGACGTCGACCTTATCGTCGTTCCGCCGCCGCAGATGGTGGCCAACATGAAGGTTGGCAACATGGACGCCTTCTGCGTCGGCGAGCCGTGGAACGAGCAGCTCGTGCACCAGAAGATCGGCTTCACCGCGCTGACCACGGGCGAAATGTGGTTTTCTCCACCCCGAGAAAATCCTCGGCATGCGCGCCGCCTTCGTCGACAAGAATCCGAACGCCACGCTCGCCATCATGATGGCGACGATGGAAGCCCAGCAGTGGTGCGACAGACAAGAAAACAAGCAGGAGATGGCCGAAATCATCGGCAAGCGCCAGTGGTACAACGTGCCGACGGCCGACATCATCGGCCGCATCAAGGGCGACATCAATTACGGCAATGGCCGCACGGCCGCCGGCACCAACCTGCTGATGAAGTTCTGGGGCGAGAAGGGCGAGACGTCCTATCCCTGGAAGAGCCTCGACACCTGGTTCATGACCGAGAATATCCGCTGGGGCAAGTTTCCGGGCACAACCGACGTCAAGGCGATGGTCGACAACACCAACCGCTCGGACCTCTGGCTCCAGGCGGCCAAAGGCCTCGGCCTGACCGACATGCCGTCGGGCGACAGCCGCGGCGTCGAGACGTTCTTCGACGGCAAGGTGTTCGATCCCGCCAACCCCACCGCCTATCTCGACAGCCTGTCTATCAAGGCCTTCGCCTGACCGCGTGACCAATGGCCGGCGTTTGGACGCCGGCCAACTCTCCGAAAGAAAAGGCAAGCCAGATGTCCCTTCCAGCCGCCAAGAGCGATGTTGTCGTCACCAAAGGTGACGTTGTCGTCGCCGGACAGTTCAAGACCCGAACGGCACCCGCTGCCGTCGTTCCGCTCGCCACCGCTCCGCGCAAGCGCGTCGACGTCTCAGCGATCGCCGCGGTGGTCGGGCAGAACGTCATCCCGCCGATCATCGTGCTGGCGATCCTGCTCGGCATCTGGCAGGCGGCCTTTTCCGGGCCGGGCTCGTCGCTGCCACCGCCGTCGGAAGTCTGGGCGCAAAGCCGCGACCTGATCGTGGATCCGTTCTTCATCAACGGGTCGCAGGATATCGGGCTTGGCTGGCGGATTCTCGTCTCGCTCGAGCGCGTTGCCTACGGCTTCGGACTCGCGGCTGTTCTGGGCGTGCTGATCGGCGCGCTGATTGGCCAGTCGATTTGGGCAATGCGCGGGCTCGACCCGATCTTCCAGGTGCTGCGCACCGTGCCGCCACTGGCCTGGCTGCCGCTGTCGCTTGCCGCGTTTCTCGATTCCGCGCCATCGGCGATCTTCGTGATATTCATCACGTCCATCTGGCCGATCATCATCAATACCGCCGTCGGCATCCGCAACATCCCGCAGGATTATCGCAACGTCGCGCTGGTACTGCGGCTGAACCAGATCGAGTTCTTCTTCAAGATCATGATCCCCGCGGCCGCCCCCTACATCTTCTCGGGGCTCAGGATCGGCGTCGGCCTGTCGTGGCTGGCCATCGTCGCGGCCGAGATGCTGACCGGCGGCGTCGGCATCGGCTTCTTCATCTGGGACGCGTGGAACTCGTCGCGCCTCACCGACATCATCGTCGCCCTGGTCTACATCGGCCTCGTCGGCTTCATGCTCGACAAGCTCGTCAGCTTCGTCGGCCGGATCGTCACCCGCGGCGCCGCGGTCAACTGAAGGAGCGACGACAATGTCCGCCTATCTCAAGCTCGATCACATCGGCAAGACCTTCACACGCGGAGCGCAGTCGACCGAGGTGCTGCGCGACATCCGCCTCACCATCGACAAGGGCGAGTTCGTCTCGATCATTGGCCATTCCGGCTGCGGGAAATCCACGCTTCTCAACCTTGTCGCCGGTCTGACCCCGGTTTCGACGGGCGCGGTACTGCTGGAGAACAAGCAGGTCGACGACCCCGGTCCGGACCGCGCCGTCGTGTTCCAGAACCATTCGCTGCTGCCGTGGCTGACCGTCTACGAGAACGTCAATCTGGCCGTCGCCAAGGTCTTCGGACGCCGCAAGACGAGGGCCGAGCGGCATGAGTGGATCCTGGAAAACCTCAACCTCGTGCAAATGGCGCATTCGGCCGACAAGAGGCCGGCGGAGATTTCCGGCGGCATGAAGCAGCGCGTCGGCATTGCGCGGGCGCTCGCAATGGAGCCGAAGATCCTGCTACTCGACGAACCCTTCGGCGCGCTCGATGCGCTGACGCGCGCGCATCTGCAAGACCAGATGATGGAAATCCACGCGCGGCTCGGCAACACGGTGATCATGATCACCCACGATGTCGACGAAGCGGTGCTGCTGTCCGATCGCATCGTGATGATGACCAACGGCCCAGCCGCCACGATCGGCGAGGTGCTGGACGTGCCCCTGGAGCGGCCGCGCGCGCGCCTCGCGCTGGCGTCCGACCGGACCTACCTCAAATGCCGCGAGGCGGTGCTGAAGTTCCTGTACGAACGCCACCGCTTCGTCGAAGCCGCGGAGTAAGCCGATGACCGAGAAACTCGTCATCATCGGCAACGGAATGGCGCCGGGACGCATGCTCGAACATCTGTTCGAGACCGCGCCGGGACGCTTCGACGTCACGATCTTCAACGCCGAGCCGCGCGTCAACTACGACCGCATCATGCTCTCACCGGTGCTGTCCGGCGAGAAGACGTTCGACGACATCGTCATCCACGGCGACGGCTGGTACATCGAGCATGGCGTGACCCTCTACAAGGGCCACAAGGTCGTCGCGATCGACCGCGCTGCCAAGACGGTCACGTCCGACCATGGCGTCACCGAGTCGTATGACCGGCTGGTTATCGCGACCGGGTCTACGCCCTTCATTCCACCGGTGCCCGGCCACAAGCTGCCTGGGGTCATCACCTATCGCGACCTCGACGATGTTGACGCCATGCTGCTGGCAGCGCAATCGCGCGAGAAGGCAGTCGTCATCGGCGGCGGACTGCTCGGGCTCGAAGCGGCGGCTGGCTTGAACGCGCGCGGCATGGACGTGACCGTGCTTCATCTCATGCCGACGCTGATGGAACGCCAGCTCGATCCGGCGGCCGGCTATCTCCTGCAGAGGGCGATCGAGCAGCGCGGCATCGCCGTCATTACCAAGGCAGACACTAAGGCGATCCTGGGCGAGAGCAAGGTGACCGGCGTCGAGCTGAAAGACGGTCGGGTCATCCCGGCCAGCCTGGTCGTCATGGCGGTGGGCATCCGCCCGAATGCGGCGCTTGCCAAGGATGCCGGCCTGGCGGTCAACCGCGGTATCGTCGTCGACGACGGCATGCTGACATCCGACGCGGCGATCATGTCGCTCGGCGAATGCGCCGAGGTGGCCGGCAATGTCTATGGCCTGGTCGCGCCGCTCTACCAGATGGCCCGCGTTGCGGCAGCGCATCTGGCGGGCGATCCGTCGTCGCGTTTCGCCCATTCGGAGACGCCGACCAAGCTCAAGGTGACCGGCATCGATCTCTATTCACTCGGCGATTTCGCCGATGGCGAGGACCGCGACGAGATCGTCCTGCGCGATGCTTCGGCTGGTATCTACAAGCGCATCGTCCTGAAGGAGAACCGCATCATCGGCACGGTGCTGTTCGGGGAAACCTCCGACGGCGCCTGGTTCGGCGACCTGCAGAAGAAGGCGACCGATATCTCGCAGATGCGCGACACGCTGATCTTCGGGCAGGTGCACCAGGGAGGACCCGGCGCGGACCCTCTGGCGGCCGTTGCGGCCTTGGCGGATGACGCCGAGATCTGTGGCTGCAACGGCGTCTGCAAGGGCAAGATCACCGGCGCGATCACGGCCAAGGGCCTGACCACGCTCGACGGTGTGCGCGCGCACACCAAGGCGTCGGCGTCCTGCGGCTCGTGCACCGGGCTGGTCGAGAAGTTGATGACGCTGACGCTGGGCGATTCCTACAACCCGGCGGCCGTCCAGCCGATGTGCGGCTGCACCGATCTCGGACATGACGACGTGCGCAGGCTGATCAAGGCGAAGCACATCAAGACGATCCCCGCCGTCATGCAGGAGCTGGAGTGGAAGACCTCCTGCGGCTGCGCGAAATGCCGGCCGGCGCTCAACTACTACCTCGTCTGCGACTGGCCGGACGAATATGCCGACGACTACCAGTCGCGATTCATCAACGAGCGCGTCCACGCCAACATCCAGAAGGACGGCACCTATTCGGTGGTTCCCCGCATGTGGGGCGGCATGACCTCGTCGAAGGAATTGCGCGCCATCGCCGACGTGGTCGACAAGTTCAACATCCCCGCTGTGAAAGTTACTGGGGGCCAGCGAATCGACATGCTGGGCATCCGCAAGGAGGACCTTCCTGCGGTATGGGGCGACCTCGGCAAGGCCGGCTTCGTCTCCGGCCAGGCCTATGCCAAGGGCCTGCGTACGGTGAAGACCTGCGTCGGGACCGACTGGTGCCGCTTCGGCACGCAGGATTCGACCGGGCTCGGCATCCGCATCGAGCGGTTCATGTGGGGATCCTGGACGCCGGCTAAGGTCAAGATGGGCGTGTCGGGCTGCCCGCGCAACTGCGCCGAGGCGACCTGCAAGGATGTCGGCGTGATCTGCGTCGACTCGGGCTACGAGATCCATTTCGCAGGCGCCGCGGGCCTCGACATCAAGGGCACCGAGGTCTTGGGGCTCGTGAAGACCGAGGACGAGGCGCTCACCTACATCGTCGCGCTGACGCAGATGTATCGCGAGCAGGGCCGTTATCTCGAGCGCATCTACAAATGGGCAAAGCGCATCGGGCTCGACGAAATCCGCCGCCAGATCATGGGCGATGCGGAGAAGCGGCAAGCCTATTTCGACCGCTTCGTCTTCAGCCAGAGATTCGCGCAGGTCGATCCCTGGGAGGAGCGCGTCTCGGGCAAGGACAAGCACGAGTTCCGGCCGATGGCGACCATCGGCTACGCCCAGGCCGCGGAGTAACCTCATGATCTGGACTTCGATCGGGACCATCAACGACATCCCCCGCCGCGGTGCGCGCTGCGTGGCGACGCCGCACGGCAAGATCGCCGTCTTCCGGACCGAAGACGACAAGGTCTACGCCATCGACGACCACTGCCCTCACAAGGGCGGACCGTTGAGCCAAGGTATCGTCCACGACGCGGCGGTGACGTGTCCGCTGCACAATTGGGTGATCTCGCTGGAGACCGGCAAGGCGCTGGGCGCCGACGAGGGCTCGGTGCGCATCATCCCGGTGCGGCTCGACGGCGAGACCCTGTTCATCGTGCTCGGGCAGCTTGAGAGCCGGGCCGCCTGATCATGGATGAAGCACGCACGGTGAGGACCGCCTGCCCCTATTGCGGGGTGGGATGCGGCGTGCTTGCAGAGGTCGCCGCGGACGGGACGGCACACGTTCGCGGCGACCCCGAGCATCCGGCCAATTTCGGCCGGCTGTGCTCGAAAGGCTCGGCGCTGGGCGAAACGATGGGCCTCGACGGGCGGGTTCTGTCGCCCGAGATCGGCGGCCGCAAGGCGGGGTGGGACGAGGCACTCGACCTCGTCGCCCGGCGCTTTTCGGAGACGATCGCGGCGCATGGCCCGGATTCGGTTGCGTTCTACGTCTCCGGGCAGTTGCTGACCGAGGACTAGGTCGTAAACCCATAAATCGGGTTGGCAACTGAACGGATCGCTGATTCAACGCTCCTTGATGAGGAGTCCTTTGATGACACGACGCCGCTACGAACTGACCGACCGGGAATGGTCGATCATCGCTCCATTGCTGCCCAACAAGCCTCGCGGCGTGCCGCGGGTGGATGACCGTCGGGT
>Ga0209906_100159_pt1 | contig 74411 bp, 54 predicted proteins | sample FECB24metaG_FD_188303 | JGI IMG/M metagenome (GOLD analysis project Ga0209906, IMG submission 188303) | Cyanobacterial communities from the Joint Genome Institute, California, USA from Joint Genome Institute, California, USA - FECB-24 metaG... ... | reverse complement strand
ACTTGGCGTCTCCTACTATCGCTTCCTTGGTGACCGCTTCGCTGTCCCAGGGGCGTCAACCATCCCCAGCCTACCCAGCCTCGTCAGGCTTGCCGCTGCCTGACGCCCGGGAATCTGCCCCGGTTACGATCGGCGGCCGGTAACCGCCTCGCCGGGCAACGATTTCGCCAATCAGGGGGCAAAGAACAAGATGACCAAGACGTTGCGTGCGATTGTGTTGGCAACGGCGGCAAGCGCCGCCCTCGCCCAGTCGGCCTGGGCCCAACAGGCTGCTGGCAGTGCCGTGGCCGCCGCAGAGGCCGATGTCGAGGAACTGGTGGTGACCGGTTCGCGTCTGCGCCGTGCCGCCGATGACACGAACACCCCCACCATCAGCTTCGGCAGCGCCGATTTCGACAATGCCGGCGCGGTCAGCCCCGGCGATGTCCTGCGCCAGTTGCCGGCCCTTGCGCCCGGCGTTGGCAGCGAAACCACCGGCGTCACCTTCAACGGCGCCGGCATCGATCTCATCGATCTGCGCAACCTTGGCACCAACCGCACGCTGGTGCTGATCAACGGCCGCCGCCAGGTCGGCTCGAACCCCAGCACGACCTCGGTCGACACCAACACAATTCCGGCGCCCCTGATCGAGCGCGTCGATGTGATCACCGGCGGCGCCTCGGCGGCCTATGGTGCCGACGCCGTCTCGGGCGTGGTCAACTTTGTCCTGAAGCGCGATTTCGAAGGCTTGCAGATCGACGGCCAGGCGGGTGTTTCCGGCCGCGGCGATGCCGAGCGCTACAGCCTTTCGGCGCTCGCCGGCGCCAATTTCGCGGATGGCCGCGGCAACGTCACCGCCTTTGTCGGCTATACCAAGGAAGGCGATATCGCTTGGGACGCCCGCCCGGCCGGCGTGTCGGGCCTCAATTATATTCCCAATCCTGCCAATACCGGCCCGCGCGACGGCACGCCCGATTTCCTGGTGGCTTCGGGCATCCGCCAGCTCGGTGGGCAGCGCGAATCGATGTTCCTGCTCAATCCCGGCGGCGGTACCCGCGCCTATGGCTTCAATGCCGATGGTTCGGTCCGCAATTTCGCCCTGGGGCCTTCGGGGCTGTTGCCGGGCAACCTGACCGACGGGGGTGAAGCGACACTCGGCTTCGATCCGCAGTGCCCGCAGAATGCCTGCATCCTGAAGGTGCCGCTCGAGCGTGTTGTCGTGTCGGCCAACGCCCGTTTCGAAGTCAATCCGAACCTCGAGCTGTTCGTTGAATCGCGGTACACCTCGACCCAGTCGACCTCGCTTTTCGGGTCGGTTTTCGAGATTCCGCCGACCACCAACCGGATTTCGATCGACAACCCCTATGTCTCCAACTCGCTGCGGGCATTGATGCAGCAGGCCAATGTCACTTCGATCGGCATCATCCGGTCGGACCAGGAACTCGGGCCGCGCGGTCAGGATACCAGCCGCAACGTGATGCAGATCAACGCCGGCGCGCGGGGTGAACTGGGTTTTGGCGATTTCCGCTATGAAACCGTTTTCCAGTACGGCCGGACCGATTTTTCCAACACCCGCCTCAACGATCTCTATCAGCAGCGCTGGCTGAACGCCGTCGACGCGGTTGTCGGGACCAACGGCCAGATCCAGTGCCGTTCGGAAGCGGCCCGCGCCGAAGGCTGCCAGCCGATCAACCTGCTGCAGACGGGCGCTGCATTCGGCGGCGCGGCCCTGAATTATGTGCGCATTCCGTTTGCGACCGAAACCGCCGAACTGACCCAGACGGTCGCAACCGGCATCATCGACGGCACGATCGGCGATTTCTGGGGCGCCGGTGCCATCTCGGTTGCCGGTGGCCTCGAATATCGCAAGGAAAAGAGCATCTATCTGACGTCGCCGATCGATCAGCAGGGCCAGGGCTTCTTCTTCACCCGCCGCCTCGCGACCCAGGGCGAGTTCGATGTGTTCGAATGGTTCGGTGAAGTGCTGGTGCCGCTCATCCGCGACAAGCCCTTCTTCCACCGCCTCGAGATCGAGGCCGCCATTCGCGGATCGAATTATTCGACCAGCGGCAACACGACGAGCTGGAACGTGCGCGGCACCTGGGCGCCGACGGAAGATTTCCGTTTCCGTGGCGCACTCGCCCGCGCCGTGCGGGCGCCCAACGTCGGCGAACTCTTCTCGCCGGCGTCGGAAGGCTTCATCACTGTCGATGACCCTTGCGATGTCAACTTCCGGTCGGGCGGTTCACCGTCACGCGGTGCCAATTGCAGCGCCGTCGGCGTGCCCGGCGGCTTTGTGTCGAACGCCCGCACGATCAACATCCGGACCGCCACGGCAGGCAACCCCACCCTGTCCGTCGAAAAGGCCGATACGCTGACGCTCGGCGCCGCCTATACGCCGAGCTATGTGCCCGGCCTGTCGGCCACCGTCGATTACTACCGGATCGAGATCGCCGACGCGATCAACGTGTTCGGCGCGCAGGACATCCTCAACAATTGCGTCGATCTTGATTCGATCAGCAACAATTTCTGCAGCTCGATCACGCGCGCAGCGAATGGGGACATCCTGCAGATCCGTCGCCAGCAGATCAACGTGTCGCAGCTGCGCCGCAGCGGTGTGGACTTCGCACTGAATTACGCGATGGATTTCGGCACGTCGGGGCTGTTGAACCTTGGTCTCGTCGGCAGCCGCACGCTGGAAGTCGACACCGTGGTCGCGCCGGGCACCGTGACGGGCAGCGCCATCCTCGATCAGAATGGCGAGTTCGGCTTCCCGCGGTGGAAGGCACGCCTGAGCGCCAATTACCAGTTGGACAAGTTCAGCCTTACCGGGACGTTGAATTATCTGTCGAACATGGTCCGCGATGTGCAGCCGACGCAGCCCGAGGACAACCGCGCCTCGCTCGGCTCGGGCAATTTCTACCTGTTCAACATGCAGGCCGGCTACCAGATTTCCGAAAAGATCCGCCTCTATGCCGGCATGGACAATGTGTTCGATCGTCTGCCGCCGGCGCTTCCCGACACCCGTCTGGGCGGCGGCGGCAGCGCCGCCGGGGCCGAAGTCTTCCCGATCACGGGTCGCTTCATGTACGGCGGCATCCGGATCAATATGTAACGGGAAGGTCGGGCAATGCGGATCTGGCGCGCGTCGGTGCTGGGATTGCTGCTGGCGTTGCAGCCGTCCGCGCCAGTTCTGGCGGCGCCCGATCGCTTCGCCTGGCTCGACGACAGCAGCAGCGCCCGGACAAAGGCCTGGGTGGCGCAGGAAACCCGCGCCACCCTTGCCGCCCTGCAAAAAGATCCGCGCTTTGCGGCACTCGAAGCCGATGCCCAGGCGGTTTTGACCGAGCCAACTGTGCTGGAACCGCTGCAATTCATCGGCGACGATGTCTACCAGTACCATCAGTCCCGCAACGCGCCGCAGGGTGTCTGGCGCCGTTCCCCGCGAGCGGCCTGGCTTGCCGGCACGCCCGCCTGGCGGACGATGCTCGATCTCGACCGTCTGTCGGCCACCGACAAGCGCAAATGGTTCTTCGCCGGCGCCAGCTGCCGCGCGCAGCGCTGCCTCGTGCGCCTATCCGATAACGGCAAGGACGCTGTCGAAACCCGCGAATACGACCTCGGCACCCGCGACTTTGTCGAAGGCGGCTTTTTCATCCCCTTCACCAAAAGCCGGGCCTGGTGGGTCGATGACAATCGCCTGCTCGTGGCCCCGGTGCTGGGGCCCGACAGCCTGAACCGTTCGGAACTGCCCAAGACACTGCGGCTCTGGCAGCGCGGCACCCCGCTCACCGAAGCCCGGACGTCCTTCAGCATCGACAATGAAGACGCCATGCTGTCGGCCATGCTGATCGGCAGTGGTGGGCGCGACGGTTTCGTGGCGGTTCGCCAGACCGATTTCGAGCGCAAGCTTTACGAATGGGTAGCGGGCGACGGCAGCCGTCGCCCCTTGCCGCTGCCCGAATATGCCGGCGGCATGGGCATGGCCGGCGGCGATCTGCTGCTGCGGCTCAACACCGATTGGCAGCCGGCGGGTAGCGGCAAGACGCTGCCGCAAGGCGCACTCGTCGCCGTGCCGGTGGCACCGTTGCTCGACAAGGGCGATGTCAGCGGCGCCCGCCTCGTCTATCGACCGGAGGGTGATGACGCGTTGCGCGGCGTCGTGGTGGCTGGCACGCGGCTCTATCTCGAACTGCTGCACGATTATCGCAGCCGAATCGTCGCGCTGGAAGCCGATGGCACGGCGACGGCGCTTCCCCTCCCCGCCGATCATTTCATCACGGCGCTTGGCACCGAACAGGGCAAATTGCTCCTCGAGATCGAGGCACCGCTGGTGCCGCCGCGCCGGGTGCTGGCCGATCCGGACAGCGGGGCACTGCAAACCATCGAAGCCACTGCGGCCAGCTTCCGCACCGACGATCTGGTCAGCGAACGACGCCGCACCACCAGCAAGGATGGCACGACGATCAGCTACACCATCACCCACAGGCGCGGACTGCCCACCAACGGCCGCAACGCCACGCTGATCTACGGCTATGGTGGCTATGATGTCCCCGTCACGCCGCGCTACGAGCCATTGTTCGGCAAGCTCTGGCTGGAACGCGGCGGTGTCTATGTCCATGCCTATCTGCGCGGCGGCGGCGAGCATGGCCCGGCATGGCATCGCGGCGCCATGCGCAAGAACCGGCAGCAGCCCTACGACGACATGACGGCAGTGGTGGCGCATCTCCAGTCCACCGGCATTTCCGCGCCCGAAACCACGGCAATCATGGGCCGGTCCAACGGCGGCCTGATGACCGCCGCGGTGATGGAACAGATTCCCGAAAAACTTGCCGGCGTCGTCGTCGGCGGGCCACTGATCGACATGCTGACCTTCCACGATCTGCAGCCAGGCGGCACCTGGACGGCGGAATATGGCGACCCCCGCGATCCCGAAATGCGGCCTTTTCTGGCAAGCTATTCGCCGATGCAGAATATCGAGGCCGCCACGGCGCAGCGTTACCCGACCCCGCTGATCATCACGTCACGGGACGATGATCGCGTGCTGCCAGGGCATGCCCGGCGCTTTGCCGCCAATCTGCGCGCCGAAGGCCAGCAGGCGCTGTACTGGGAAGACGCCCAGGGCGGGCATTATTGGGAGCTCGCCGGTGGTCCCGCCCCGGGTGACTGGCGGCTGCGTGCCCGCGCCCGCGCCGTCGAATTCACCTACCTCTGGCAGTCGCTGGCGCCCTGATTTCCGTCAGTCGCCGCGCGGGCGCTCGTCCACCGCCACGAGCGCATCGCCGCCCAGTGCCCGGTACAGGGTGACGAGATTGCTCGCCGCCACCAGCCGCGTGTTCACCTGCGCCCGTTGCGCTGCATAAAGCGAGCGCTGCGCATCGAGGCTTGAGAGGAACGTATCGATTCCGCCGCGATAGCGAGCCTCGGTCAAGCGGTACGTGTCGGTGGCGGCATCGGCCTGGCGATCGACGGCGGCAAGCTGGGCGCTGATCGTGCCGCGGCGGGCAAGCCCGTCGGACACATCGCGGAAACCCGCCTGGATCGCGCGCTCATAGGCCGCCAGGGCCGCATCGCGGCGCGCTTCGCTCAACCGCACGCCAGCACGGCCCGCCCCGGCTCGGAACACCGGGTAATTCAGCGCGGCGCCGGCCGACCAGGTAAAGGCATCGCCCTGGAACAGCGACGACAGCGCCGAACTGGCAAAGCCCAGGACACCGGTCAACGAGATCGTCGGGAACAACGCGGCCCGGGCCGCGCCGATCTCGGCATTGACCGCGCGCAGCTCATATTCGGCCTGCACGATATCGGGGCGGCGGAGCAGAATGGTCGAATCGAGCCCCGCCGGCAGCGGTGCCACCGTCGGCGCCGCTTCGGCAATCGTGCCGGCAAGTAGCGCCGGATCGACATCGGTGCCGACCAGCAGCCGTAGGGCATTCACATCCTGGGCGATCGCGGTCGTCTGCGCCGCGACATCGGCCTCGGCTTGCCCGAGGATCTGCAGCGCTTGGGCCAGATCGGTACGCGGTGCGATCCCGCCCGACAGTCGCGCGCGTGTCAGTTCGACACTGCGCTGCGCATTGGCCGCCGTATCCTCGGCAACACGCAACAGGCTGCGGTCGGCGGCATGGGCCAGCCAAGCATCGGCAATATCGCCCACCAGGGTCAAACGCGTCGCCCGCGCCCCGGCCTCGGTGGCGAAATAACGATTCTGCGCCGCTTCCGACAGGGATCGCAGCCGGCCGAACAGATCGATTTCGAAGGCATTGATGCCGATGTTGGATGAAAGTGTCGTCCCTGGCCGGGCAAAACCGCCACCAGCCCCAGTACCGGCGCCCGAGGTTTGCGATTTGTTGTAGTTCCCGCCGGCATCGACTCGTGGAAAGAGGCCGGCGCGCTGGATGCGGTACTGGGCACGCGCAGCAGCGATATTGGCCGCAGCAATGCGAAGATCGCGATTATTGTCGAGCGCTGTCACGATCAGCCGTTGCAGGCGCGGGTCGCGGAAGATGTCGCGATAGGTCAGGCTCGGCAACGCGGCTTCGGATTGGCGCAGATAGGCATCACCGACCGGCCAGGACGCCGCTACCGGCGGCGCCGGCCTTTCATAGGCGGGCGCGAGGCTGCAACCCGCCAGCGACAGCGCGGTGATGACGGAGAGGGATCGGCGTCTCATGCCGCCGACACCTCGGCCGGCGCAGCCTTGCGCTTGCGCCAGCCATCCCGCGCGGCGCGGCGCACGAGGACGAAGAACAGCGGGATGTAGAAGACCGCCAAGGCAGTCGCTGTCAGCATGCCGCCGATCACTGCCGTGCCGATGGCGATGCGGCTGTTGGCGCCAGCGCCTGTCGACAGCGCCAGCGGCAGCACGCCGAAGATGAAGGCAAGGCTGGTCATCAGGATCGGCCGCAGCCGGAGCCGCGACGCTTCGAGCGCCGCGTCGATAACGCGCTTGCCCTCGCGTTCGGCGCGCTCGGCGAATTCGATGACCAGAATGGCGTTCTTCGCCGCCAGCCCCATCGTCGTGAGCAGGCCGATCTGCAGATAGACATCGTTTTCAAGGCCGCGCAGCGTCACGGCGAACACGGCACCGACAAGCCCCAATGGAATGACCAGCAGGACCGCCACCGGGATCGTCCAGCTTTCGTACAGGGCAGCGAGACACAGGAAGACGACAAGCAACGACAGCCCATAAAGCAGCGGCGCCTGCCCCGACGACAGACGCTCCTGGAACGACAGACCGGCCCAGGCAACACTGGTGCCGGGGATCTCGCGTGCCAGTGCCTCCATGCGCGCCATCGCGTCACCGGAACTGGTGCCGGCGGCAGGCTGCCCCTGGAATTCGAACGACGGAATCCCCTGAAAACGCGACAGCGTTGTCGGCGCCTGGGACCAGCTTGTCTGCGAAAAGGCACTGAACGGTGCCATCTGGCCATCGGCGCCTCGAACGAACCATTGCGACAGGTTCGACGGTTCGGCCCGGAACTCGGCATCGCCCTGGACAAAGACGCGCTTGACCCGGCCCCGGTCGACGAAATCATTCACATAACGGCCACCCCAGGCCGTCGACAGCGTCGTGTTGACATCGCCCTGGGTCAGCCCGAGCACCGACAGCTTCTGCTGGTCGATATCGATCTTCAACGTGGCGACATCGGGAAGCTCGCTGATGCGGACCGAGGCGAGCAACGGATCGGCATTGGCCGCCGCAAGCAGACGGTCCCGCGCGGCGTTGAATTCCGCGCGCGACAGGCCACCGGCGTTCTGCAACTGCATCGTGAAGCCGTTCGACTGGCCCAGCCCGCGCACCGCCGGTGGCACGAGGGCAAAGACCCGAGCGTCACGGAAACCGGCAAACGCCGCCGTCGCCCGCGCCACGATCGCATCGGCGCTGTTTTCCGCCCCGGCGCGCTCATCCCAATCGACAAAGTTGAGAAAGCCGCGCCCGGTATTCTGGCCACTGGCGCCGCCCCCGCCGCCACCGGCGACGGTGAAGATGACAGCGGTGTTGGCCTTTTCCTGCTCCAGAAAATATTTCTCGACCGCCAGCTGGACTTCGGTCGTCCGGCCCTGGGTGGCGCCGGCGGGAAGCTGGAACTGGACGCTTGCCGAACCCTGGTCCTCGGTCGGCAGGAAGCTCGTCGGCAGGCGCAGGAACAGCAGCACCAGCAACGCCACCACGGCGGCATAAATTGCCAGGAACAGCCATTTGCGATCGACGATCCGGCCAACCGCGCCGACATAGCGGTCGGTGACACGATCGAAGCGGCGGTTGAACCCGTCGCCGAGCCCGTCGAGCCAGCCGGCAACCTTGGGAAAGCGCCGGTGGGCCCAGCCATCATAGGCATCGCCCGCCTTGTGCTGCTTGAGCAGGGTTGTCGTCAGCGCCGGGCTCAGGATCAGCGCGACCAGCGCCGACAGCACCATCGCCGATATGACGGTGACCGCAAACTGGCGGTAGATCACCCCCGTCGAGCCACCGAAAAACGCCATCGGCAGGAACACCGCCGACAGCACGATGGCAATGGCAACCAGAGCGACTTGGATTTCTTCCATCGACTGGATCGTCGCTTCGCGCGGGGTCAGCTCGGGGTTTTCCTCCATCAGCCGCTGGACATTCTCGACAACGACGATGGCATCATCGACAAGCAATCCGATCGCCAGCACCAGGCCGAACAGCGTCAGGGTGTTGATCGAAAAGCCGGCAAGGTAGAAAATCGCGAAGGTGCCAAGCAGCACCACCGGCACGGCAATCGTCGGGATCAGCGTCGCCCGCCAGTTCTGCAGGAAGACGAACATGACGATGACGACGAGGATAATCGCCTCGATCAGCGTCTGCACGACCTCGTCGACCGACAATTTGATGAAGGCCGTGGTGTCGTTGGCATAGGCGTACTTCAACCCATCGGGAAAGGCGGGCGCCGCGGCCTCGACAACGGCCTTGACCAGCCCGGCCGTCTTCAGGGCGTCGGCGCCCGGCGCCAGCGAGATCGACAGCCCGGCACCCGAATGGCCATTGACCCGGCTGCTCGATGCATAGCTTTCGGCGCCAAGTTCGACTCGGGCGACATCCCGCAGACGTACCGCCGCCCCGCTGGCTTCGGTCTTGAGGATGATCGCGCCAAACTCTTCGGCCGTCTGCAGGCGTGATTGCGCGGTCACGGTGGCGTTGAGCATCTGGGTGTCAGGCTGCGGCTGGCCACCAAGCTCGCCCGCGGCAACTTCGGTATTCTGGTTCTGGATGGCCGTTATGACATCGCCCGGCATCAAGCCGACGCTGACCAGCCTGTCAGGGTTTAGCCAGATCCGCATCGCATAGGGTGAGCCGAAGACATTGACCTCACCGACACCTTCCGTGCGCGCCAGCCTGTCCTCCAGATTGGTCGTCAGATAGTCGGAAATATCGCTTCGATCGAGCCGGTCCGTTTCGTCATAGATCGCAACGATCATCAGAAAATCGGGATTGGACTTGGTCACCCGCAGCCCTTGCTGCTGAACCTGCTGCGGCAGTCGCGGCAACGCCTGCTGGACCTGGTTCTGCACCTGGACCTGGGCAATATCGGGGTCGGTCCCCTTGTCGAAGGTTGCCGAAATCGTCACCTGACCGCGTGATGATGACGATGAGCTGAAATAGAGCAGCCCGTCGATGCCGGTCAGCTGCTGCTCGATGACTTGGGTCACGCTGTTCTGGATCGTTTCCGCCGAAGCGCCGGGGAAATTTGCCCTTATGTTGACCTGTGGCGGTGCGATATCGGGATATTGCGCCACCGGCAGCGACAGGATGGCGCCGACACCACTGATCATGACGATGATCGCCAGCACCCAGGCAAAGATCGGGCGGTCGATGAAAATGCGCGACATCAGCGCGCCTTCGCGGCCGGAACAGCGATTTTCTGCGGCGTTTCAAAGGGAACCGGCCGAACCGTGTCACCAGACGACACGCTGGCGGTGCCCTCGACAATGACTCGGTCCCCACGTTGCAGGCCTGACGTGACCACCCAGTCGGCACCATAGGTTCGCGGTGCAGTGACGCGGCGCACGGCGGCCTTGTCGTCGGCGCCGACGACGAGCACCGTCGCTGCCCCCTTGGGATCGCGCGCCAGCCCGGCCTGCGGCACCAGAAAGGCATTGTTGTCGATGCCCTGCGCAAAGCGCGCCCGAACAAACATGCCCGGCAACAGCACGCCTTGCGGATTAGGGAATTTGGCCCGCAACGTCACCGTGCCGGTGCTGGCGTTGACCATGACTTCTGAGAACTGGACGGTACCGGCGTAACCGAAGTCGCTGCCATCCTCCAGCGCCAGCATGACTCGCGCGGTAGCGGGCGCGATGCCGCCCGACGCCAGGCCCCGGCGCAATGCCAGCAGCGCCGCGCTCGATTGCTGCATGTCGACAAAGATCGGATCGAGCCGCTGGATGACCGCAAGCGGTTCGGCCTGGTTGGTCGTGACCAGCGCCCCGACCGTTGCGAGAGACCGGCCGATGCGCCCGGTGATCGGCGCCGGCACCTTGGTGAAGCCAAGGTTGATCTGCGCCGTATCGAGCGCGGCGCGATTCTGCGCAACAGCGGCCTCGGCCTGTCGTGCTGTCGCTTCGGCATCGGTAAGGTCCTGGGCGCTGACCGCTTCGATCGCTGCCAGCGGTTTCAGGCGACCGGCGCTGACCCGCGCTGCTTCGGCTGTCGCCTCGGCGGCAGCGAGGTTGGCACGCGCCTGGGCTGCTGTTGCCGCATAGAGCCGCGGATCGATGCGATACAGCGTCTGGCCCCGGCGCACGATGGCACCTTCGGTGAACAGCCGATCGCGAATGATACCGACGACCTGGGGTCGCACTTCGGACATTTCGAACGCCGCTGCACGGCCGGCAAGCTCGGTAACCAGGGGGACGCGTGTCGGTGTCATCGTGACGACGCCTACCTGCGGCGGTCCCCGTTCCGGCCTCGCCGTGTTGCGATCATCGCTGCAGGCGGCAACAGTGAAAGACAAAAAAACAACCGATGCGGCCACGCCCTGTGGCCACCAAAACCTCGAAAACAAAGGGAAACTCACTTCAGATACAGGTGTCCAACAACGGAAACGCATCAAAGGCGTTTCGGCTCCCTGCTATTAGGGCGGCCCGCGTGCCGCAAGGCGAGGCAATGCGGCAACGCCCCCGGACGGCACGCATTCGAGGATCAGCAGCGGCTCGTTCGAAGGTGGTCGATAGCCCTTGCGAACCTGGGCCGCGACAAAACCGGCGCGCTCCCGCGGCGTGACCACAACGATGCAGCCCCCAAAACCGCCGCCGGTCATTCGCGCCCCGCCTTCGCCGCCGGTTGCCTTGGCTGCAATGGCCACCAGCGCATCGATCGCCGGGACTGTGATCTCGAAATCGTCGCGCATCGAAGCATGGCTGGCAGCAAACAGGGCGCCGAGCCGGGACAGATCATTGGCGTGCAGCGCATCGGCCGCTGCAAGGGTGCGGGCGTTTTCGGTCACGACATGGCGGGCACGGCGAAAGGCAATGTCGTCGAGGCCCGCGGCCTCGGCAACCAGCCGGTCGAGTTCAAGGTCACGCAGCGACGCCACGCCATAATGCTGCGCCGCAGTGCTGCACTGCGCGCGGCGGCTGTTGTATTCGGAACCAACAAGGCTGCGCTCCACGCCCGAATGGATGACGAGAACCGCAACATCGGGCGGCACTGGCACCGGGGTTGCCGCCAGCGAGCGGCAATCGATCAGCAGCGCATGACCGGCAACGGCGCGCGCCGAAACCAGCTGGTCCATGATTCCGCACGCCACCCCGACGAAATCATTCTCGGCGGCTTGCGCAATCCGGGCAAGATCGGTCAGCGTCAGTGCTTCATGGCCGCCCACCAATGCCAGCGCCTTTGCCAGCGCGACGCCCAACGACGCCGATGACGACAGGCCGGCCCCCTGGGGAACGTTGCCGCCGATGGCGATATCGGCAGCGCCCAGCGCGAGACCCCGCGCCAGCATCGCGGCATGGACGCCGCGACCATGGTCGGCCCAGGGCAAGTCGTTCCGATGACCGATCGGCGCATCGATTGCGAAGCTGTCGCGGGCATCGCCATAATCGGCAGCAACCAGCGTGACGGTCTTGCCCGCTTTGGCAGCGATCGCCACCGTCGTCATCCGGTCGATCGCGCACGGCAGGACAAAGCCACCATTGTAATCGGTATGTTCGCCGATGAGATTGACACGCCCCGGGGCCTGGACGACGAAATCCGGTTGGCGGCCAAAGGCGGCGCCAAAGGCGGCGGTGACGCGCGCCGCTTCGCTATTTGCGGTCATGCCGCCACCGCGCGCAGCATTTCGGCGGCGCGCTCGGGCGTCAGGTCACGCTGCGCTTCGGCGAGAAGCTCATAACCGACCATGAACTTGCGGACCGTCGCCGATCGCAGCAGCGGCGGATAGAAATGCGCGTGAAGCTGCCAGTGCGGGGCGGCTTCGGCGGTGAACGGCGCCCCATGCCAGCCCATCGTATAGGGAAAGCTGGTGCCGAAAAGCGCGTCATAGGCGCGGAGCAGGCGGCCGAGGGTGTCGGCAAGGCTGTCGCGCTGCGCCCGCCCAAGTTGCGGCATCTGCTGGATGGCGAAACGCGGCAGCAGCAGCACTTCAAAGGGCCAGCTCGCCCACCAGGGGACGATGGCCAGCCACTCGCCCGTTTCGACGACGACCCGCGCCCCGCCCGCCTCGCGCACGGCAAGGTCGAGCAGCATCGGCGCCGCATGGTCGTCATGATAAGCGCGCTGCCGGCTATCCTCGATGGCGACCTCGTCGGGAATATGGTCCGTCGCCCAGATCTGCCCGTGCGGATGCGGGTTGGAACACCCCATCATCGCCCCCTTGTTCTCGAAAATCTGGACATTGGCATGGCGCTGGCCAAGCTCGGCCGCCTGCGCGCACCAGCAATCGATGACGCAGCGCACAGCGGTGGCGTCCATTCCCGCCAGTGTCAGGCCATGATCGGGCGAAAAGATGATGACGCGGTTGGTGCCGCGGGCCGCCGCGCTGGCGAACAGCGGATCATCACTGGCGGCATCACCAGTGGCGTCGAGCAGGGCCGCGAAATCATTGTCGAAAACATGGACGCCGCGATAATCGGGGTTGATCGTGCCATTGGCGCGGACGTTGCCGGCACACAGATAGCAGTCGGGATCGTGCGCCGCCGGCGCCGGGGCCGGCGCCGGCGCAACCTGGCCCTGCCAGGGCCGGCCCATGCGCTGTGGCGACACCAGCACCCAGCGGCCGGTCAGCGGGTTGCGCCGCCGGTGCGGCTGGTCGGCCGTCACGCCGCTTGCCACAGGAAGCGCGCGCGATTGCCATAGAGCAGGCGGTTGGTCGTTAGCGCCACCAGCACCGATGTCGCCAGCGTGACGACCATGAAATCGATATAGTGCAGGGTCACCAGCTGCTCGGGCTGCAGGACGAAGGTGAACAGGCCGTAGAAGGCGACCCCCCAGACGACGCCCGCAACGGCGGCACCGGCAGCAACGCCGCGGAACAACAGCCCGGTGATGAAGGCCGACAATATGGGCATCGATGACAGGCCGTTCAGTTGTTGCAACAGGTTGATGATGCTGGCGGCATTGGAATAAAGCGGCACCAGCGCCACCGAGACAACGGTCAACAGCACCGAAGCGTTGCGGCTGACACGGCGCTGGTCAGCGCCGGCGTTGAAATACGGCCCGTGGAAATCGACGGTATACAGCGCCACCGTACTGTTGAGCACGGCGCTGGTATGGGCAATCACGGCGGCGGCGATCATCGCCGCAAAGGCGCCCGACAGCCAGGCCGGCAACACCTCGGCGACCAGCATGCCGTAGGCGCGATCGCCGACATCGCCGAGCAATTTATACGCAACGACCCCCGGCACGGTGACGATCACCGGAATGATCAGGATCCGGACGGCGGCGGCGGCAAGAACCCCCTTTTGCGCCTCGCGCACCGTCGGCGCTGTCATCGCCTTTTGCGTGATGTTCTGGTTGGTCGACCAATAGAAGATCTGGATGAAGATCATCCCGGTGAACAGCGTGTGGAAGGGAATTGGCGAATCGGCACTGCCGATCATGGTCAGCCGTTCGGCCGGCACCCCGCTGACGATGTCGAAATCCACTGCCGCCAGCGCCAGCACGACGACCAGCAGGGCGATGGCAAGCACGCCGAAACCGGCATAGGTATCCATCACCGCCACGGCACGAAGGCCGCCAAGCACCGTGTAGGCCGCAGCGACCACGGCGAGCAGTCCGGCGAAGAACAGTAGCGGCAGCTGTGGCCCGAACAGCGATTGCAGGAACAGCGCGCCGCTATACAGCCCCGCCGGCAGATAGATGAGGATGTTGCCGAACAGGAACAGCGCCGAGATGAGGGTGCGGATGCTGCGCCCGCCATAGCGGCGCTCGAGCAGCTCGGTGACCGTGGTGCAATTCTGGCGGTAATAGATCGGCACGAAGACGAAGGCGAGAATGAGCAGGCCGATGAAGCCCGAAATCTCCCACCAGGCCAGCAGCAGCATCTGGTTGCCGTTCATGCCGACGAGCTGATCGGTCGACAGGTTGGTGAGGGTGATCGACCCGGCGACGAACACCCAGCTGAGCCCACCGCCGGCGAGAAAAACGTCCTTCGAAGAACCATCGCTGGCGCCGGCCTGACGGACCTTGCGCCATGTGGCAAAGCCGATCAGCGCCGTCAGCGCCAGGCAGACAGCGATTTGCGTCAGGCTTCCCAATGGCATCGCGGCCGGCATTGCGCGGTCTCCCCTTCGCCGTCGCTACCCGGCACTGCTGGCCCGGGCAAGAAGCCGTGTTGACCGGGCGCAGCCTCGTCCCGCACAACACAAGGCATGGAGTGCAGGCCGCATGTGGCACGGATCGATGGCGCGGCGCTGACGCTGGTGCTGGCAGCGCCTGCTTCCGGCGCACCGTGGCTGGCCTATCTGGGGCCGCGACTGCCCGGCGGTGAAGACCTTGACGCGCTGTTGCACGCCGCAACCCCCGGGCGTCACGGCTCGCAGCCCGACGACCCGCAGCCGCACGGCGTGTTTCCGGAAGCCGCGCGCGGCAGCATGGGCCGCCCGGCACTGGTCGTGCGGCGCGGCGACGCAGCACTTGTCACGGCCTTCGGTCCCGCCCTGCTGGAAGCGTCGCCGGCACGGTTGCGCATGGCCATGACGGATGCTGTCAACGGCCTGACGGTGGAAATCGACTGGACGATTGGCGCCGGCGATGTCGTGCGCGCCGCCGTCACGCTGACCAACACAGGCACCGCACCGCTGGCAATCGATCACCTCTCGTCGCTGGCGTTGCCGTTACCGGCCTGGGCGACCATGGCGACCCGGTTCGCGGGGCGCTGGGCGGCGGAAATGCAGGCGACGACGGGGCCCATCACAAGTACCGAGGCAAGCGTCTCGCGGGGCGGCCGGCCGGGTTTCGGCGGCGGCAATTGGCTGGTGGTTCAGGCTACCGGCGCCGATGCCGACCATGGCCGGATGCTCGGCTTGCACCTCGCCTGGACGGGCGACTATGACCGCCTGCTCGAATGCCATGCCGATGGCTCGGCAGTTGTCCAGATCGGGTGTCGCCTCGACCCGGGCGAGGTTATGTTGGCCCCCGGCGACAGTTTCACCACCCCGCCCGCGCTGTTCGCCTTCAGCACCACCGGGCGCAATGGCTTGCGCCGTGCCTTCCACACCCATCTGCGCACCGATGTCCTGCCGCAGCGTGCCGCCTGGGGGCCACGCAAGGTGCATCTCAACAGCTGGGAAGCGCTGGCCTTCGATCTCGACGAAGCCAAGGTTCTCGCGCTGATCGCCGCCGCTGCCGATCTCGGCGTCGAACGCTTCGTTCTCGACGATGGCTGGTTCCATGGGCGCCGCGACGATCGCACCAGCCTTGGCGACTGGACCCCCGACGCGATGCGCTTTCCGCGCGGCCTGGCGCCGATCGCCGAGGCCTGCACGGCACGCGGGCTCGATTTCGGCCTTTGGGTCGAACCCGAAATGGTCAGCCCCGACAGCGACTTGTACCGCCGCCACCCCGACTGGTGCCTGCATGTTGCGGGCCAGCCGCGCCCGACGCAGCGCCACCAGCTGGTTCTCGACCTGACTCGCCCCGAAGTTGCAGCGCATATCTTCGAAAGCCTCGACCGGCTGTTAACTGGCCAGCGCATTGCCTATCTCAAATGGGATCATAACCGCGAGCTTTTCCCCAGTGCCGGCAAGGGCCATGCTCAGGCCCTCGCAGTGCTGGCACTGCTCGACCGGTTGCGTGCGGCGCACCCGGGGCTCGAAATTGAAAGCTGTGCCAGCGGCGGCGGCCGCGTCGATTGTGCCATTTTGCAGCGGTGCCACCGCATCTGGGCGAGCGACAACAACGACCCCGGCGAGCGGCTGCGGATCAATGCCGCCTGGGGGCAGTTTTTGCCGCCCGAGATCATCGGCAGCCATGTCGGCCCCAGCCCCAACCCCATCACCGGCCGCCGCACACCGATGGATTTCCGCGCCAAGGTGGCACTTTTCGGCCATATGGGGGTCGAAGCCGACCCGGCGGCAATGACGGCTGGTGAGCGTAGCGTGCTGGCGGCGCATATCGCAGCCTACAAGCAATGGCGGGGCGTCCTTCACGGTGGCGAAATGCGGGAAATTGCCTTCACGGCACCGGACCTGTGGGGCGCGTTGGCGGTTGCCGCGGACGGCGCGAAGGCGCTGGCGCTGGTCGCCGCGACCCGGCTTTCGCCCTTCTATCACGCCGAACCGGTGCGCTTGAACGGGCTCGACCCGCTGGGACGCTATCGGGTGCAGCTGGTCGAGCCCGGTTCCCGCGCCCGGCTGCTGCCCGACCCCGACAAATGGCGCGCGGGCTTCACCCTCAGCGGGCGGGCGCTGGCGGAAACCGGGCTGCGGCTACCGCTGTCGCTGCCCGAAACCGCCTGGCTTATCGGCTTCGAACGGATCGATTGATGCGCCTCGGTGTCTGCTATTATCCCGAACATTGGCCCGAGACCTGGTGGGAAGACGATGCCCGCCGCATGGTGGCGATGGGTCTAACGCGCGTCCGCATCGGCGAATTCGCCTGGAGCCGGATCGAACCCGAGGCCGGGCGCTTCGATTGGGGCTGGCTGGATCGCGCCATTGCCGTGCTGGCCCGCCACGGCCTTGGCATCATCCTCTGCACGCCGACTGCAACCCCGCCGAAATGGCTCGTCAATACCATGCCCGACATGGTGGCGATCGATTCCCAGGGCCGGCCGCGCCGTTTCGGCTCGCGCCGGCACTATTGTTTCTCGCACCAGGGCTATCGGGACGAGGCGGCACGCATCACGACGGCGCTTGCCGAACGCTATGGCCGGCATCCGGCGGTCGTCGCCTGGCAAACCGACAATGAATTCGGCTGCCACGACACCGTGCCGAGCCATTCCGACGCTGCAATTGCCGGGTTTCGGCGCTGGCTGGCGGGCCGTTATGCCAGTATCGACGCGCTGAATTCCGCCTGGGGCAACGTGTTCTGGAGCATGGAATATCGCAGTTTCGACGAAATCGACCTGCCGAACCTGACCGTGACCGAGCCAAACCCGGCGCATGTTCTGGATTTTCGCCGTTACGGGTCGGATTCGGTCGCCACTTTCAACCGGATTCAGGTCGAAATCCTGCGAAAAGCATCGCCCGGTCGCGATATCGTCCATAATTTCATGGGATTTTTCACCCAGTTTGACCACCACAAGCTGTCGCGCGACCTCGATGTCGCCGGTTGGGACAGCTATCCGCTCGGTTTCCTCGAACAATTCTGGTTCACGGCGTCCGAAAAGCAGCGCTACGCCCGCCAGGGCCACCCCGATATCGCTGCCTTTCACCATGATCTGTACCGCGGCTGCGCTTCTGGCCGCTGGTGGGTGATGGAACAACAGCCCGGGCCGGTGAACTGGGCGGCATTCAACCCCTCGCCATTGCCCGGCATGGTGCGGTTATGGACCCTCGAAGCCGCCGCCCATGGCGCCGAACTGGTCAGCTATTTCCGCTGGCGGCAGGCGCCTTTCGGGCAGGAACAGATGCACAGCGGGCTGCTGCGTCCCGATCGCAGCGATGATATCGGCGCCGGCGAAGTCCGCACGGTGGCAAACGAGCTTGCCAGCCTCGGCGAACAGGCGGCCGCACCCAAGGCAGTGGCGCTGATCTTCGCCTATGAGGCCGATTGGCTCGTCGAAACCCAGCCGCAGGGCCGGTCGTTCCACTATCTCGAACTTGTCTTTGCCATGTACACGGCGCTGCGAAGGCTCGGTCTCGACATCGATATCGTCGGTCCCGAGGCCGATCTCGCCGGCTATCCGATGGTCGTGGTTCCCACCCTGCCGATCTTGACCGACGCCCTGGCAGCCACGCTGGCGGCGCACGATGGGCCGGTGCTGCTGGGCCCGCGAACAGGAAGCAAGACCGCAGATTTCGCCATCCCCCCATCGCTGCCGCCGGGGCCGCTTCAGCCTCATCTGCCGATCAGGGTCGTCCGCGTCGAAAGCCTGGGCGATGGCGTGGCGCTTGAAGGCAATGGCTTTACCGTCACGCGCTGGTTCGAACATGTCGAGACCAGCCTTGATGCCGAAGAACGCCTTGTCGATGGGCGCGGCGTCGTCTTTGCCAGCGGCAAGCTGCGCTATCTCGCCGGTTGGCCCGATGCGGCGTTGCTCGAACGCCTGTTCGGGCGGATGGCGCGCGAAGCCGGGCTCGCCACCGTGGCGCTGCCGGCCGATCTTCGGCTCCGCCGTACCGGCACTTTGCGCTTTGCCTTCAACTATGGCCCCGACGCGGTCGCCCTGCCCGCCGAACTGGGTGCTGGCGGCCTGCTGCTGGGGGAAGACGTGCTGCCCCCGGCCGGTGTCGCCGTCTGGCGTGACGCTTTTCGCTAAAAGGTTCCTCGCTTCGTCGCATTTATCGAGGTTTTTGAATTATTTGGTTCGTCGGTTGCGGTTGTTGCCGTAAATTGCTGATGAAAGACGCCCGCGGGGACTTATGACGATCAGACGACGCTGGCCGATCATGGCTGCACGGCAATGGCAGGCGCGGGTCGGATGGCAGGTCGGCTGCAATTTCACCCCCTCGTGCGCGATCAACCAGATCGAGATGTGGCAGGAAGCGAGCTTCGATCTGGCTGTCATCGAGCGTGAACTCGATCTTGCAGCCGGGCTCGGCATGAACGCCGTCCGGGTCTATCTGCACGACCTGCTGTGGCTGGAGGACGCCGAAGGTTTCCTGGCCCGCATCGACGTGTTTCTGGACGCTGCCGCGCGTCGCGGTATCCGCACCATGCTCGTCCTGTTCGACAGCTGCTGGGACCAGGAACCGACGCTGGGAGTGCAGCGCGCGCCGATGGCGGGGGTTCACAACAGCGGCTGGGTGCAGTCACCCGGCCCGGCCGTCCTTGCCGATACCAGCCAGCACGCGCGGCTGCAGGCCTATGTCGAAGCCGTCGTCGGGCGTTTTGCCGATGATGATCGGGTACTGGCCTGGGACATCTGGAACGAGCCCGACAATGGGCCCGATGTGGCATCGTGCGATCCGGCAACGCTGGCCGCCAAGGCTGCGCTGGTGCTGCCCTTGCTCACCCAAGCCTTTGATTGGGCACGCAGCCAGCGGCCGACACAACCCCTTACCAGCGGAATCTGGCTCGGCGATTGGTCGGCAAAGCATCTGCTGTCCGACATTCAGGCCGTGCAGGTCACGCGTTCCGACGTCATTTCCTTCCATAATTATGGCGATGCCGAGGATTTCGAGCGTCGCATTCGCTGGCTGCGGGTTCATCGCCGGCCCCTGCTGTGCACCGAGTTCATGGCGCGGCCGACGGGGAGCACGTTCGAAGCCATCCTGCCGCTTGCCATCCGGCACGACGTCGGCGCCTTCTGCTGGGGGCTGGTGAAGGGCAAGACCCAGACCCATTTGCCCTGGGACAGCTGGACGACACCCTATGTCGATGGCCCTTCCGGGCCATGGTTTCACGATATCTTCGAAACCGATGGCACAGCCCATGACGATGCCGAGGTGGAGTTCATCCGCATGCTGACGGCGCTGGTGCCCCCGGGCAAGGTGCTGCGCCCCGCCCTGGTCAGCCCGGCTGTCCGCACGGCGCCGGCCGAGGCCGGTGACAAGGCGAGGCCGACCGATCTGACCGAAATGGCGGCTTAAAGCGCTCCACCTCGCCGCTCGGCAGTCGCGCCGGCGATGCTGCCTGCCCGTGTCGCATGGCCTATGGTTGCCGCTACGGGGCTGTGCCATTGTCGGCGCTTCCAAGCCCCAGCAAGGTTGACCCGATGCCGAGCAACGCCCGTCGATGACGCCCGTTTCGATGACACCGGTTGACCGTTCCTTCTTCGGCCAGCCGCAGGGCTTGCGGGTGCTGGCGCTTTCCCAGGCCTGGGAGCGTTTTTCCTATGCCGGCATGCAGACGCTGCTCGTGCTTTATGCCGCCCATACGCTGTTCCAGCCGGGACATATCGAGGGTATCTGGGGCTATCCGCTGATCGTCGCGGTCTATGGCAACCCCACGCCCGAGGCACTCGCGTCCCAGATTTTCGGGCTTTATGCGGGGCTTGTTTACCTGACCCCGATCCTCGGCGGCGCCATTGCCGATCGCTGGTTGGGCAAGACCCGGGCCGTCATCCTGGGTGCCGGCCTGCTAACCCTAGGGCATGGGCTGATGGGCGAGGAAGCGACGTTTCTGCTGGCGCTGCTGTGCCTTGTCCTCGGCGTCGGGTTCTTCAAGACCAATATCACCGGCCAGGTCGGCGACCTTTATGCCGTCGACGATCCGCGGCGGGCGAGTGCCTTTCAGCTTTTCGTGCTGTTCATTGCGGTGGCGGCGGTCATCGCGCCGCTGGTCTGCGGCACGCTGGGCGAAAAGCTGGCCTGGAAATGGGGCTTTGGTGCCGCCGGCATCGGCATGGTGGTCGGGCTCGTCACCTATCTTGCTGGGCGCCGGCATCTGCCACCCGAGCCACCCCGGGGCCCGCGCGAACGCCGGTCGCCGCTGACCGCCGACGAGCGCCGGGTCATCCTCGTCCTTGTCCTGCTGCTGCCGGTGCTGGCGCTGGCGGCGATCGGCAACGAGCAGATGTTCAACGCCTATCTGCTGTGGGGCGAACGCAATTACGACCTGTCGATCGCGGGCTGGACGATGCCGGTCACCTGGCTGATCTCGATCGACGCCTTGATCGCGATTGCCGCCATGACCGGGTCGCTGGCCTTCTGGCGCTGGTGGGCCGCGCGGCGCACCGAACCCGACGAGATCACCAAGCTGACGCTGGGCGCCATGATCTGCATGCTGGCGCCGCTGGTGCTGGTTGCCGCCTCGGCCGCGCCGGGTGGCGGCCGGGTCAGCCTCGCCTGGGCCCTGCCCTTTCATGCCATCAACGAGATCGGCTTTGCCAATCTCTACCCCGTTGGCCTGGCATTGTTCTCGCGCTGCGCGCCTCGGGGGCTGGGGAGCACGATGATCGCGGTGTTCTTTCTCCACATGTTCGCATCCAACCTGCTCGTCGGCTGGCTCGGCGGCCTGCTCGGTACCATGTCGGGGCCGGCCTTCTGGGGGCTGCACGCGGCGCTTATCGGCAGCGCCGCCGCCGCGCTGCTGCTGGTGCGCCGCGTCGCCGGGCGGATCCTGGTGCCGACGGGCGTGCCCGAAGCCCCGGGGGCCACGCTGGTGGCGGCATGAGCAGGACGATCTTCATCGCGCCGCGCCCCGATGACGAAACCATCGCGGCGCTGTTTCGCGCCGAACTGCCGGGGCATGAGATCGTCATGACGCCGCCGGACGGTCCGGTCGCCTATGCCGTGGTCGGCAAGCCGGCGCCGGGAACGCTGCGCGGCCTTGCCGGGCTCGAGCTCGTCCTCAGCCTCAATGCCGGGATCGAATATCTGCTGGCACTGGATGAAGTGCCCGCGACAGTGCCGATCATCCGCATGGTCGATCCGGGACTTGTCGATGGCATGGTCGAATGGGTGACGGCGCAGTTGCTGGCCTGGCACCGCAATCTGTTCGTTTATGATCGCCAGCAGCGCGCCGGTGTCTGGACGCAGCACCCCGAGCTGATGGCGCGCGAGCGAACCGTGACGGTGCTCGGCGCCGGGGCGCTGGGTGGCGCGGTGGCGGCGATGCTGGCCACGCTGGGCTTTCAGACCCGCACCTGGAGCCGGTCGGGGCGCGCCGTGCCGGGCACGACGGGCTTCGGCGCCGACCAGCTGGCGCAAGCGGTCGCCGGCGCCGATGCTCTTGTCAATCTGCTCCCCGCCACCACCGCGACCACCGATATCGTCGATGCGGCATTGCTCGCCCGGCTGGCGCCGGGGGCACTGTTCATCAACGCCGGGCGGGGCACCGCGCTTGTCGATGCCGATGTCATGGCCGCGCTCGATGCCGGACAGCTGGGCTGGGCGGTGCTCGATGTCTTCCGCACCGAACCGTTGCCGGCGGACCACCCCTATTGGGCGCACCCCGGGGTTTTCGTGTCCCCGCACGTCGCTGCGCCCACCCACGCGCGCACCGCCGTCGCGGTCATGGCGGCGAGCATCCGCTGCCACGAACGCGGCGAGCCTGTCCCCAATGCCGTCGACCGAGCGCTGGGCTATTAGGCCGCTTTCCACGGGTGGGGTCGTTTCATCGGAGCCTCTGCTTCAACCCGACGTTGTTTGCGTCTAGGGTCGTGACCAGCCAAAAGGAGATTGCGTGGCATCCGGATTGATTGCGCTGCTCGACGATGTCGCAGCGATTGCCAAGGTTGCGGCAGCGTCTCTCGACGACATGGCGGCAGCGGCGGCCAAGGCATCGACAAAGGCCGCCGGCGTGGTCATCGACGATGCCGCGGTCACCCCGCGCTATGTCCATGGTTTCACGGCCGATCGCGAATTGCCGATCGTTGCCAAGATCGCGCGCGGGTCGCTGAAGAACAAGCTCGTCTTCCTGCTGCCCGGGGCGCTGCTGCTCAGCTGGCTTGCCCCCTGGGCGATCACGCCGCTGCTGATGGCAGGCGGCGCCTATCTGTGCTTCGAAGGTGCCGAGAAACTGTACGAGATCTTCCGGCCGCATGCCGAGGCCGAAGCCGGGCCTGTCGACGAAGCACCACGCGCTGTTGAAAACCGCATGGTTGCCGGTGCCATCCGCACCGATCTCATCCTGTCGGGTGAAATCATGGCAATCACTCTTGCCGATGTCACCGAAGCGCCGATTGTCGAACAGGCGGCGGTGCTGGCCATCGTCGGTGTCGGTATCACGGCGGTTGTCTATGGGGCCGTGGCGCTGATCGTGAAGGCCGATGACGCGGGCTATTCACTGGCACGCACGGCGTCCGCGCCGTTGCAGACAGTCGGTCGGGGCCTGGTGAAGGGCATGCCCTTTTTTCTCAAGGGCCTGACCTATGTCGGGACAGCGGCGATGCTGTGGGTAGGCGGCGGCATCATCCTCCACGCGATGGAAGGTTATGGCCTTGCCGAGCCGGCACACAGCATCCACCACTTTGCCGAAGTGGCCGGCGCCGCCGCTGGCGGGGCGGGTGCAGCGGTCGAATGGTTCGTCGGCGCGCTGGGCGCCGGGATCTTCGGGATCATCGTTGGCGGGATCATCGTCGCAGCGCTTCACTTGCGACCCGGCCAGGCAGCGCACTGAGTTGCAGCGGGCAGATTGACCCGCAAGCGGCGTTGTGTATTATATAGGCAATACAGAGGAGAGAGACATGCGCCGCCCTTCCCTGCCGATCACCGCCACCGCCCTGATCGCCGCCATCGCGCTTGCCGCCTGCAGTGACACGACCGGCACCGCCGAAGCCGAGCGCGATACCGAGGTTTCTGCAAGGATCGAAAACGGCGATGCGTCGCCAGCCGGCAGCCTGGCGCTGAAACTGCCCGGCGGCATCGAGGCCAACATCAACCTGCCCGACGGCATCGGCGACGACAGCAAGTTCGATATCAATGGCGTCGGGCTGTTCCCGGGTGCCAAGGTGCGCAGCATCGATATCGACGCTGCCAATGCGCGCGCGACGAAGACCGCAACGGTCAAGATCGGCTTCAGCGCGCCCGGGGACGCAGCCGCCGTGACCGACTGGTACCAGCAGCAGTTCGACGCCAAGAGCCTTGCGGTGAGTCGCCGTGGCGAAACACTTTCGGGCACGACGAAGGACGGCAATCCCTTCACCCTCGCCCTCGAGTCCGCCGGGCAAGGGGCGTCAAAAGGACTGCTGACAATTACCGATACCAACAGCCGCTAGATCAATTGGGGTCCGGGGCCGTCGGCCCCGGCCGCCGGAGGCCTTTGCATTTCAGCCAGAGTGCAATCGAGTCTCGATCAGATATCGTTGCTGGCGAAGGTATCGCAGGCGGCAATCGTGCCCTGGTTCAGCCCCTGCATGAACCATTTCGTCCGCTGTGCACTGGAACCATGGGTGAAGCTTTCGGGGACCACGACACCCTGGGCGGCGCGTTGCAACGTGTCGTCACCGATTGCCGCGGCGGCGCGCATGGCCTCCTCGACATCGCCGGGTTCGAGCTTGTCGGCATTGGCCTTGGCCCACACCCCGGCAAGGCAATCGGCCTGAAGTTCCATGCGGACCTGGATGGCATTGCCCTGGGTCTTGGAAGCGCGGCTCTGGGCCTTTTGCACCTGTTCCGAAATGCCGAGCACGGTCTGGATATGGTGGCCGACTTCATGCGCAATCACATAGGCAGCGGCGAAATCACCGGGCGCGCCGAAGCGCCGGCCGAGTTCGTCGAAGAAGCTCTGGTCGAGATAGACCTTCTGGTCGGCCGGGCAATAAAAAGGCCCCATGGCCGATTCCGCGGCGCCGCAGGCCGAACGGACGCGATCGGTGAACAGCACCAGCTTGGGTGGCTGATAGGGGGAGCCGACTTCGCGGGGGAAGATTTCGCCCCATGTGTCTTCGGTTGTGGCCAGCACCCTTGAGACGAACCGATCCATGTCGCTGGTGGCGCGCGGCGCAGCAGAGTTTACCCGGGGCTGGCCAATCTGCGCTGGCGGGCCGCCACCGCCGCCACCACCGAGCAGCGTCAACGGATTGATGCCGAAAACGAGCGCGAGAACGACGACGATCGCGATGCCGCCACACCCAAGGCCACCGCCGCCGAAGCTGAGCCCGCCACCACCAAGCCCCGGAATCCCGAAACCGCCGCCGCCACCTTGCCCGCGCCGGTCTTCGACGTTGCTGCTTTCGCGTTGGTCGTCGAGATCCATCGGTGTCCCCTTGTGGCTGGTCTATCGTGCGAGAGCAGTGTTGAGGAGCGAAGCCAGACGCACGCCGGCCCGCTCGACCTGAGTCCGCAGCGGTGCCTTGGCCAGCGCGATATAACCGGCATCGACCATGCCGCGGGCATCGGGCTTGACCGCACAACTGTCGGGGAAGCCGCGTAGTTCCGGATAGGCAATGGTCCGCGAGATTTCCCAGCCTTCGCGCGCCCATGTCGCCACATCGCCCTTCGCCATCGCCCGGCGGTCAGACGGAGAAATCGACCGCGCGGTGACGGCCGGCGGCTCGGTCAGCACGCGTTCCGCCAGGTCTGAATCCCAAATGCGGTGCAGGTTCATCCGATCGGGCGCCTTGGCGCCATAGGCGGCCCGAACATCGTTGCCGCCGCGATCATGCTTGTCGCCGATGTGGAGCGGCATGTGCATGTCCCCGACGAAATGCACGACAAAGGCCAGTGCCTGGGCCCGCGCCGCCGGTGTCGCCCGGGCATCGGCCATGATTGCCAGCTGGCGCGGGATTTGCGCCGTCACGCAATTGCCGTCGGGGCAATTGGCCGTGATGTCGAAGGGCTTGCAGACATCGATATTCTGATAATGCCAGGGGGCGCTGAAAGTGAAGCGATCGGGAAGGCCACGCACGCAATCGGGCCAGACCGAGGCATCCTCGAGCGTTGCGAGCGCGCAGGTCGGGGTATCGACCGAAGCGCCGCGCGACAGGATGCGGCGAACCTCGGCACGTGCAGCGGGGGTGAGATCGGCAAGGGCGATGCGGGCGATGAGGCGATGGGCATAGTCGCCCCAGGCCATGGCGGGGGCCGGCAGCGATGCAAGGAATAGCGCCAGCAGCGTCACCGGGAATCGTGAAAGGATCATGGTGCTGCCTTAGCCGCTCGTGCCGGGCGTGGCGATGGCGCAACGGGCGGGATGCGTCGGCACTTGCGGCGAGGCTCCCCGTTGCACATCTCAGTCCGGCATGTGACACGACAGGATGACGATGCGCGATCCCTATCAGGTTCTGGGCGTGGCCCGCGGTGCCAGCGATGCCGACATCAAGAAGGCCTATCGCAAGCTGGCGAAGGAAAACCACCCGGACCGCAATGCCGACAACCCGAAGAAGCTGGAAACCTTCAAGGAAGCCAATAGCGCCTATGAAATGCTGTCGGACCCCGACAAGAAGGCGCGCTTCGACCGTGGCGAGATCGGCCCCGATGGCAACCCGACATCGCCATTTTCCGGCGGCGGTTTCAGCGGTGGAGGCTTCGGCGGTGGGGGCTTCGGCGGCGCCCGGCCGGGGGGCGACCCCTTTGCCCGGTCGAGCCGGTCGCAATCATCGGCAGGGTTCGATTTTGCCGGTGGCGCCGACGACCTGTTTTCGGAACTTTTCGGCGGCCGCAGCCCGTTCGGTGGCGCTGCACCGGGCGGCGGTGCCGGCGCGGGCGGCGGTTTTCGCACCCAGCCGAAGGGCGCCGATGTTGTCTACCGGCTGAACGTCAGCTTCGAGGACGCCGCCAATCTGGTGCCGCAGCGGGTCACGCTGCGCGATGGCAAGACGGTCGAGCTCAAGCTGCCCGCCGGCTTCGAAGCCGGGCGCCAACTCCGCATGGCCGGCAAGGGCGAACCCGGCCCCGGCGGCAATGGCGATGCCCTCGTCACCCTCGATGTCGCCCGCCACAAGTTCTTCACCCGCGATGGTGACGATATAAGGCTCGATCTGGCGGTCACGCTCGATGAAGCCGTCAAGGGTGCGAAGGTGCGCATGCCCACCGTCACCGGTGCCGTCAGCCTGACCTTGCCACCCGGAACCAGCTCGGGCCGGGTGTTCCGGCTCAAGGGCCGGGGCTTCAGCCGCGCCGATGGCAGCCGTGGCGACCAGATGGTCACTGTCCAGATCGATGTGCCCGGCGACAATGCTGCGCTGCAAGCCTTCATCGCCGGCTGGACGGATCTGCGCGACGTGCGGCGCGACCTGGGCGTTTGACAACCGCCGTGGCCGAACCGCCGGGCCTGTTCGGGGGGCTGCTGCTTCGCCACCGCCGCGCCTGGGGGATTTTTCGCGATACCGTGGCGGGCGTATGGGCGGATGGCTTCAGCCATGCCGGCAACCTCGCCTATCTGTCGCTGCTGACGCTGTTTCCCTTCTTCATCGTGCTGGCGACGGTTGCCGGCGCGCTGGGTCGCACCGATTATGGCAGCCGCGCCATCACTGCCTTCCTGCGGCTGCTGCCCCGCGATGTCGCGACGCTGGTCGCCAAACCGATTGCCGATGTCATCGAGGTGCGCGCCACGGCCGGGCTCTTGACGCTGGGCATTCTCGTCACCTTGTGGACGATTACGACCTTCATCGAAACCATCCGCGACATCATCCGCCGCGCCTATGACATCGAAACGGGGGTGTCGGCATGGCGGTACCGCCTTGCCAGCCTGGCATTTGTCTTTGGCGCGGTATTCCTGATGCTGTTCGCCTTTGCTGCACAGGTCGTGCTGACCGGTGCCGAGACCTTTGTCGAAACATTGATGCCGCGTACCGGTGCCCTCGTCGATGTCTTCGGGTTCCAGCGCTGGCTGCCGGCCGGGGCGTTGTTCGTCGCGCTTTATGCGATCTTCTTCGCGCTGACGCCCAAGCGCTTTCGTGGCACCGGGTTCCGCCTCTGGCCCGGGGCGCTGGTGACGATGGTGACCTGGGTGGGGACGACGATGGGCATGCCCTGGGCGCTGGGCCTGTTCGGCGGCTACAGCCTTACCTATGGCTCGCTCGCGGGCGTGATCGTGGCGCTGCTGTTCTTCTACATCATCGGCATGGGGCTGGTCGCCGGCGCGCATCTGAACGCAAGTCTCGCCAAGGCGCGGCAAAGCCAGCTAAAGGACGCGCCACAGAAATGATTGGAACAGCATGACCGGAATCATGGCAGGCAAACGCGGCCTCATCATGGGGGTTGCCAATGACCGCAGCCTCGCCTGGGGAATCGCCAAGGCCATTGCCGAACAGGGCGGCGAGCTGGCCTTCTCGTTCCAGGGCGAAGCGCTTGAAAAGCGGGTGAAGCCGCTGGCAGAATCGCTTGGGACGCCGCGGCTTTTCGCTTGCGACGTAACGGAAATGGCAAGCATCGATGCGATGTTCGAAGCGCTGAAGGCCGATTGGCCGACAATCGACTTTCTTGTCCATGCCATCGGTTTTTCCGACAAGAACGAACTGCGTGGGCGCTATGTCGACACCAGTCTCGACAATTTCCTGCAGACGATGAATGTCAGCGTGTTCAGCTTCACGGCCATTGCACAGCGGGCGATTGCCATGATGCCCGATGGCGGATCGCTGCTGACCCTGAGCTATTATGGCGCCGAAAAGGTCATCCCGCATTACAATGTCATGGGCGTCGCCAAGGCCGCGCTCGAAGCCAGCGTCAAATATCTGGCAATGGACCTGGGGCCGGAGAATATCCGCGTCAATGCCATCTCGGCCGGCCCGATCAAGACACTGGCGGCGAGCGGAATTGGCGATTTCCGCTACATTCTCAAATGGAACGAGTATAATTCGCCGTTGCGCCGCAACGTCACGATCGAGGATGTCGGCGGTGCCGGCGTCTATTTGCTCAGCGACCTCGCCAGCGGCGTGACGGGAGAAATCCACCATGTCGATGCCGGGTACAACGTCATCGGCATGAAGGCCGAGGATGCACCGGACATGAGTGTGGTGTGAGCCACAACAGCTTCGGCCATCTTTTGCGTTTCAGCACCTGGGGGGAATCGCACGGGCCGGCGATCGGCGCCGTCGTCGATGGCTGCCCACCGGGCCTGGCGCTTTCCGAAGCCGATATCCAGCCATGGCTCGACAAGCGCCGGCCGGGCACATCGCGTTTCACGACCCAGCGGCAGGAGCCCGACCAGGTCCGCATCCTGTCCGGCGTTCATGAAGGGCTGACGACCGGCACGCCGATCAGCCTGATGATCGAGAATGTCGACCAGCGATCGAAGGACTATTCGGCGATTTCCAGCGCCTATCGGCCAGGCCATGCCGATTATGCCTATGACGCCAAATATGGCCATCGCGACCCGCGTGGCGGCGGCCGGTCGAGTGCGCGTGAAACGGCATCGCGGGTGGCGGCAGGGGCCGTTGCGCGGCTGGTCATCCCGCGAGTGACGATCCGGTCCTACCTTGTCGAGCTCGGCGGCATCGCCATCGATCCGGCGCGCTTCGATGCCGCCGAAATCGACCGCAATCCGTTCTTCTGCCCCGATGCCGTGGCGGCGCAGCAATGGGAGGTGGCGCTTGACGCCGCGCGCAAGGCAGGCTCGTCGCTCGGCGCTATTGTCGAGACAACCGCCACCGGTGTCCCCGCTGGCTGGGGTGCGCCGCTCTACATGAAGCTCGACAGCCAGCTTGCTGCAGCCTGCATGAGCATCAATGCCGTCAAGGGTGTCGAGATCGGCGACGGCTTCGGCGCGGCGCGATTGCGCGGCGAGGATAATGCCGATGCCATGCGCCCCGGCGCCGACGGCCCGGTCTTTCTCGCCAACCATGCCGGGGGCGTTGCCGGCGGCATTTCGACGGGCCAGCCCATCGTGGTTCGCATGGCCCTGAAGCCGACCTCCTCGATCCTGACACCCGTCGAAACGATCACCCGCGATGGCCAGGCGACCGATATCGTCACGAAAGGCCGCCACGATCCGTGCGTCGGGATTCGTGCGGCACCGGTGATGGAAGCGATGGTCGCGCTGGTGCTTGCGGATGCGCGGCTGATGCACCGGGGGCAGACAGGGCATTGAGTCTGCTGTGCGACTTCAGCCCGGCAGCCGCATTGCATCGGCGTGGCACCAGCGCTTCAGGCTGTGCAGACTGACGGGTCGGCTGTCGCAGCGCCGCACAAGTACAAGATGAACCAGACCCTAATATATACTTACCAGATGTCGACCTTGTAGTTGGCAGCCGACATGAAATTGTTGTCAGTACTGACGGCAAACTTTACACTTCGTTGGACGACAATGTGTTCCCGGCAAGCAAAATCAGTCGCTTAAGCCCAGGTTTGGCCTTGGCATGGGTCTTGCATACAGGTCGATGCGTTCAATTGTTGCTTAGAAGGTAAAAAGTATGAGAAGTAAGTTTCTGTTTGGTGCGCTTGTTGCAGCGGCTGCTTTCGCCACCCCGTCGGTCGCGGCAACCGTTGTCGGCAGTGCGGCCGTCTCCATCGTTGGCGTTTCGGCCAATGCCCCATCGATTGGCGTCGGCACGACGTTCACCAATACCGTTTTCTCGGTTGTCGGCAGCTCGTTCGGCGACTTCGGCCCTGTGACGGGCGCCAATCTGACGATCTCGCCATTGACGGCAACGTTCGGCTCGGCATTCAATTTCACCTCTTCGTTCGGTGATTTCGTTGGTACCGTGCAGAGTGCAGCCCAGCAGGGTTCCGTGAACGACCGCACCGTGAGCGCGTTCGTCCTCGGCATCTTCACGCCCATGGGCGTGATCTCGGGCTTCACCCCGAGCCCGGCGTCCGCGACGTTCAGCTTCACCCAGACCGGTAGCAACTCGGCAGTGTCGGGCAGCTTCACCCTGGCCAGCCCGCCCTCCGTTGTCCCCGAGCCGGAAAGCTGGCTGATGTTGATCGCGGGCTTCGGCTTGATCGGTGCCGCGTCGCGTCGCCGCCAGAAGGCCGCCGTTACGGCCTAATTCGACTGCTGACGTTGAATCGAGCCCTGCCGGTCACCCGGCAGGGCTTTTTTCGTGCCGCCGATCCGCTTCGTGCTTGTGAAGTGTCCCCCTTCCCCCCTCTGGGCATAACTGGAGGCCGGGGTTTTCAGTGACGCTCGCGCAGCCATGGCGACTCCGAAATCAGCCGCACCGGGAAGCCCCAATCCACCCAAGCGACGCGTAGGTGCGCCTAGAAAAGCCGCCCGCCGTCGGGAACCGGCTGGTCGGGGCGCAGCAGCACCACCTCGCCTTCTGCGTCCGGCACCCCCAGGGTAAGGACTTCGGACATGAACTTGCCGATCTGGCGCGGCGGGAAATTGACGACAGCCAAGACCTGGGTACCGATGAGCGCGTCGGCGGCATAGTGTCTGGTGATCTGGGCGCTCGATCGGCGCCGGCCGATCACCGGGCCGAAATCGATGACCAGCTTCAACGCCGGCTTGCGTGCTTCGGGGAAGGGTAACACCTCGACGATCGTGCCGATGCGGACATCGGCCTTCAGCCAATCGTCGAAGGCGATCATCGGTGCCGCAGCGGCGTCGGGATCCGGGGTGACATGCGCCATTTCAATAGGCCTCGGCGATCTTGACCAGCGCGCGGTCGACAACGGCGCTGGCCGCACTGTCGGTGCCATCGGGCATGTCGTTGGCGAGCGCCGAGACCACCAGGGTGCGGCCGCTTTTGGTCACCATATAGCCCGACAAGGCCCGCGCGGCATTGAGCGAGCCCGTCTTGGCGAACAACCGGCCTTCGAGCGCCGTTCCCTTGAAGCGGTTGCGCAGCGTACCGTCGCGCCCGGCTATGGGCAGCGTGTCGCGCCAGGCGGCGGCCCACGGCTGGCGGGCAATCCAGACCAGCAGCGCCGTGGCAGCGTGCGGCGTGATGCGGTTGTACGACGACATTCCCGAGCCATCGGCAAAGGTGACGCTGGTCGGCGGGATACCGGCCTGAGCCAGCGTTGCCTGCACCGCGACAAGGCCATCGGCGACCGAGCCGCTGCCTGTCTGCCGGCCGAGGCGTCGCAGCAGCAGGTCGGAATGAAGGTTCTGGCTCGATTTGTTGATGACCGCCAGGTCGGCGGCCAGCGATGGCGCGGGCAGGCTGGCGAGCATGTCGGGCGTTGGTGGCCGCGGCGCCGGCGCATTGCCGCGGACGGCAGGATCGTCCTGCGGCGCCAGCGGCCGGTGGCGGGTGGAAATGCTGCCGGTTACCTTGACGCCGCGAGCCGCCAGCAGCTGGCCGAGCTGCCAGGCCGCATGATGCGCCGGATCGTCGACACTGAAATACAGCGTCACCCGCTTCGCTTCGGCCCCGATCGTGCCTGTAAGGCGGATCAGGCGGCTATTTGGCGCGCGTTCCGCCACGATCGTCTCGGCGGTGCCCGCGACGGTGACGATGCGGTTGTCGATGGTGAAGTAGGCCGATGTGGCGACCGTCGGCGCCCCGGTGGTGCCGGGTGTGATCGTCGCCGCGATCTCGTTGTCGTCGAGGGTCAGTGCCGAAATGCCGGTGCCATAGCGCGACTGGATATTGTTCCAGCTCATGCCCAGCCCCCAGCGTTCGGCGGGGAACAGGCTGTCATCGCCGATAATGTCATGGACGCGCCGGGTCTGCGCCGCGACGGCATCGGCGAGCGTCTGCAGGCAATCGGCGACGCAATCAGGCTTGCTGTTCAACTGGCCGTCACCGCGGCCGTGGATAACCACATCGATGGTCCCGCCGTCCGCTTCCAGCCGCACCCCGGTCGCCGTCGCCGCTGCCTGCAACGCCTCGAGATTGGCAAAGGCGGTGGCGGTAATGAACATCTTGGTGTTCGATGCCGCGATAAAGCGCTGGTCGGGGGCGATCGACAACAGGGGTTCGCCATCGAGTGTGGCGACCGAAAGTCCGTACCGCGTTCCCGGCGGTCCTTGCGCCAGCACCGACTCGACTGTGGCCAGCAATGCCGGATCGGGCGCGGCCCGCGCCGTGCCGGGCAGCAGCAGCGCCAGCGCGATGAAAGCGGGCCGCATCATGCCGCGACAGGCGCCTTGGGCATCAGCACCGTGCGCTGGCGCATCGCGGCATCGACGGCGGCCTTGCTGAACGGCAGCGGCTGCATGTCACCGGCGATCCACGGCGCATAATGGTCGCGATAATGCGGCGATTTGGGGTCCGCCGACTGGCCCGGCAGGTTGAGGTAGAGGCTGGCATCCCAATTGCCGACATCGATGACCTGCAAATAACTGGCGCCGCCGGTCACGCCATAGCCGCGGCGTGGGACCCAGCGTGCGTTGACGGTGAAATTGTCGCCCCCGGACCCGTTGCCTTCGATCGCCGGGAAGGCAGCGGCGATGGCCGGCAGCTTGGCCAGCGGATGTGCGATCCGGACCTTGTGGAGCTTGCCCCATTGCCAGGCCGCAGGATCGGGGCCCATCAGCCGGACCGCGTCGGCCCAGGCGTTGATCAGCGACGCCTCGAACAGCCGGTCACGTACGGCCGCGGGGTCGGCGCCGAAGCGCTTGTCGGGGGTGCGGAGAAGCCGCAGCAGTTCACCGGCGGCGATTGTCGGCACCAGTTCCCGCGCCGCCTCGGGCACGATGGTATCGAGCATGCGGTTGCCGAGAGCACCCCAGAGTATGCGGAACAGCGCCGCCGGCGCACTTGTGGCAGCGAGCGTGCCATCCCAGTCGGCAAGCAGATCGACAGCCTTTTTCGCCGCTTCGGAAGGTGCCTTGGGCAGCAGCGCCACCAGTTCCCGCGCCGGGGTAGAGACGAAATCCTGTTGCAGGGCGGCACTGTCGGCAAGGCTGTGGCGAGGCTGGGCCGCCAGCACCGCGGCGATGCGATCGTAGCGATAGGGCTCGCGGAACGAGAAGGCGAGTGGCCGCGCCTGAATCGGATAATCGGCAGGCAGGTTGTTCTGGTTGGCCGAAGCAAACCAGCCCTTGGCGGGGTTGTAGGCGCGCGGGAGTTGCCGGGCATCGATATGGCCCTGCCAGTCGAACCGGCCATCGCCGGGAGCCGGCAACAGGCCGTCATGGCCGCCACGGCGCAAGGGGGCGATGCCGATCACCTGCCAGCCATGGTTGCCGTCGATATCGGCGTAATGAAAGTTGGTCGGCGACGGGTGCCAGCGAAAGGCTTCCAAAAGGCCGGCCCAGTCACGTGCCAGGTTGATCGCAATCATCGCGAAACTGTCCATGCACCCCGGCAGCATGGTGATGCTGCTCATGGCGGTCGCGCGGGCGGAGGCGGGGTCGTGGCGCAACACCGGGCCATGGACCGAATAGCGGAGCCGCAAGCGCCGCGGCGCTTCGCCCTTCACCGGCACCATTTCCTCGACCATCCGGAAGCGCTTCCAGCCGCCATCATGGCGATAGCGTTCGGGATCGGCGGGATCGAGCTCCAAGATGAACAGGTCGGTCTGGTCGTTGTGCGAATTGGTGCGGCCGAAGGCGAAGCGATCGGTATGGCCCTGCATGATGCCGGGAAGCCCCGGGGCACCGCCGCCGATGACATCGAGGCCGGGCGCCGTCAGATGGGCGACATGGCGCGGCGCGTTGCCGCCGATGCCGAGATGGGGATCATTGGCGAGGATGGCACGGCCGGTCGCGCTGCGCGACGGCGCAATGGTCCAGGCGTTCGAGCCGGCCTCGCTGCGTGACTCCGCCGGCGCACGGACAGGCGAAACCGTGGTGCCGAAGGGCAAGGGCACGCCGGCTTCGTCCAGAATGCCGAGATCGGCTTCGGAAACCGCCTTGACGTCGAGGCCGGCCGGCACGCGCAGCGTCCAGGCCGGACGCAACGGCGCCACCAGCGTATCGAGATCGAGCCTGCCCAGCGCCGCCAGCTGGGCGCGGCGGATTTCGTCATCGGCATTGCCGGTCGCAGCGCCGCGGGCGAGCACGAAATCACGCACATCCCAGCGCAGTGGTGTCGAACCCAGGATCCGATATTCCTCGGGCAGCAAGGACGGGTCGGCGGCGACTTCGTCGAGCCGTGCATTGACGCCGGCGCAATAGCCACGTGCGCAGTCGAGCACATCGGACGGCAAGGCGGCAAGTTCGGCATCGAGATCGCCGCGATAGTGGAACAATCGCTCGGCGTGATCATGGACGACAAAGGCCGGGCCGAAAGCCTCGGCAAGCCGACCGAGGTTGCGGCGATGGCCAAGATCGAGCTGGAACAGCCGGTCGCGAGCGACGACATAGCCCTGGCCGTAAAAGGCATCGGCCTTGCTGCCGGCGCGGATATGGGGAACGCCGGCACTGTCATCGATGATCTCGATGGGGCCCGAAGCACCGAGCTTGCGCTGTGGCACCGCTTCGGCATCGGGCGCGCAGCCGGCGGTCGCCAGAGCCGCCGAACCGCGAAGAAAGGCCCGACGGTCGAGCTTCATGCCAATCCCCCCTGCCCAGTGCCTTGCGGTGATCAGACCTATGCCGCCGGAACCGATTGCGCAATGCCGTCCAATGGGCTGGCAGGCACGCCGGCACACAGGTGTGGCCGATCGGATGCGGTCGCCGGAAATTGTTGCAGCCAAATGAAAATATCGGATCACATGGCTTGACGCCGTGCGGTGATGGTCGGCAGCATCAGCCGCAAGTCAGGCTTGTCGCTGGCGGCACGATCCGCCGGCAAAGACGAGCGAAGGGGAATTATCGGGTGACACGGCCGGCGGCGTCTGGCTGGCTATCCGCAAGGGGGCATATGACGATGACCATTGAATCTGCGCGCCGTTTTGTTGGCCTCGCCGGGCATGCCAGCGTGTCGGCGCTGGCGCTCGCGTGCCTGTTGCCCTCGACAGCCAGCGCCCAGACAGCGGCCCCAGCGACCGCTCCAGCCACGATGGCCGAGGCCGAGCCGCGGGTGGAAGACCTTGTCGTGACCGGCACGCGCATTGTTCGCGACGGCTTTGCAGCGCCGACCCCGCTCACTGTCCTCACACTCGGCGAAATCCAGAATTCGTCGCCCAGCAACAACATCGCCGATTTCGTCAACCAGCTGCCGGCCCTGGCGGGATCCACCCGCCCTGCCAACTCGCGGCTCAACCTGTCGAGCGGACAGGCCGGGATCAACGCGCTCAACCTGCGCAACCTCGGCGCCGAGCGCACGCTGGTGCTGCTCGACGGCCGCCGCTCGGTCGGCTCGACGGTGACGGGGCTCGTCGACGTCAACACCATCCCGCAGTCGCTGGTCAAAAGCGTCGAAGTCGTCACCGGGGGCGCTTCGTCGGCCTATGGCTCGGACGCTGTCGCCGGCGTGGTCAACTTCGTTCTCGACAAGACGTATGAAGGCCTGAAACTGACCGCCGACAGCGGAATTACCGGCCAGGGCGATGGCTTCAACTATTCGGTCGGCATCGCTGGCGGCTTCGCCTTTGGCGGCGGCCGCGGCCACATCCTGTTGAGCGCCGAGCACGCCCATCGCGACGGCATTTTCCAGGTCGATCGCGACTGGAACGCGAACGGCTATGTCCGCATCCAGGACCCGGCGTGGACAACCGCCAGCACGACCCCGCGCTTTCTCTTCCGCAACCAGGTCGGCGCTGCGAACTCGACCCCCGGCGGCCTCATCACCAATTCGGCGGGCGGTGTCGCCAATCGGCTGCGGGGCACCTATTTCGGCGTCAATGGCGCGATCAACCAGTATCAGTATGGCGCGCTGACCTTCCCGGCGGTCACCGGCACCGCGCCACCGACCCTCACCCAGGGCGGCGACTGGCAGGTCAATGATTCGGGGCGGCGCATCGGTCTCGACCCCGAGGATGACCGATACGGTGTTTTCGGCCGGATCAGCTACGAGATTGCCGATGGCGTCACGCTGTTCGGCGAAGGCGCCTATAATCGCCAGTCGATCTTCTTCAATGCCGGCCCCAATCTGGCAACCGGCGTCAACCTGACCGCGACCGGATGCGGTACCGCAGCGACAGCCGCCGCTGCGCCGCTGACCTGCAATGCCTTTCTCTACAATACCCTTGGCCCGGCTCGCCTTGCCGGCATTACCGGTGTGACGATTGCAACCACGGCAGTCGATCTGCCGTTCCGCGTGGCCGACAACCGGCGCGAAGTGCAACGCTATGTCCTCGGTGCCGAAGGCGATACCGAGATGTTCGGCAACCGCGCCAATTGGACGGTATATGGCCAATATGGCCGGGCGAACCTGCGCGAACAGCTGCGCAACATTATGAACAACCCGCGCATGGCCAATGCCACTGCCGCGGTTTTCGCACCCGCCGGCAATGCCGCCGGCTATGCGCCCGGCTCCATCCAGTGCCTCATCAACGTTGATGCCAATACGACCAACAACGATGCCGCCTGCGTGCCGCTGAACCGCCTCGGCATCGGCGTCGCCAACCCCGCCGCTGCCGGCTATGTCCTCGGCGATCCTTACCGCGACCAGGTCGTCGAACAATATAATGCCGCGGCGAACCTGTCGTTCACGCCCTTTGCCACCTGGGCCGGCGACGTCAGCTTCGCGATCGGCGCCGAATATCGCCGGGAAAGCATTCGCGGCTTCGTCCCGCAGGAATTCCAGCCAATTCCAACCATCACCAATGGCCGACCGGGGACGACAAACGCCTGGTCGGTCGGCAATTACCTGCCGACCAACGGCAATTACGACGTCAAGGAAGCCTATCTGGAAACTGTCATTCCATTGGGTTTCGGGCTGGAGTTCAACGGCGCCGTGCGCGCCACCGATTATTCGACGGCCGGTTATGTGACGACCTGGAAGGCCGGCGCGACGTGGCAGCCGATCGACGATTTCCGTGTGCGCGTCACCCGGTCACGCGATATTCGCGCGCCCAACCTGAACGATCTGTTCCAGGGCGGTGCTGCGAACAGCGATTCGATCCGCAACCCGATCTTCACGGCCAATGGCGCCAACGGCCCTGCCAACTATGCCTATTCGGGTTTCGTGACCGGCAACCCCAACCTTGGCGCCGAAAAGGCCGACAGCTGGAACGCCGGCGTCGTGCTGTCGCCGCGCTTCCTGCCGGGCTTCAACCTGTCGGTCGATTATTTCCGCATCGATCTCAACCAGGCGATCAGCACCTTCAGCGCCCAGCAGATCGCCGATCTCTGCTTCTTGCAGAACAGCCAGGCGTTCTGCGACGCGATCAGCACCGATGCGGTGCGCTCGACCCCGGGCCAGCCCTATCTGCTCATCCGCAGCCAGCCGTTCAACGCCGCCAGCCAGCTCGTCCGCGGCGTCGATATCGACGGCAGCTACCGGCTGCCGCTCGACCAGCTGTTCGCCTCGGCAGAGGGCAGCATCACGATCCGCGGCCTCGCAACGCGCTATATCGACAACCTTTTCGACAGTGGCGTTCCCGGCACCGTCATTCTCAACTCGGTCGGGGTGAACGGCGGCCAGGGCAGCACACCGAACTGGATCTTCCGCGCCAGCGCCAGCTATGACACGCCGAGCTTCTCGATCACGGCCGTCGGCCGCGGTGTCAGCGCGGGCAAATATGCCGCCAATGGCATCGAGTGCACGACCGCCTGCCCGGCCAATGACCCCAATTTCTTCACCTATGAAGTCAACCGCGTGTCGGGGCTGTTCTACGCCGATCTCAACGTGAGCAAGACGGTCACCGTCAGCAACACCAGCGCACAGTTCTTCCTCAACATCACCAACATCTTCGATCGCGAGCCGTTGCTGCTGCCCGAAACAGGGCTGGCAGCCAACAGCACCTATTCCGACCTGCTCGGCCGCGCCTTCCGTGTCGGCCTGCGCGTGCAGCTCCGCTGATCGCGGCGGCAGGCGTCGGCAAGCCGGCGGCCACGCCCGGGCTCGGGCGTGGCCGCCTGGCGCTGTTCGGCATGCTCGGCTTTTCGGCCGGGCTGCCCTTCTACATGTTCTCGACCGTGCTGGCGTTGCGGCTGCAAGCGCATGGGGTGGCCCTGGTCGTCATCGGCTTCTTCGCCTGGGTTCAGCTGCTGCCGACGCTGAAGTTCCTTTGGGCGCCGCTGCTCGATCGCTACGACGTGCCGGGTTTCGCGGCTTTCTGGGGGAAACGGCGCGGCTGGATCCTGCTGTCGCAGCTCGGCATTTTCACCTCGCTCGTGGCAATGGCACTGACAGCGGGCGATGCCAGCCTTGCGGTAACGGCGCTGTTTGCGGTGCTGCTGGCGTTCTGGACGACGACCCTTGAAGTCGCTTCGGACGCGTGGCGGATCGAGCTGGCCCCGACACAGGACAGCCAGGGGCCGATCGTTGCGGCCAATCTATGGGGGTATCGATCGGCGATGGTCGCCGCCGGCAGCGGCGCGCTGTTGATCGCCGACAGCACCGGCTGGGCTGCGGCCTATATGCTGGTCGCAGCCGTGGCCTTTGTGGCATTCCCGATGCTGGTCGCCACGGCACCGGCGCAGACCGGCGTCGTTAACCGCAGCAGTGCGCTGGCAACGGGGCTGGTCGCATCGGCCGCGATGATCGCTGCAGCGATCATCGTGACGGCGACCATCGGCTCGGGTCTGCTGGCGATGGCCACGGCGATCGGCATCGATGCCAAGGCGAATGTGACGCCCTATGTGCTCGGCCTCGCCATGCTGCCGTTCATTGCCATGGCGCTGGCGCTGCCGCGCATCCGGCGTGCGGCCCCCGAGTCCACACTGCGACGCTCGCCAGCGATCGGGCCCTATGTGGATTTCTTCTGGCGCTACGGCTTTGGCGCCATCGTGCTGATGGCCTTTGTGTCGCTGTACCGCATGGGTGATGTGCTGGCACTCAACCTGTCGAAGCCGATGATCCGTGATCTCGGCTACAGCCTTGCCGCCATCGGCCGCGCCGATGGGCTGGTGGCGCTGGCGGCCAGCATGGCGGGAGTCGGCATCGGCGGCTATATGGTCATGCGCCGGCCGCTGCTTGGCACGCTGGCGATCGGTGCGGCCTTTGCCGCGCTCGGCAATTTCGGGTTTGTCTGGCTGGCGCGGCAGCCTCCCGACGAGATGCTGCTGTATCTCGCCACCGGCGCCGACCAGTTCGGCAATGGCATGGCGGGCGCGATCTTCGTCGTTTACCTGTCGATGCTGGTCAACCCGCGCTTTCCCGGCGCGCAATATGCCTTTCTTTCGGGCTGGGCCTTCATGCTGCCACGGCTGTTGTCGGGCGCCGGCGGCAGCATTGTCGAAGCGATCGGCTATGACAGTTTCTTCCTGCTGTCGGGCACCCTCAGCCTGGCGGCGCTGCTGTTCCTGCCGCTGCTCGGCCGCATACAGCCCCGCGCGCCCGACCTGCCATGATCGAAGTGGTCGCCGAACGCGGCTTTGCCGCTGCCGCTGCCGCCGTGGCGGCCGGACGAATTCCCGGCGCCAGCCTCGGGATTGTCATGGCCGATGGCCGGCGCGCGATACGGTTTGCCGGCCTGGCCCAGCGCGAACCAGTGGCCGAAGCGCTGACCCTCGACCATTGGTTTGACCTGGCCTCGGTCAGCAAGGTCATTTTCACGACAACAACCATCCTGCGGCTTGCCGACGAGGGGCGCCTCGACCTCGACCGGCCCTTGACCGACGCCATCCCCGATCTGCGCCAATATGATATCGCCGGCGCCGCCGAACGCCGCCTGACCTTTCGGGATTGCCTCACGCATCGCACCCATCTGCCGGCGGTCGAGCCGATCTACACCTATGGCGATGACCCCGATCGGTTGAAGGCCTTCATCCTGCAACGCGAATGGCGCGCCGGGCCACCCGTCTATTCGGACATCAATTTCCTGCTGCTCGGCATTGCCATCGAACGCCTCACCGGCGGCGCGCTTGATCATCTGCCCCTGTCACAAGGACTGATCTGGGGGCCGCCGCCGGGCCCCGCCGTTGCGACCGAACATTGTCGCTGGCGGGGCCGCGTCCTCAAGGGCGAGGTCCATGACGAAAACTGCTTCGCGCTGGGCGGCCGATCGGGCCACGCCGGCCTGTTCGGCACCGTCGCCGGGGTGCTCGATTTTGCCCTCGGCATCCTCGATGGGTCCGGTGTCTCGCCGGCAATGCTCAAAGCGATCCGCACGCCGGTTGCCGGGCACCGCACCTGCGGGTGGGAGCGGAAGTTCGATGGCTGGCCCGGCGGCGCCGCCTGCGCGCCCTATACCATCGGCCACACCGGCTTCACCGGCACGGGGCTCTGGATCGATCTGGAGCGTGGCCTCGCCTGGACCCTGCTGACCAACCGCGTCCACCCGAGCCGGCACTTCGACAGCGGCATCATGGCCTTGCGCGCCGCGACCGGCGACAGCGTCATTGCCGCTTTCGACACGCCGTAACGTGGCGGATGAAGCGAAAAGGGCCTCCGGCGGTTGGGGCCGGCGGCCCCAAACCCCATTCATACGGTTTTACGCGCGCCCCCTTGATCGCGCTGCCTGATCGTAGGGGGTCCGGGGCCGCCGGAGGCGCTACCGGACGAAGTCGAACTCGCTCCACAGCGTCAGCGTGTGAACATCATGAGCCGACGTCCACACGCCCGCTGGCGTGAAGCGCAGGGCGCCACTGCCGGCAGCCGGGCCGATCCTGGCACGAATGGCCAGGGACGCGGGGTCGATGACGACGAACGTCTGGCTTTCGGTGGTGCGAAGCCAGACCAGGCCGCCACCGGTATCGATATCGCCATATTTCAGGGTCTCGCCGACCTTCACGCGGCCCGTGATGGCGCCGTTGGCGGGGTCGACGCGGGCAAGGGTGCCATCACCCTGTTCCTGGACCCAGACGCTGCCTTCGCCCGCCGCCAGAAAGCCCGGCTGCTTGCCAAGCTTCGTCGTCCAGACGACGGTATTGGTCGCCGGATCGACCTTCTGCAACGTCTGGCTGCCGGCACTGACGACCCATAGCGCATCGAGGCCAAAGGCCAGATAGCAGCTCCCCGGCTCGACCTCCACCGATGCGATGACCTTGTTGGTCGACGGGTCGACGCGGGCGACTTGACCCGTCTTGTCGCTCGCCACCCAGACAGAGCCGGCACCGGCAACGACATTCATCTCGCCATCGGGGCTGGCGAGCCCCGTGGGGATGACCGCGGTGCGCGTCGCGGTCTTGATATCGATGCGGTTGAGGGTCTTTTCCTTGCAATCGGCAACCCAAAGCGCGCCGGCGGCGATACTCATGGCGCCGCATGGCTTTTCCATCGCCACCTCGGCGCGTTTGCCGGCCGTCGACCAGCGTTCCACCCGGCCGCGGTTGGTCGCCCAGACCGAATCGCCATCGACGGCGAGAAAATCGGCAAAGCCCGGGACGTTGACCACCGTTTCGACAGGCGCGGCATTCGCCGGCGCCAGCGCCAGGCCAAGCGCAACGACAGCCCGATGCCGATTCATGGTTTTCCCGATCAATTGATGCTGGTGGCCGCGGACCGCCGCGCCTTGATCCGGTCGATCAAGGGCTGAAACGGGAAGGTCCATTGTTCGGGGATCGACAGCCGCTTGCGCGTCCCCTGGCCGACGATGGTCGATTCGCCTTCCTTGTAGGTGCCGAAAATCCGATCCATCAGGATAAGCGCATTGCCGTAATTGCAACGCGTGTCCTCATAGCTGAGCGCCGTATGGTGCAGGCTGTGATGGCGGATCGTCGTGAAGAAAAAGGAATACCAGATCGGCGGGTTGGCGCGCACATTGGCATGGGCATAGACGGCTACCGTGCTCCCCACGCTGATGCCGGCAAACAGCGCCGCCTTGTCCCAATCGAACAGGGCAATGATGCCAAGGCTGATCAGGAACAGCTCGATCGGGTTGCCGACATAGCCTTTCATGGCATTGAGCTGGGTGAGGTGGTGATGCGGCGCATGGGTTGCCCAGAACCAGCGGTTATTGTGCATCAGCCGGTGCATCCAATATTGGCCGAACTCGAACATAAACAACACCATTGCCGCCTGAACAAGAAAGGGCAGTCCTGTAACCCAGGGCGTATCGATGCCGAGCGCCTGTTTGGCAGCCAGCACCGGCGCATCGGCAAGCCTTTCGGTGAGCCAGGAAATCGCGGTGAAGCCGAGCACGACGTAGAACAGATCGGTGAAGAACTCGGTTCTGTTGAGGCGCCAGCCTTCATGCCGCTCGGCGAAATATTCGAGCAGCTGGACGAAGCCGAGGACAGTCAGGATGACGCCCATCAGGACCCAGTCGGCATCGATCCAGGCCTTGGGGGCATTCGCCCAGAACAGCAGGACAGCGGCAACCGTGAGCGGCGGCATCAAATCGAACAGTCTTTGCTTCATGATGACCTCACGAGGCAGTGTCTAGGCCGGGGTGTGTGCCGATGCAGGCGGGCAAATGACGTATATCAGAAACACTGGGGGTGCGAAACGAGCCTGATCAGGCGCCACGCGCAACATAGGCGCGCCAGCCACCAAGCGCGGTGATATCCTCGGCCCCCAGCGTGGCGCGCGGTTCGGCGACGAAACCCTTGACGCTGCTGCCATCGGCAAGCGTGACGGTGCCGATGGCGAGCGGCGGCGGCACATCGACGACAAAGCTGCCAAAGGCGGCGACATCGAGTTCATAGACTTCGACGGCAATGGCGGCGCCGGCGTCTCCCGCATGGACCAGCGCCGGCTTGGGCGGCGTGCTGTCGGCCATGGCGTAGAGCCGGTATGCCGGCGCCGTATGGGTCTCTCGCACGAATTTCGCCGCGCGCGAGACGAGCTGCCAGTGCAGCGGCATCTCCTTCAGATGCGCTCCGACAACGGCAAGCTTCACGGTCTGCATTCGACCCTCCAGGTCAAGGGGTGGGGGGGCGGCAAGGCCTGCCGCATCGAGATAGCGGTGTCCGGCCTGCAGCAGCGCCCGGTCGGTGCCCGCCGGAGCGATCAGCGTGATGCCGAAACCCGTGCCATTCTCACGCGCGCCGGCCGGGACCGCGATCGCCGCCATGTCGAGCAGATTGACGAAATTGGTATAGGCGCCAAGGTTGCTGTTGAGCGCGATCGGCGCCGCTTGCATTTCGGCGAGGCGATAGGTTGTGCCTGTCGTCGGCAGGCAGAGCATGTCGATGCTGTCCCACATGACATCGGCGACACGGCGCAATTCGGCAAGCCGGTAGATACCGTTGAACAGATCGACGGCGCCAAGATCGAGCCCGGCGCGAACGACTTCGCGAACCGCAGGGTCGAAATCGGCTGGGTCGGCGGCAATGACGCCTGCCAGCGCGGCGGTGCGCTCGGCAACCCAGGGGCCCCCGTAAAGCAGGCGCGCCGCTTCGTTCAGCGGCGCGATATCGACCTCGACAAGCGTGGCGCCATCGGCGGCCAGACGGGCAAGCGCCGTGTCGAACAGCCGTTCCGATTCAAGGTCGCCGAACCAGATCCGCTGGCCAGGCCGGGGGACGCCGATGCGGCCGGCGCCGCACGGCCTGTCGGGAACCACCGAAGAATAAGCATCGGCCGGGTCGAACCCCGCGACAACGCCGTCCACCAGCGCGGCATCCGCCACGGTCGAGGCCAGCACCGTGACGCAATCGAGAGTGCGGCAGGCCGGCAGGACACCCTGGTTGCTCCAGCGGCCGCGTGACGGTTTCAGCCCGATGAGATGGTTGAAGGCGGCCGGCACCCGCCCCGAACCAGCGGTATCGGTACCGAGCGCGAAGGCAACCAGCCCTGCTGCCACGGCGACCGCCGAGCCCGAGCTTGAGCCGCCACTCACATAGCCAAGGTTATAGACATTGCGCGGGGCACCGTGCGGGCTGCGGCTGCCGTTGAGCCCGGTGGCGAACTGATCGAGATTGGTCTTGCCGACGCAGATGGCGCCGGCAGCGAGGAGCCGTTGCACCACCGTCGCCGAAGCCTGCGGGCGAAACGCAAAGCTGGGACAGGCGGCCGTTGTGTCGATACCGGCAACGTCGATATTGTCCTTGGCCGCAAAGGGCACACCGGCGAGCGGCAGCCTTTCGCCGGCTGCAACACGCGCGTCGACATCGCGGGCGGCCGCTAGAAGCGTTTCGGCATCGAAGCGGGCAATCCACGCCCGTGGCTGCACCGCGTCATAGATGGCGAGACGGGCCAGCACATCGTCGATGATCTGCACTGCCGTGACGCGGCCGCTGCCGACATCGGCGGCGATGGCGCCGGCATCGAGGCGAGCCAGCGCCGTCATGACGCGCGCCGGAAAGCGAACATCGGCGCGCCGGGCTGGATCGCCGCACGCTCGTTCACATAGACACATTCGATCGTGCCGGCGCCCGGCGCGGCAACCGGAAATTCGGTTTTCATCGCCTCGATGATTGCAAGGTCGGTATCGGGGCCGACGACATCCCCCGGCGCCACCAGCAGTTTCCAGATGATCCCGCCGAAAGGCGCTTCGACGCATTCGGTACCCTCCGGCAGCGCAACCCCCGCCGCCGCCACGGCACCGGCGTCGCTTTCGGTCAGCGCCGCCACCCGGTCGAACTCGCCGCGCGCTTCCCAGTCGGCGCGCTCGGCGTCAAAAGCCGCTTGCCGCTGGCACTGAAACGCCTCGATCGATGCAGCATTGGCGGCCAGAAAGGCGCGATAATCGGCAAGCCGGAATTCGGTTTCCTCGATGCGGATCGACCGCCGCCCCAGCGGGAAATCACGGCGCCATTCGGTCAGCGCGTCATGGCTGACGGGAAAAAAGCGGATCTGGTCGAAAAAGCGCAGCAGCCATGGCTTGCCGCCGGTAAAGGCATCGGTCTGACGGTGGGTATTCCATACCTGGATGGTGCGGCCGAAAAGCTGGTAACCGCCGGGACCTTCCATGCCGTAGATGCACATGTAGGCGCCGCCGATGCCGACGACATTGGGAGGGGTCCAGGTGCGTGCCGGATTATACTTGGTCGTCACCAGCCGGTGGCGCGGATCGATAGGCGTCGCGACAGGTGCCCCCAGATAGACATCACCCAGCCCCATGACGAGATAGGTCGCATCGAACACGATCTGCTCGACAGCGGCCGTGTCGGCGAGGCCATTGATACGTCGGATGAATTCGATGTTGTCGGGGCACCAGGGTGCATCGTCGCGCACTGCCTCCTGATATTTGGCGATCGTCTCATAGATCGCCGGGTCCTTCCAGCTCAGCGGTAGATGGATGATGCGCGACGGGATGGTGAAATCGTCGAGGCCGCCGAGATTTTCCTCGGCAGCAACGAGTGCCGCGAGCGCGCCGGCCTGGTCGAGAGCCGTGCCATCGAAATGCAGCTGCAAAGACCGGATGCCGGGGACGATGTCGATGACCCCCGGCAGCGCCATCCGCTCGAGCTCGATCATCAGCGCGTGGATGCGGATGCGCAGCTCCAGATCGAGGACGATCGGGCCATATTCGACGAGGATGTTGCGGTCGCCCTGCTGCCGATAGACAATATTTGGCCGCCCGGCGGCGGCGGCCCGCTCGGCAAGGATCGGGGACCGGCCGGCGATTCCGGCGGCCGCGGTGGCGGTTTCGGCCGCAGGGGCGCTACCGGACAGCCACGCCGCCTGTTCAACAGCCGCTGCCGCTGCGGCATCGGCGGTGACGACGGCGAAACGCACGCTGTCCCCTGCTGCAAGCTGCCCGATTTTCCACAGGTCGGCAGCAATGACGACGAACGGGCAGACGAAGCCGCCCAGCGACGGGCCGTCGGGGCCGAGGATGATCGGCATGTCGCCGGTGAAGTCGATCGCGCCGATGGCATAGGGATTGTCGTGGATATTCGATGGGTGCAGCCCCGCTTCGCCACCGTCCTGCCGCGCCCAGCGCGGCTTGGGGCCGATCAGGCGGACGCCGGTGCGGTTGGAATTATAGTGCACCTTCCATTCGGCGCCGGTGAAGGTTTCGATATCATCGGGCGTGAAGAAATCGGGCGCCCCATGCGGACCATAAAGCAGGCGAAGCTGCCATTGCGGCTCGATGGGTGGCGGCGGTGCAATGGTGGCGGGCAGTGTCGTCGCCGCAAGCCCCAGGTGCAGCGTGTCACCGGCGAGCAGCCGCCGCGCCGCATGGCCGCCGAATTCGCCGAGATCGAAGGTGCTGCGGCTGCCGAGATAGGCCGGAATATCGAGCCCGCCAGCAATCAGCAGATAGCCGCGCACCCCGCCGCCGCGCACCCGGCCGAGCGCCAGTTGCTGCCCCTTGGCAACCGCGATGGCGGCGTTGCGGGGGACTGGCTCGCCATCGAGCGTTGCGCCGAAATCGGCACCTGTCAGGCAGATCGTCACGGCCGTATTGAACAGCAAGGTCGGCCCGGTGGCGGTGATTTCGAGCCCTGCCGCAGACTCTGCATTGCCGAGCAGGCGGTTGCCGAGCCTGAACGCCAGATCGTCCATCGGCCCCGATGGCGGCACGCCCACCGCCCAATAGCCGGTGCGACCGGGAAAATCCTGAACACTGGTGGCAGCGCCGCCCGACAGCACGCGGATGCTGTCGGGCGCATAGGCGATATTTTCCAGAGCCCGGGTCGAGACCTGCGCCGAGGCAAAGGCTTCGGACCGGACCACTTCGCGCAGCCAGCGCAGGTTGGTCTCGATTCCGGCAATGCGTGTGTCGTCCAGCGCCGCACACATCGCGGCGACAGCCGAAGCCCGGTCGGGCGCCGTCACGATCAGCTTGGCGAGCATCGGATCGTAGAAACTACTCACCTCGCTGCCACTGGCAACCCAGGTTTCGACGCGAACCGGTGGAAACGCCACCTCGGTAAGGAGGCCCGATGTCGGCCGATAATCGAGCGCCGGATCCTCGGCATAAAGCCTGACCTGGATCGAGGTACCCTTCGGCACAGATGGTGGCGCATCGAGGAACGCGAAATCCCCAGCGCCCCCAAGGATCATCCATTCGACAAGGTCGATCCCCATCACTTCCTCGGTTACCCCATGCTCGACCTGGAGCCTGGTGTTGACCTCGAGGAAGAAGAAATCCTGCCGGGCCTCGTCATAGAGAAATTCGACCGTCCCGGCCGAACGATAGCGCACCGCTTCACCCAGTCTGACAGCGGCGGCGATCATCCCGGCATCGGCCGCCGCCGGCAGATTGGGTGCCGGGGCTTCCTCGACGACCTTCTGGTTGCGGCGCTGGAGCGAGCAATCGCGGGTCCCAAGCGCCACCACCCCGCCCTCGCCATCGCCGAAGATCTGCACTTCGATATGGCGGGCGCGTGTCACATAGCGTTCGAGGAACACCCCGGCATCGCCGAAACTGGCGGCACCCATGCGCGACACGCTGGCAAAGCCGTCGCGAACCGCGGCTTCATCGGGGCAGACGCGCATGCCGATGCCGCCGCCGCCCGCGGTCGCCTTGAGCATGACGGGATAGCCGATGCGCGCAGCCTCGGCAGCGGCAGCCTCGACATCGACAAGCAAGTCGGTGCCCGGCGCCAGCGGAATGCCATGCGCGATCGCCAACGCGCGGGCGCTGTGCTTGAGGCCAAAGGCCCGGATATTGTCGGGGGTCGGCCCGATGAAGACGATGCCGGCGGCAGCACAGGCCTCGGCGAACCCCGCATTTTCGGCAAGGAACCCATAACCCGGGTGGATTGCGCCGGCGCCGGCCTCATGCGCGGCGGCGAGGATCGCCGCAACATCGAGATAGCTTTCTGCCGCCGGGCCGGCGCCGATACGGATCGCCAGATCGGCCTCGGCGACGTGCAGCGACCCGGCATCGGCATCGGAATAGACCGCAACCGACCGCAGCCCCATCGTCCGCAGGGTACGGATGATCCGGCAGGCAATGGCGCCGCGATTGGCGATCAGGACGGTGTCGAAGCTCATTCTGCAACGATCATCCGCACCGGCGTCGGGTTGAAGCCATTGCACGGGTTGTTGATCTGCGGGCAGTTCGAAACCACGACGATGACATCCATGTCGGCGCGCAGATCGACCGTCAGGCCGGGGGCCGAAATGCCGTCGACAATGCCAAGGGCGCCATCGGCTTCGACCGGGACATTCATGAAAAAGTTGATGTTGGAGACCATGTCGCGCTTGCCGCGGCCATCGCGCAGATTGGCATCGAGGAAATTGTCGACACAGGCGTGCTGCGCCTTGGTGTGATGGCCATAGCGAAGCGTGTTCGATTCGCACGAACAGGCACCGCCGATGGTGTCGTGATAATCGACCGCTGACGCGATGATGGTCATCATCGGCCGGCCTTCGTTGGACAGCAGCCTTGTGCCGGTGCGCAGGAAGATATTGGCCTGGGCGGCGATCGTGTCCTGCGCGCTGTAACGCTCGGCATCGTCGGCCGCCGCATACATCAGGAAATCGACAGCCTGGTTGCCTTCCAGATCGATGATGCGCAGCGTCTGGCCAGCGGCGACGGCGTGCCGCCATGGCGCCCGCGCCGGCACGACCTCGTCATGGACGACGGCGCCGGGAAGGCCGGCGAGCGGATCATCCGGCATGCCACTACCTCCGGTAATAATCATCGACGTTGAGGAAGGCACGGCGGCCCTCCGGCGTCGCGTTGCGGATGGCATCGGCGTCGCCTGCAGGCTCGCCGCGCCAGGCGGTGACGCGCACCGGCGTAACTCGCCAGGGCCGCGTATCGAGCACATGCGGGCAGTTGGCGATGACGAGGATGACGTCCATTTCGGCGCGCAGCGTCACCGCGCGGCAGGTGGCGAACGGCCCGGCATCGAACACGGTGGTGCCGCCCTGGGCGATCCTGACACCCTTGAACAGGTTGATGCAGGGATGCACGTCGCGGCGGCCAAGCCCATGCTTTGCCGCGCCGAGCAGCAAGCGTTCGCGGGCGTTGGGAAACTGGCTCCAGTTGCCGCCTTCGCCATAGGCCCGCGCGTTGGACGCCGCATTGGAGGCACCGCAAAAGGCATCATGGGTGCCGGCATCATCGGCCTCGATGCTCATCAGCACCCGGCCCATGTCCGACAGCAACAGCTTGCCGGCGCCGAGATAGCCATTCCACTGGATTTTCAGCGTGTCGGCGACGTTGAGCCGCTCGGTCGGCATTTCGGCGTTGAAAATCAGGATCGAAGCACAGGCATCGCCTTCGACATCGATCAGCCGGGTCCGCGAGCCGCGCGCCAGACGGCGCGAGGCATAGCCGCCACCAGCGATGCGTTCCTCCCACAGCAGATCGGCAGCGCCAACGCCCGGCGGCAGATCATCGGCGACCGGCGGCAGGATCGGCATGGCATCTGCAACGGTGCCCTCCATCGCACGGGCATGGGCCTGCGCGGCCAGCGGATCGCCAAGCGCGACCATCAGCCGGCTTTCCTCGATCGAGCGCTCTTGAAGCTGACCTGTTCGTGGAGCGGTGGCAACAGGGCCGTGGTCGTGAAAAGTTTGAGCTGCTGGACGCCGCGTACCTTGCGCAGCGCATCGCACAGGGCGCGCAGCCGCATTGCGGGGCCCTGCACCAGCAGCACCTCGAGCGACTGGTCATCCTCGAGGAACACATGCTGGGCGGAGATGACCTCCTTCAGATACTCCTGCTGAGTCTGCACCAGCTGTTCGCGCACCCGCCCCATGCTGGCGCGATAGACAAGGGTGATGGTGCCCGCCAGCAGGGCATCGGGATGGGTTTCGCCGCCATGATCGGCAAGGGCATTGCGGATCAGTTCGGCAATCAGCTGCGAACGCGAAGGGAGCTGGCGTTCCTGCACCATCACGTCGAGCTGGCGATAAAGGTCGGATGGCAGGCTCATGCTCAGCCGCGAAAGGCCCGTGCCAAGAGTGTCGTCGCTCATCGTCTGTCAGTCTCAGTTATTATCATTCTGGTCAATCGTAATACTGACGGCGGCATTTGCGGCGGGCTTGGATTCCGCCGCGATCCGTCTGTGGAGGGTCAGATCGTAAACGGCGGTCGCGCCATAGCGATGCGGCGCCTGTGGATCGTGGCGGCGCTTGTCGATGGTGAGAACGCGGGTCGCGAGGCCAAAGGCTTCGGCGATATCATGCGTCACCATGATGATGGTCAGGTTCTGCTCACGCCACAGCCGGGTGATGAGGGTGTGCATGTCGCGGCGGATGCCGGGGTCAAGCGCGCCAAAGGGTTCATCGAGCAGCAGCACGCGCGGCCGCATTACCAGCGCCTGGGCAATGGCGAGGCGCTGCTGCATGCCCCCCGACATCTGCGCCGGATAGACATGGCCGCTGTCGCCCAGGCCCACGGCGGCGAGCATGGCATCGGCGTCGGCAAGCGCGGCGCGGCGCGCAGCGCCGAACAGCCTGCCGGTCAGCGGCGCCTGGACACATTCGAGGCCGAACAGCACATTGTGGCGCGCATCGAGATGGGTGAAGACCGAATAGCGCTGGAACACCACACCACGATCGGGCCCGCACTCCGGCGGCAGGGGCTTCCCGTCAATCAGGATGCGGCCGCGCGTCGGCGCTTCCTGGCCGAGCAGGAGCCGCAGCAGCGTGCTCTTGCCGGCCCCGGACGGTCCGACGATCGACACGAAATCACGCTCTGCAATGTCGAGCGTGACCCGTTCGAGGACGATCTTGTCGCCATATTCGACCCAGACATTGTCGAGCGACAGCAGCGCCGTCATCGCGGGGGATGTGCCCAAGCAAAGCCGCGCTCGCTGATCCGCCGCAGCCCCCAGTCCATGGCGACAGCAAGCAGCGTGATCCACGCGACATAGGGCAGGATGATGTCCATCGACAGATAGCGGCGGACGAGGAAGATGCGGTAACCCAGCCCGACATCGGCAGCGATTGCCTCGGCCGAGATCAGGAATACCCAGGCCGGGCCCAGCGCCAGCCGGACGGCCTGGATGAGACGTGGCATGGCCTGTGGCAGCGCGATCTTGATCGCCAGATGCCAGCTGCTGGCGCCCAGGGTCTGCGCCTTGACGAGTTGTTCGGCCGGCAGCGCTTCGACATGAGCCGTTATATCGCGCAGCATCACCGGCAGAATGCCGATGACGATCAACGCCACCTTGGCCGCCTCGCCGAGGCCGAAGACGATGAACAGCGCCGGCAACAGGGCAATCGGCGGAATCACGGCAACCATCGTCACCATCGGCCCGAAGCTGGCGCGCGCTGCCGGCACCAGCCCGAGCGTCAGCCCGGCGAGCAACGCCGAAAGTGTCGAGATCGCCAGCCCCAGCCCCAGCCGCCCCAGGCTGGCCGACGTATCCGACCAGAACAAAAGTTCGCCGGTCATCGTATCCGGAACCATCACCAGCGCGTGCATCGCGGCCAGCATCGCCGGAAGCGTCGGCAGGATCTTGTCGGCGGGGTTGATGGCGTGGCGGCTGCCCGAGGCGACGAGATAGGCAAGCAGAAGGATGATCAGCGGTGCGGCACCCAGGATCAGCCGGGCTCGCCGTGTCGGCTTCAGGTTGACGATGCGCACGCGCCGCCGTCGCGCTCTACAGCTTGCCGTCGGCAGCGAGCTGCATGAACGCCGGATCGAAGCGCAACTTGATATTTGCGGGATCGCCGAGCGTGTTTCCGCCGGCAAAGGCGATGCCGATCGCGTCGGGCGCCGTGGCACCCGGGCCGAACAGCCCCTTGCTGAAGCTGAAATCGCGAACCCGGGTCATCGTCGTGACGAGCGCCGGCGCCTTGGCCGCGGCGATAGCCTCTTGCGGGGTTCGATACAGATGGGTGGTCGCGAGTTGCTGGTCGAAGGACGCCGGCGTCGACCCCGCCAGCTTCGCCATGGCCGCCCGTGCAGCAGCCCCCGTTGCATCGCTGCGTTGCATGACCGTGATGGTTTCGTACCAGATGCCGGCAAGTGCCTTGCCGAGGTTCGGGTTGGCCTTCAACGTGGCGCTGTCGACAACGAGCAGATCGAGGATCTCGGCCGGAATCTTCGAGGAATCGAACGCCAGCGTGGCACCTTGCGCGGCTTTCAATTCGTTCAGCTGCGGGTTCCAGGCGACCACGGCAGTGACTTCTGGGGCCGCAAAGGCACCGACAATGTCGGCGTCGGCCGTGTTTGTGGTCTTGATGTCGCTGAGCTTGAGACCAGCGGTTTCGAGCCCGCGCGCGAGCAGGTAATGCGAGACCGAAAGCTCGACGAGGTTGACGTTCCGGCCCTTGATCTGCGCCAGCGAGGTGGCATTCTTCAGCACGATGCCGTCGTTGCCATTGCTGTAATCGCCGATGATGACCGCGCTGGTGTCCTTGCCCCCGGCCGCCGGAATTGTCAGCGCGTCCATATTGGTAACGGTGACGCCATCGAGCTTGCCGGCGGTGTACTGGTTCACCGATTCGACGTAATCATTGACCTGCACGATGTTGATCTTGAGGCCATATTTGTCGGCCCATTTCTTCACGATCCCGGCTTGCTGGGCATAGGGCCAGGGCATCCAGCCGGCATAGATCGACCAGCCGATGTTGAACTCGGTGCGTGCGGCAGTCGGCTCGGGGGACGAGCTGCACGATGTGAGCAACAGCGCGGCGGCCGCCAGCGCCGCGATGCCTGTCCGTTGGAACCAGTGCGCCATCATCATACCCCGTGCGGAACAAGGCTGGCATCGCAATACCACCCGATCAGGGCAGAATATTACGTTTGCCCCATTCCGTAATAACACATAATTATGTTGTCACTGGAGCGCCATCCCTTTCGTGCGTTCCATCCGCGAAGACGACAGGAGGTGCCCATGCAGCCCAGATCATGTTTGGCCGCGCTGGCGATGCTGGCGGCGCTGACGGGCGCACCGGCGCGGGCAGCACCGCTGTCATTTTCGCCCTGGATCAACGGCACGACCGCAACCGAGCCCCAGACCCAGGTCCAGCGGATCGATGCCGATACCTTTGTTATCCGGCAGTCGGTCCGCACCAATTTCGAAGCCCCTTTTCTCTATCTGCTGTTCGGGAAGGACCGCGCCCTGCTGATCGATTCAGGCGCAGGCGGACTGTCGATCCGCCCGGCTGTCGATGCCGTGATCAATCAATGGCTGGCGCGCCGCGACCGCGCATCGATCCCGCTCGTCGTCGCCCATTCCCACAGCCATGGCGACCATATCCAGGGTGATGGCGAATTTGCAGCGCGGCCCGACACGCGTGTCGTCGGCCATACGCCGGCCGATGTGGCGCGCTTCTTCGGAGTGACAAACTGGCCAGACACCATTGCGACCTTCGATCTGGGCGGCCGCGCCCTGTCGATCATCCCGACCCCGGGGCATGAACCAGCGCACATCATGGTTCATGATTCGCGCACCCGTCTGCTGTTCTCGGGCGACATGCTCTATGCCGGGCGCCTCTATGTACCGACCGACCAGTTCGCGACCTTTGTCGCCAGCGCCGACCGGCTCGCGGCCTTTGCGAAGGCGCACCCGCTTGCCGGCGTGCTCGGCGCGCATATCGAGATGACGCAGACCCCCGGCAAGGATTATGCGATGCAGGCGCCCGTCCATGCCGACGAGCACGCGCTCGAGCTGCCGGCATCGGCGGTCGATCGCTTGCAGGCCGCCGTGCACCGGATGAAAGGCGTGCCGGTTCGCGCCGACGCAGGCGATTTCATCGTCTATCCACGCCCGCCGCGGCCGTGACGGGTCCCGCCTGAAATGCACAGTCCAGCACGCGAAGCCCTGGCGCGAGGCGACATGGCCGCAGTGCGGCGCCACGCAGCGACGTTGAGCGCGGTGCCGGCCGAGGCCGCCGAAGCACGCTTCCTGCTCGGGATCGCCGATGCTGCCGAAGGCCGGGTCGGGGCCGGGCTCACGCATATCGAAGCGGCCATCGCAATCGCACCGACGGCCGAACATCTGGCCCAGCAGGCCCGCTTGCTGATCATGTTGCGCCGCGATGGCGAGGCGCGTGCAGCGGCAGAGGCTGCCGAGGCACTGGGGCCGACCGATGCCCTCACCTTCGATACCATCGGCAATATCCACGCCCGGCTGGGCAACCACCAGGCCGCGCGGGCCTGCTTCGAACCGGCGGTGGCGCGCGACCCCGGCAACATCGAATTCCGGCTCAATCTGGCGCTGGCGCTTGGTTTTCTCGGTGAAACCGCGCTGGCGACGGCGCAGCACGAAGCCATATTGGCGCAGGCCCCCGCTCATGGCCGCGCCCATCACGCACTGTCGGGCCTGACGCGGGCAAGCCCCGACGCCAATCACATCGAGCGGCTCGAGGCCGTGCTGGCGCGGCGCCCGCCAGCCGACGATGCGCTGCGCATCCGCTATGCGCTCGCCAAGGAATATGAGGATATCGGCAATGGGCCGGCGGCCTTTGCCCATCTCGTGGCCGCCAATACCGCGCACAAGGCGCAAATCGGCTATGATTTCGCCCAGGACGCAGCGATCTTCGACGCCATCGAAGCCGGCTTTCGCAAACCCGGCTTTTTCAGCGGCGCCAGCCGAAGCGCCGAGGCGCCGATCTTCATCGTCGGCATGCCGCGCACGGGGACAACGCTCGTCGACCGCATTCTTTCCGCACATCCGGAAGTCCATAGCGCCGGTGAGTTGCAAGCAATGCCGCTGGCAATCAAGCAACTCGCCGGCACAAGATCACGCCGCATCATCGACGCCGAAACCGTGGCGGCATCGGGAGCAATCGACCCCAATGCAGTCGGGCGGCTTTATATGGCGCGTGCCGATCAGCATCGGCTGGTCGCAAGTGGCCGCTTCATCGACAAGCTGCCCGCCAATTTTCTCAATATCGGCCATATCGCTCGGGCCTTGCCCGATGCCAGCATCGTCTGCCTGCGCCGCCACCCGCTGGACACCGTCTGGAGCAACTACAAGAACCTGTTCGCCAGCACATCGGCCTATTATTTCTACAGTTACGATATTGCCGATACTGCGCGCTATTACGCCCGCTTCGACCGGCTGATGGCGTATTGGGACCAATTGTTTCCAGGCCGCATCCTGCAATTGTCTTACGAAGACCTGGTTACCGATCAGGAAAGCGCCAGCCGCCGGCTCTACGACCACTGCGGCCTTGGCTGGACCGATACGGCGCTCGATTTCCACAGCCAGACCGCAGCCGTGGCAACACCCAGTGCCGCCCAGGTGCGCCGGCCCATCTACCGCGAAGCGGTGGCGCGATGGCGCCTCCATGCCGAGGCGCTCGCGCCAGCACGGGCCGTCCTCGAGGCCGAGGGCATCGCCGTCGACTGAGGCAGGCGCCCCGGCCGACGGCGGCCCATCGCGGTCAGAAGCGATAGCGGCCTTCGACCCCGACAACGCGCGGTGTCAGCACGCTGCGTCCATAATAACGCGAGATGATGCCGCCATTGACGAAACCGAAGCGGCTGAGATCGTTGGAGACGCCGGTCACGGCATAAGTGTTGAAGATGTTGTTGGCGAAGACCGAAAGTTCATATGCCGGGGTACGATAGGTGATCGAGGCGCGATTGAGCAGATAGCCCGGCAGCTTTTCGCCAAAGGCGCGTTGCCCGACACGAGTCAGGATGTCGCCGATATAGGTTGCCGTCCAATTGAACAGCGCTTCGTTGGCACCCACCGGCACGGCATAGGTTGCGGCCAGCGCCCCCGTATGGCGCGCCGATCCGGGCAGGCGGTCGCCCGCCAGAACGCCGACTTCGCTGAATTTGGGGCGGTTCCTTTCGTTGAGGCTGTTGCGGATCTGCAGCAGCTCGGGAACATCCTGGGTCAGCCTGGCATCGAGATAGGAATAATTGCCGCGTACCGAGAAACGGTCGGTGATCTGGCCATTGAACGAGAAATCGAAGCCGCGGTTGCGCGCCGTACCGCCGTTGGTGGTGATGCCGATGCCGCCGTTGAGCGTGGTGCCGCCGAGCTGGATTCCGTCCCAATTGACCTGGAAGACAGCCAGATTGGCGCTCAGCCGCTTGTCGAAAAGGCTGGCCCGCAGGCCGAGTTCCATGTTCCGCGTCTTGTCCGGCCCGAAAAACAGCTCGTTGGGCAAGGCGCAGATGTTCTGCGTATTCGGGTTGAGGGGCAACACACAGGGCGCGGCACCGGTATTGGCACCACCGATGCGATAGCCGGTCGAATAGGTGAAATACAGCAGCGCATCGTCGCTGAACTTGTATGACGTATTCGCCTTCCAGACGACGCCGTTCGCTTCGGCCGAGCCGGAACTTGACGGAATGTCGTCGTCACTGGCGACGGGCCCATCGAAATAGGGCAGCGTCGATCCGCCGATCCGGTTGAGGTTATAGTCATAATAGCGAAGCCCGCCGGTCACCTGCCATTCCGGGGTGAACTGGACACTCGCTTCTCCGAACACCGCCTTTTCCTTGGTGGTGCTGCGCCCGAACGAGGCATATTCATTGTCGTCCGGGTTGGGAATCACCCCGAAGGCGATCCCTGTCGGCGAAGCCCCGAAGCCGGGGATGAGCTCGCGGTACGATGTCGCCGTCTTGAATTCATTGTAGAAGCCGCCGAGCACCCAGGTGACCGGCCCGCCATGCGTGGAGACCAGCCGCAGTTCCTGGTTGAACTGGTCGGAATTGGCACTCGACCGGGTGAAGCCGGTGAAGGCCGGGAAGCCTTCATAGCCATAATCGAGATCGAGAAGCAGATCGGTGACATCGACGGAGGCGCGGTTGCGTGTCCAGGTTCGCGCCGTTGCCGAGACAAGCTCGGCAAAATCGCCAAGCTGCGCTTCGACTTCGAAGCTGACGAGGTGCGAACGCCGGGTCGCCGGCTCGAGCACGCGCCACGGCCCTTCATAACGCCCGGAACCCAGGATGCCGCCGCCATTGGCCTGACGGCCGTCGGTCCGCGTCTCCTGATAGACGTAGCTGAGATAGGCCTTGAGGTTGTCGACCGTCAGTCCGAGCTGGTTGCGCGTCGTGAAGGTGCGTTCCGAATTGACGTCCTTCTGGCGGACAAGATTGGCATCCTGCTGGGCCTGGGTGCCGAGTGGGTTGGAGGCCGGGCCGGGTTGCGGCAGCGACACGCCGATCGTCCGCACCGTGAAGGGATAATCGATGAAACCCGGATCCGAATAATAGCCGGTGGCCGTGCGGAAGGCGAGAACGTCCTTGATCAGGGGCAGGTTGAGCGCCGCGTCGGCGACATAGCCGACACCGCTGCCTTCCTTGACGTCGTAAACCCGGCCATGGACATAGCCGCTGACCTGCGACGCATCGGGACGTTCCGGGATGTAGCGGATGGCACCGGCCAGCGTTCCGAGGCCGTAAAGCGTGCCTTGCGGGCCGAGAAGCACCTCGACGCGCTGCAAATCGATGAGCTTGAAATCCAGGTACAGCGGGACTTCGCCAAGATAGGTGCCAATGGCGTTGTTGCCATTATCGCCGAAACTGCTGGTGTCGTCGGCGGACAGGCCGCGCATCACGATCGTGCCGGCGCCGCGTGGCCCGCTGTCGGTGATCGTGACACCGGGCGTAAAGGCGCCCAGGTCCTGAATGTCGTCGAGCCGCTGGCCCTGCAACTGTTCTGCACCGATTGCCGAGATATTGATCGGCACATCGGCAAGCGATGTCGAGCGACGGGTCGCCGTGACGACAATTGTATCGTCGCCCTCGGCCACATCGGCTGCCGCCAGTTGCACCTGCGCCATCAACGGCGCACTGCCGGCCGCCGCAATCGACAATATCGTTGCTCGAAGCAGTGCGCTTTTCGTCCGTGCACCAAATTTCATTATGCCCCCTCTGACGTCTGATCCGTCAAAAAACCCTGATTTTTCCCCACTTTTTGGTCGCAGCATCAAGGCCGTCATACCGCCGCAAACGCTATGGGGCCGGTACAGAACGGCCAATGGGGCATTTGACGTAGGACAGGCGGCCGATAGCTGCGCCCCCGACGCTGCGGGCTGCGGCCGTTACGAGTTCAAAGTCCTCACCGCGGCCGCCGCCGCCGAGGCGCGGTTCTCGATGCCCATCTTCTCGAAAACCTGTTCGAGGTGCTTGTTGACCGTGCGCGGCGAAATCATCAGTATCTCGCTGATTTCACGATTGGATTTGCCGCGACTGATCCACAGCAGCACATCGGCCTCGCGGTCGGTCAGGCCATGGCGCTTGGCGAGCAGGCGCTGTTCGGCGCCATCGGCAATCGCCTCGATCCGCAGCAGCCATTCATCGGTGCTGTTGCGGGCCAGCATCATCAATTCGACGCGCCCGCCGACAACGGGATGGATCATGGCAGCACCTTCGCCGCGTTCTGCCGGGTCGAGCAGTGTCGTTGCCAGCGCCGCCAGCGTATCGGCATCGGGAAAATGACGGCTGACGATCGCCTGGCCGCGCGGCGTTGCCCAGAGAACGGATCCGGCCGAATTGACCGCCAGCACCGATCGTCCGGCCGTATCGAGTGCCGCCCGGCTGCTGCGGGCCACAGCGGCATTACCCGTGTGGACCGCGATCCGCGCCAGCATTTCCTCGATGATGATTGGCTTGCGCACATAATCGACGCCGCCGGCACCCAACCCGCGCACGACATGTTCGGTTTCGGTAAGCCCGGTCATGAAAATCACCGGGATCGATGACAATATCGGGTCGGCCTTGATGCGGCGTGTTGTTTCGAAGCCGTCCATGACAGGCATGACAGCGTCCATCAGGACCAGATCGGGTTTGACCAGCGCCAATGCCTGCAACGCCGCAGCGCCGTTGCTGGCAACAAGGACTTCCATTCCGGCGGCTTCCAGCGCAGCGGTAACGAATTTGAGCGATTCCAGCGTGTCATCGACAACCAGAATCTGCAGGGCTGCACCGGGCTTGCTAGCCATTGTCACCGAGGCGCTGCAAAAAGCCTGCAAGATCGAAAGCGTCGACATGGGCGCGCAACACATCGACGAATGGACGACTGGCAGGGGTGTCGTTGGCGAGCACTGTGAGCGCGGCTTCCAGCCCTCGGATATGACCAGCGAGTGCAAGTCGGCGGAGCTCGGCCATCACAGGTGCTGCCAATGTCATCTCGTCAATCGGTTCGACCACCGCAGTCGGCGCCGGCGCGTCTGTCACCCAGTCGATATCGAGTTGCCCGGAAATCGCGTCGAGCAGGCTTTCAAGCTCGACGGGCTTGGTGATGAAACCGTCATGCGCGGCTTGGCCGTCACCGCCGGCGGCAAAGTCATGGGCGTTGGCTGTCACCAGCAGTATCCGCATGGCCTCGCCAGCATAGGCCGGTGCGGCCACAATCTCGCGCAGGCGGGCCGCAACCGTCCAGCCCGACAGGCCCGGCATCTGGACATCGAGGAGCACAAGGTCGGGCAGACAGCGCGACGCCAGATCGAGGCCGTCCGGGCCGTTTGAAGCGGCGTAGACACTGAAGCCCAGCGGCCGCAACAGGCCCTGCAATATGGCAAGCTGCTGCGCATCGTCATCGATCAGCAGGACCGTTCGCCGCGGGCCGGCATAGCCGGTTACCGGCCGCTGCCGGGCTGTCGCTGCAATTTTCTCGCCGGGTTCTGCCAGCATCAAGCGCAGCTTGAACACACTTCCCACGCCCATATTGCTGGAAGCCGCGACGTCGCCGCCCATCACCTGCGCCAGCACGCGCGTGATCGCGAGCCCCAGCCCGGTCCCCGGCTCGGCACGCGCCGCCGCCGCATTGCCACGCTCGAAGGGTTCGAAAATCCGGTCGATATCGGCCGCCGGGATGCCGATACCCGTATCCGAAACCTCGAACTCGGCGATCAGGCCGCTGTACCGGACCGTCAAACCCACGTGCCCGCGCGGCGTGTATTTGATGGCGTTCGAAAGCAGGTTGATGAGGATCTGGCGCAGGCGCTTTTCGTCGGTGCGCACGAAATCGGGCAAGTTGCGTGGCGGGCTGTAATCGAAGCGCAGCCCCTTGGCTTCGGCCTGCATGCGAAACATGTCGACGAGCGTGTCGAGAAAGGCCGGCAACGGCACCACGTCGCGATTAAGCTTGAGTATGCCACTCTCGATGCGCGAAATGTCGAGCAGGCCATCGACGATATTGGTCAGATGCTCGGACGAGCGTCGAATGACGCCGCCCGCCTCGGCGGGAACGATCGCCGCGCCGCGTTCGAGAAGCTGGGCATAGCCATAAATGGCATTCAGCGGCGATCGGATCTCGTGGCTGACCCCGACAAGATAGCGGCTCTTGGCCAGATTTGCCGCCTCCGCCGCGTCCTTGGCCTGCCGGAGAGCCGCCGATGTCTGGCGGTGCGCCGCGATTTCGGCATGCAACAATGCGGCGCGTTCATCGGCCGCGATCTCGGCATTTCGGCGTTGTGCGCGGGTGCGTGTCAGCCACAAGGCCGTCACGATCGACAGGGCCCCAACGCCGGCAAGTGACAACAAGGCTGGAGCGCCCCCACCCCCGTCACGCTGCCCGGCGTGCGGCACGACCGCGGTTTTGCGCTTCCGTCCCATGTCAAACAGGATTGGCGGCGAGCCTGGTCGAGTCAATCCGGCGCGCGCTTGTGACAAGTGTGGCAATGCAACGGATCAGAGGCTGCCCAGGCGCTTCCGAAACAGTGTCTTGACCAACCAGGCTTCGAGGATGCGCCCTGCGACGTACAGTGTCGCGAAGATGCCGGCGAACACATAGGCCGGCGTCGGCGAGCGCTTCTTGTCTTTTTCCTTATCCTTTTCCTTGGCTTTTTTGGCGTCGGGCTTGTCGGGCGCCGGGGCGCCGAGAAACGAGTCGATCGGGTTGAGTTGCCGGCTTGCCTTCTTGGCTGCGGCTGCCTTTTTGGCAGCCTGTTCGGCTGCGGTCGGCGGGGGCTGCAAGCTGTCCACGGCAATGGTCAGCTGTGCGATGGCCAGGAACAGCAGCGGCGCCAAGAAGCACAGCAGCAGCGCTCGACTGGCCAGCCGGTAATGCAGGACCAGCCCGTCGGCACCAGGTTCGATGCGCAGCACCCCTTTGTCGAACACGGACAGCTTGTCCTGGGCGGCGGCATCCTTTTTATGGAAGGTCAATTCGTCGCTTGTCCGGACATGGCTGGTGCCGACTTCGTCGAACAGCGGTTCCAGCCTGTCGAAGGCTTCGTCGGGCGATTGCCCCGGCAGCAGGGCTACTGCGCCGCTGACATTCCAGATCCAGTCGATGTGCCGCAAATCCATCTTGTTACCGGGCGAGGACAACGCAGCCGGCATGGCGCCCCGTGTCATGACTGTCTCATGGTTGCATCATGACGGTGTCATCGCCGGGTGATGCCGGTATCACTCGGCCGGCACGGCGGCAGGTCGGCCAAAACGTTCCTTGATGGCCTTCCAGCCTTCGGTGAACGGATAGGTCATCTGCTCCCGGATCGACATTCGCCGGCCGCCCTCCATCCCGAGAAGCTCGGCCTCGCCATCCACGCAGGTGCCGAAAATCCGATCGATGAAAATATAGGTCCCGGCAAAATTGCTGCGTGTTGCCTCGAAGTCGCGCGAGTGGTGCAAGCTGTGATGCTCGGTCGTGTTGAACAGGAAACGCCACCAGCGCGGCGTGTTGAAGCGCACATTGATATGCTGGTACGTCGACACCGAAAGACCGATCGCGCCCGCAAGCAGCGCCGCCCTTGGCAAGAAGTCGAAGAAACCACCGATCCCGAGCCCGATCAGGAAAAGCTCGACAGGGTTTCCGACCGCGCCTTTGTTGATGTTGAGCTGGGTGATGTAGTGGTGAACCGAGTGTGGCAGCCACAGCACATACCAATTGTGCATGCCGCGGTGCATCCAATATTGTCCAAAATCGAACATGAACGAGATCAGGAAAGCCTGGAGCAGCAGCGGCAGCCCGATGAACCATTCAAGCTTGTCCCAATCGGACGAATTCTGAAGCGCCTCGATGACGACATCGTCGCCGATGAAGCTGTCGACAAGGCGGAGGATCGTATAGCCGAGCCCGACATAGAAGAGGTCGGTCGCGAGTTCCTTCCAGGTCAGCCGCCAGCTGTCATAACGCGGATTGACCCACTCCAGCGCAAGCAGAAGCACCTTGAAGCCGATGCCGATACCGATCGCCGTCGACGCCTTGGCGATGGAATTGGGGGCGTAATACCAGAACAGGATCAGCCCGAAGAGGACGGCTGGCTGAAACCAGGTGAAGACGAACTGCTTGACGGGGCCACCTTCGACCCGGGGAATATTTTCCCAGCCAATCGTCACCGGAGACTGCGCCCCGATCACCCTGTTGCCGACGCGCGTGCCCTGCATCTGTCCCCGCCACTGATCCGCAACGACTGGCCTATGCGAAAGCGGAAGCGCGGTTAATGGGGCATTTGACGTAGTTCGGTCGCCCGGCGGGAACCTGCAAGCTGTGACTCCAGCGCTTGCGCCAGCAAAACGAGCCTCCGGCGGCCGGGGCCGACGGCCCCGCACCCCAGTCGATCCGGCCCGGGACGGACCTGCCGTGAGCGGGCCTCAGCGACTCGCCGCTGCCGCTGTTTGCGCGGCGCGCCATCGTGTCACGAACGCAATCGCGACGACCAGTAGCATGCAGCCGACACCAACAAGGGTAAAGCTCGCGTCATCGAGTTCATGATGCGGCTGGGCCTTGGTCACCAGACCATAGCCGGCCATTCCGAACGATAGTGCAACCACCACCCAGCCAACGCCGCGGCGATACTTTCGCACACGGTTCTGGTCGTCCTGGCGAGCGATCAGATGGCTCACGATCAAGCTGTCGGCAGTATCGGTCAGGATCATCCCCCCGGCAAAGGCAAGGGCAACGCAGATCGCGCCGGCAACACCGTTTCCGGCCGACGCCGCGGCGCCCCATGCCGCAGCCTGTGTCGCGGTATCGAAAACCATGCCGAAGACCATGCCCACAGCCACCACCGCAAGCGGGTGCGAGCTCGTTCGCAAGGCACGCGGCACCAATGCAACACGCCAGCCGACCGGGCGGTATTCCTGGCGTTTCAACGCATTCAGATTGAGGATGCCAACAACGAGCAACAGTCCGATCACCACCCAATCGACGGCGCTGGCCACCCATGCCGGAAAAATGATCTTGCCCGCGACAAGGGCAACACCGATGGCGACGATCGCAACCGACAAGCTGTGGCCAAAAGCGAAAAGCGTTCCGGTCCACCGCGCCCATCCGGGCCTTTCGTCGGCAGCGCGAAAGGTCAGATTGTCGATGATGACAATATGATCCGGATCGAGCCCATGCCGCAAACCGAGCAGGAAAATCAGGACCAGCGCAAGGAGGTCATCGGTTGCGACAGCCGTCATTCGGTTCGCTCGCGATCTCGCAGCCGCGACAGGCGACGCGGCAGATCGGCCGCTATCCGCTTCAACGCGAATGGCTGCGCCTTTTTCCAGGCGCGGCACTCAACGAGGGTGCGCCCGCAGCCGATGCACCAGCCGCTGGTCGCATCGAAAATGCAGACATCGATGCACGGGGATTTCATGCGCGGACCTGCATGTCGAGCAGCCCGGCGCCGCCATCCTCGTCACCCCAGGCCAGCATGGTGCCCGCCGCGTTCCACGCCAGCGCGCTGATGCCAGCGGCGCCAGGTTCGTCTACAGCCACGAAATCATCGTCTTCGATCCGGGCGAGGACGACAGCACCATCGGCATAGCCGACTGCCAGCACATCCTGCGTCGGGTGGAAGGCGACCATCGTCACCAGGGCGCCGCGCGCGCCCGTAAGGCGGGGTTTGCGCCCCATCGGCCCGGTCTTGCCATCGAACGGCCACAGGATCACCCGGGCGTCGCCACTGGTCGCCAGCCATCTGGCCCGCCTGTCCCAGGAAAAGCTGCGCGTCTTGGCGCGATAGCCGCTCATCGCCATGTCGGCACCGATCGGCAGCCGCCATCCGTGCAGGCCAAGCTCCTGGGTGGCGGTGACGAGATAGCCGCAATCCGGACTGAGCGTGCAGGCAAGATGCGAACCCGCCCATTTCAGGGCAACCCGGCTGCTGCCCGCCGATTTCGGATAAAGCAGCGCCGCGCCGCCGTAATGCGACACCGCGAGCCGCAGCCCTTTGGCATCGAGCGCAATGCCGCCGACGGTCGAAGGGAAGGTATAGCTGTGCGATGGCCTTGTGGCGCCCGACAGCCATACGGTCGCGTTGGCGCCCGCCGCTGCGACGAACAGTTTCGATCGCGTACTGGCAACGATGCTGCCGACCCAATCACGTCCGAAAGCGCCCAATTCGGTTACGCTTCCATCGATGCCGACCTGCAGCACGCGGCCGTCATCGCCGCCGGTCAGCAAGGCGGCGCCATCGGGGTGCTGCGCCGCCGACAGGATCGCACCGCCATGGACATCGACCCGGGCGCGCTCGCCCTGCAACCCGGCAAACCGAACCGAGCCGTCGCCGAGCGTGAAGGCCGCTTCGTCTTCAAGCCAGACCACAGCCGACACCGGCGCGCCGGGCGCCAGCCGCTTGCCATGGGTAAAGACGAGCGGCACCGATGCCATGGTGTCCGACATCAGGCGACGCAGGCCTTGAACCCTTTGGCGAGTGCCGCCTGGTCGAGATTGCGACCGATGAACACCAGCCGGCTGACCCGCGCCTCGTCTTCCTTCCAGGGCTGCTGCGAATCACCGTCAAGCAGCATATGGACACCCTGCACAACGAAGCGATCGGGGTCGTTCTCGAACGCCAGGATCCCCTTCAGCCGCAGGATGTCGACACCCTGCACCGCCACAAGCTGGCGAAGCCAGGTGTTGAACCGCTCGGGATCGAGCGGCACGTCGGAACTGACCGAAACACTGGTGATGCTGTCGTCATGCTCATGATCGTCTTCGCCAAGGAAGTCCGGTTCGATTTCGAGGATCCGGTCAAGGTCGAAGGCCCGGCGCTCGAGGACTTCGGCCAACGGGACGTCGCAACGCACCGTTTCGTGAACGCGCGCCTGGCCGTTGATCGTCCGGACTCGCTGGCGCACTTCCTCCAGCTTTTGCGGCGTCACGAGGTCGGTCTTGTTGAGCAGGATCACATCGGCAAAGGCGATCTGCTCTTCGGCCTCGTGGCTGTCGGCAAGCCGCAGACCGAGATGGCGGGCATCGACGACTGTCACGATCGCATCGAGCACCGAGCGCGAGCTGACATCGTCATCGACGAAAAACGTCTGTACGACCGGCGCTGGGTCGGCCAGACCGGTGGTTTCGATGATGATGGCGTCAAACTTGTCGCGGCGTTTCATCAGGCCTTCGATGATGCGGATCAGGTCACCGCGAACGGTGCAGCAGATGCAGCCGTTGTTCATTTCGAAGACTTCTTCATCGGCATCGACAATCAGGTCATTGTCGATACCGATCTCGCCGAATTCGTTGACGATGACCGCATAGCGGCGGCCATGGGGTTCGGTCAGGATGCGGTTGAGAAGGGTTGTCTTGCCAGCCCCGAGATAACCCGTGAGCACAGTGACTGGAATACGCGTATCAACGTCGGTCATGGGTGGTCCTTCGTGCGGGATTTGGCTCAAGTCCGCGGCGAGCCGGCGACGTCGACAGGTCGCAAATGCGCGTCGAAAAAGATTCGTCCAACTGCATCTTGTTACAGTATATCATGTCTTGTGTGTCAGCTAGTCATGATGTTTTGCAAACGCGTCTGGCCGCCGGGTCGGACGTGGGCGTTGGTCAAAGCGGTGAAGCGCGCCGCACGACAGCACGAACGGCCCGAACCATGCGATCAGCCCGAGGGGCCGTGAAGCCCTCGAACGATGCCAGGATCGGGCATGGTGCATGCGGCCAAGCGGATGCCACCGGCCCGGCCGCAACCATCGGGCCTATCGGGCGTCTTCAGTAAACCGCGCCGCTTGCGATGGCGGATGGTCACGACCGCCACGCTGCCGGCGCGCGCCAAGCCTGTGATCGTCAATCCAGCCACGATCGCAGCCCAACGCGTTCCCGTTGAAAGCCGCTGCCAATGTCCACGTCCGCCCTGCCCCGACGCGCCATTCTGTATCGCATGGTCATGGAAGACCATGTCTGCCCCTATGGATTGAAGGCCAAGGACCTGCTGCGTCGTCAGGGCTTTACCGTCGATGACCGGTGGCTGACGACACGCGAGGCGACCGACGCTTTCAAGGCCGAGCATGCAGTCAAGACGACCCCGCAGACCTTCATCGGTGACGCGCGCATCGGCGGCTATGACGATGTCCGGCGGCACTTCGGCAAGTCTGTGGCCGACCCGAAAGCCACCAGCTACACGCCCGTGGCGGCCCTGTTTACCATCACGGCACTGATGGCGCTGGCGGCCAGCCATGCCGTTTATGGAACACCCTTCACCATCCGCGCCGCCGAATGGTTCATCGGTTTCAGCATGGCCGTGCTGGCCCTGCTCAAACTCCAGAATGTCGAGAGCTTTGCCACGATGTTCCTCAATTACGACCTTCTGGCAAAGCGGTGGGTACCCTATTCCTACATCTACCCCTTCGCGGAAGGCCTGGCCGGCGTGCTGATGATCGCCAGCGCATTGACGTGGCTGTCGGTGCCGCTTGCCCTGTTCATCGGCACGATCGGCGCCGTATCCGTCATCAAGGCCGTTTATATCGACAAGCGCGCACTGAAATGCGCCTGCGTCGGTGGTGGCAGCATTGTGCCGCTCGGCTTTGTCTCGTTGACCGAAAATCTGATGATGATCGCAATGGCCGTGTGGATGGCCGTTAAAGCGCTCTAGTATGCAGGGTCACGATTGCCGAGCTTGGCCATGGCGCGCGGCTCAGCGCGGCGCCTTGGCGACGACGCCGCCCTTGATGACCACCGCCACCGACTGCAGCACCGTCACATTGTCAAGCGGGTTGCCGGAAACCGCAATGATGTCGGCGTAACGGCCCGGCGCGATGGTGCCCACATCGTCCGACCGCCCGAGTGCCTGCCCGGCGTTGACTGTCGCTGCCTGGATCGCCTGAAGCGGCGTCATCCCCCATTCGACCATCTTGGCGAATTGCAGGGCGTTGGTGCCATGCGGGTAAACCCCGGCATCGGTACCGAACACATGCCGCACGCCAGCCTTCACCGACCGCTGGAAAGTCTGCCGCTGCTTCAGGCCAATCGCCCGCTCTTTCTCCAGGCTTTCGGCAAAGACACCATTTTTCGCGCCCTCGGCGAGGATATAGTCGTCATCGTAGACATCCATCGAAAACCAGGCGCCGCTCTTCTTGGCCAGTGCAAAGCTTTCGTCATCGGCAAGGCTGGCATGCTCGATGGTATCGGCACCGGCGCGCAAGGCAGCATTGATCCCCGACGTGCCATGGGCGTGCACGGCCACCTTCAACCCCAGCATATGCGCTTCGGCCACCAGCGCATCCATCTCGGCCTGGCTGTATTGCTGGGCGCCGACCGTCGTTGTCTTGGAAAACACCCCGCCCGTCCCGCAGAATTTGATGACCTCGGCCCCCATCTTGCGCAGCTGCCGCACCTTGGCGCGGATCGCATCGGGTCCATCTGCAACCCCCGGGGTTTCGACCTTGATCTCGGGCTGGAACTCGGTGGCGTCGCAATGGCCACCCGTGGCGCCGATGGCATAGGTGGCCGGCACGATCCGCGGCCCTGGCACATAGCCAGCCTCGATCGCCTGTTTCAGCCCGATATCGTCGAGATTGCTGCTCCCGACGTTGCGGACGGTGGTGAAGCCGGCATCCAGCGTCACCGCCGCATGCTTGACACTAATGACGCTGCTGAAGCTCTGGGCATATTCAAGGCCGCGATAACCACCGATGGTCGGATCGCTGTCGAGATGGACGTGCATGTCGATCAGCCCGGGCAGCAGGGTCATGCCGGGTAGGTCGATGCGCCGTGCTTCGGCCGGAATTGCCACGCTGCCGGCGGCGCCGACCGCCACGATGCGGCCGTTGTTGGCAACAATGACGGGGTTGGTGACAATCCGGCCATCGGTCACGTCGATCATCCGCGCCGCGGTGATGGCGACCACCTCGGCGCGCACCGAACCCGCCAGCGCCGCCACCGCGACCGCCACTGCCAATTTCAACATGAGACCCACCTTCGCACCTTGCCTTGCGGCCCGCTGGTAGGTCAGCCGGGCAGCCCGCACAAGCATCAGGCCAGGGCAGCAAAGGGCAGGCCAGATGCGTGGCCAGCGTCAGGCCTTGCGGCCCTGCCGACCATGCTGGGCACAAAATGGTCGCATCGACTGCTGCGCTGGAACCTTGATCGGCCGCCAATGGTCCTTGCCTGTAAGGAGTTCAATTCATGGTATCACGATCGCAAGGCAGACTTTCCCCGACATGGGCAGCCGGGCTCGCTATCGGGGCGGTTTGCGCCTCGCTGATGGTCGGCCAACGCGCAAGCCCCGGCCCCGATCGCCCACGCACGCGACGCTGGTACAAACGTCTCGACAAGCCCGACTTCACGCCGCCGATGGCGGTCTTTCCGATTGCATGGACCGCGATCGAGGCAGCGCTGGCCTATGGTGGCTATCGCCTGCTCCGGTCCGAGTCCTCACCCGAACGGACCGCGGCCCTGGCGCTATGGACATTGAATCAGGTTGGTATCGGGGGTTGGAGCGAGATCTTCTTCGGCCAGCGGTCGCCCGGATGGGGAACGATCGCCTCCGCGGGTCTTGGCGTCAGTGCCGTCGGCTATGTCGTCGCGGCGCGCGATGCCGATGAGCTCGCGAGCATTTCGGGTGTGCCGCTCGTCGCGTGGATCGCTTTCGCAACACTGCTTTCGGAAGAGATCTGGCGCAACAACGAGCCGCCGGTCGAGAGTTAGGGCAGCCCTGCCCCGCTTCGACGAGCCCCGTTGGACAGGTCACCGTGCATCGCAGCAGATGCACCGTTGCCGTCGACGATTTCGCGCCACCGGGGGTCGCAGATTTCGAGTCGTTCGTGCGGCAGTCTCATGGGCTGGTCCCAGATTTGCGCGGCCAGACGGTGTGTGGCCTGATTGGCGAAAAAGAGCTCGCTCTTGCCGCCTGCCAGCAGCACCCCGAAGGCCGCAAGGGACACAAGAAAATGGTACCGCCGTGCCGGCAATCGACCGGCCGGACGCGTTATCAACAATGCTGCACCAAGCCACGCATTGAAGGCCGCGAGAATGAACCAGCGGCCATAGTCGATCGCGACAATGGTCAGGAACAGCATCGGCAAGATGGCGATGAAAATGAAAAGCACAGCGTGGAATCGCGTTGCCGGGTAACCGAGAACCATTGCGTAGAATGGAATGAATATGAAACCGCCGGCAACGAGCAATGCATAGCCTTCATAGCCGCGCGCCATGCAGGCCGATGCCGCAATTGTTCGAAATCCCCCCAACGTCATATAGATGCCGACATCGCGCAATCGTTCCGGCGGCATCGCCGCCTTGACCGACGCCGCAACTTGCCGCGGATCGACCGGAAAGACCATTTGCAAAAGCGCAATCGCGACGAGCAACCCCACGACGGTCCCGAGCGCAGCGACGATCGTTGCTGTCTGCGCCTGGCCTTCGCGGCGCGCCAGATACCATGACGCGACCAGCATCGGCACGCCCATGATGACAACCGTCTCATGCGCCAGGCTTCCGACGACGATGATGAGCGATGCGATCTGCCAGCGATTGTAGATGGTAGCGACAACTGCGAAAGCCACAAAGGCTGAGGACAGCAGATCGGTTCGCGCGATATCGGCGCTCCAGAACTTGAACTGTGGCGACAGGATGAGGACCACTCCCAACCACGCGCCGACTTTCCAGTCCGCAGACATGGCCTTGAAAAGAATGGCGGCAATCGCAACGGACAGCAGCGCTGCCGACAAGACATGGAAGCTGAAGCCGCTGGCGAGTGCCGATCTTCCGTCGATGATCGCCATGACTGTGCCGGCCAGACCTCGACGAATAAAGCCGTTCTCGAAGTAATTCGGCACGAGGATAGAATAGGTATATTTAAACAGTAAAAAACGTTCTGGAACATCGAAACCAAAACGAAGCCAGTTTTTAAATACATACCGACATGTGAGCAAAAAGAAGGCGGCTGCGACGCTTGATGACACGCCCGTAACGACTAACCTGTGTTTAGAAAGCAATGCGCCACCCGGTGTTATCGCGGTACTGGTCTGGGCGTATTGCATTTAACCCACATGTTGTTAACCTGAAACTGCCCGGAGTTTGGTGGCTGTTGCGTGGGGTGGCTTGTGGTCAACCGTCAGTTTTTGCGTTTTGTGATCGTTGGTCTTGTTGCGACTGCCGGCAACCTGACGGCCGTGTGGGCGCTCCGCTTCGTCGCTCCCTTCTCGGTGGCACTGATCGCCGGCGTCGCTGTCGGCTTCTGCCTGTCCTTCTCATTCAACAAGGTCTTCACGTTCAAGTCCAAGGCCTGGAGCGGCACCAAGGCCGAGGCACTCAGGTTCACGATGGTCTACACCGTCGGCGCTGCTGCCTATTGGATGCTGGCAATGATCATGGCCAATTTCGTCTTGGGCGGGCTCTTCAGTGCCGGCAATGCGGAACATCTGGCAACCTTGATCGGCTGCGCTGGCATGATGGTGGTTACCTACGTCGGGCACAGTTTGTTCACGTTCAAGGCGCGAACATTTGCGTCTGAACCCAGCGGCATCCAGCCCCAAGGGCTGCAGCTTGTGTCGTCAAACCCGAGCCGGACCTCGCCGATGGGCATCGACGCCGGTCACACCCCCTTGTCTCAAGGTGCCTATCCGCGGCCTGAGTCATCGAGTGCGGCAGCGTAGAACCGATCAGGTCAGCCGGGATATGGCGCTGCTGAGGTCGGCGCGGCGGAACGGCTTGGTCAGCCGGGCAATATCGGGCGCAAGGCCTTCGACTTCCGAATAGCCCGAGATGATGAGCAGCTGGACGCTGGGTAGGCGATTGGCGACGATTCGGGCGAGTTCGGTGCCCGTCATGTCAGGCATGAGATGGTCGGTCACAAGGATCGTCGGGGACAGTCCCTTGTCGATCAGCCGCAGCGCCTCGCCCGCCGATGATGCCTCGACAACATCGAAGCCCATGTCGCCGAGCATGGCAGCGGTGCTTTCCCGGACCAGATCCTCGTCGTCGACCAGCAGAGCTGTTCCCGTTGCTGCCGCGTCGGCGCCCAGGGCACTCTGGGTGATCGGCGGCGGCGACCCGGCCACGGGGAGCCATAGTTCGATGCAGGTTCCAGAACCGACACGGCTGGCAATATGGAGGCCGCCGCCGAGTTGCCCCGCAAGGCCATGAACCATCGACAGGCCGAGGCCTGTACCTTTGCCGACTCCCTTGGTGCTGTAGAAAGGCTCGACAGCCCGCGCGAGTGTCTGCGCGTCCATGCCGATGCCGGTATCCGACACCGACAGACGGACATAATGGCCCGGCAACAGGCTGGCGCGGTGCGGCGCTTCCACGTCTTCGGCTGCCGCTGCGATTGTCAGTGTCCCGCCATCGGGCATCGCATCGCGCGCATTGACCGCCAGGTTGAGCAGCGCCATCTCGATCTGGTTGGCATCGGCCTTGGCGGGCAGCAGATCGGCTGCAAGTTCGACGACAACCTTGACCTGCGGTCCGGTCGTGCTCGCCACGAGATCGGCCATGCCTTCGACCAGCGCGCCGACATCCACCGACGTCGATTGCAAGGGCTGCCGCCGGGCAAAGGCCAGCAACCGCTGCACAAGGGTCTTGGCGCGCTCCGCCGACTGCAGCGCCGCGCCGATCAGTCGCTGCGCGCGCTCATCGCCGATGCCGCGACGCTGCAGCAGGTCGAGCCCGCCGATAATCGGCGTCAGCAGATTGTTGAAATCATGCGCAACGCCGCCGGTGAGGGCGCCCATCGCCTCCATCTTCTGGCTCTGGCGCAGTGCTTCCTGCGCCGTGGTAAGTTCGGCGACAGCGCGAGCGACTTCCTGAGCCAGATTCTCGGCAAAGCGCTTGTCGCGTTCGATATCGAGTGACGCCACAAGGCCGCCGAGCAGCACGCCATTCTCGTCGCGAACAGGCGTTGCGATGTAGCGCACCCATCGCAATGTGCCGTCGGGCAGTTCGACCTGTGCCTCGAGCTCGGCGCGGCCGGCGACATTGCCCAGCACCTGCGCCAGTGGATATTCATGGCTTTCGACGCGCCGGCCGTCGGCGTGATAGGCGACGTAGTCGTCGCGATAATCTTCGGTCCGGCGCGAAAGCACGACGGGCTTGCCGACAATCTCCTCGAGCCCGGCGTTGCCACCGATGATCCGGCCCGACGCATCGGCAAAGACCAGCCCGATCGGCGCGGCTTCAAAGACCGCGCGCAACTGAGCTTCGGATTTCTCGAGCGCGATCTCGGCGAGTTTCCGGTCTGTCTGGTCGAGATAGACCGCTGTCATCGACGTGGCGCGCTTGGCCTCGTCGCGCTGCACGGCACCGCGCCCGTAAACCCAGCGGATCTGGCGATCGGGCCAGACGATGCGCTTTTCGATGTCGTAGAAGGTCGCAGTCCCCGCCACCATGGCGGCGCGCTCGGCGACAACCCGGTCATGGTCGTCGGGGTGGTACTGGGAGCGGAATTCGGCGAGCGTCAGCCGCTTGTCGGAAGGATGGCCCAGCAATTCTGCAAACGCCGCCGAATGCGTGATGTCGCCTCCGGGATCGAAGGTCACTTCGGCGAGCCGGCCGGCTTCGAGCGCCAGCTTAAGCCGCGCCTCGCTCTCGCGCAGCGCGATTTCGGTCCGGCGCTGCTGGGTGATGTCATAAGCGTTGTGGACGATGGCCTCGACATTGCCGTTTTCATCGAGGACCGGCGAATTTACCGGGTGCCACCAGCGTGTTTCATAAGCGCCGTCGGATGTTGCGATGTCGTAGCGCAGGTTGGCAAGGGCGTTCGGGGCGCGTGTGACGAGGACCTGCTCCAGCGAGGCGCGTAGCCGTGCCACACCATCGGCCGCCGGATCGCCGGGATCGTCGGGAAATGCATCGAAGACGCCACGGCCAAGAAGATCGGCGCGCGTCCGATGCGTGGCGAGCAGATAGGCGTCGTTGACTTCCTTGATGGTGAAGTGCGGCGCATCGGGGGCGAGCACCAGAAACGGCGCCGGCGAAGCGTTGAACAGCCGTGTGAAGCTCTGATCAACCTTGACCCGGTCGCTGATATCGCTGGCCGCGCCGAACCATTCGATGATCTCGCCCGCTGCATCGAAGACTGGCACGGCCCGCGAGAAGGTCCAGCCGATCGTGCCGTCCTTGCGCAGCACCTGATGCTCGATCTCGAACACGCCCCGCGACTCGATCGCCCGATCGATTGCGGCCCGAACCCGCGGACGCTCGCCGACCGGAATGTAGGTCTCCTCCCAATTCGCCCTTGGCGCCGGCGCATCGACAAGAAAACCGGCACCGGCGAGGCGCTGCATTTCGCGCCAATCCGGGCTCATCCGATAGACCACATTGGCCGTTGCCAGCGCCAGCGCACGGAAACGGCTCTCACTTTCCTGCACGGCTTGCCGGGACAGATGGGCCTCGGTTACGTCATAGCCTTCGATGAACAGGCCCGTGACGGCGCCGCCAGCGTCGCGAACCGGTTCGTAAATGAAGTCAAGAAAGCGCTCGGTCGCGACGGCCGCAGGCGTCGGCTGCAGGCGGATCGGGATGGCACGGGCAACAAAGCGCTCCCCAGTGGCATAGGCATTGTCGAGGAGATCGAAGAAGGGCTGGTCCGCAAGGTCGGGGAATACTTCGCGCACGGGCCGGCCGATATAGTCGCGACGACCGAACAACTGCTCATAGGCCCGATTGACGAACTCGAAACGGAGATCGGGGCCGGTGACGATCGTGATGATCTCCCTATCCAACTAACGCAGGTTCATTGTTTGTTCTCGCCTTGCTGTGAGCTGGCGCGTAGAGTTCCGCTATCGATGACGGAGGAACTGATGGTCGGAATTTTGGATTTCGTGGCTCGGTATGGGACTGAGGCGGCGTGCATTGATCACCTGGCGACACTTCGCTGGCCGGG
>Ga0209906_100158_pt1 | contig 74538 bp, 67 predicted proteins | sample FECB24metaG_FD_188303 | JGI IMG/M metagenome (GOLD analysis project Ga0209906, IMG submission 188303) | Cyanobacterial communities from the Joint Genome Institute, California, USA from Joint Genome Institute, California, USA - FECB-24 metaG... ... | reverse complement strand
TGGCAAGAAGACAAGCGCGAACCTACGGAAGCCAATAGATCCCGGATCGCCTTCGGCGTCCGGGATGACGTTGATCGCTGAAACTTACCCCGCCTTGTCCGCCAACCTTGCCAGCTGCGTAATCACCACCGCAGCCCCTTGAAGCCGCTTCTCCGGCGTTGGCCAGTCGCGGATGAACACGACGCTCTGATCGCTCCGGATCTTCGCCAGCACGCCCTGCTCGCCGATCATCCTCACCAGCCCGACCGGATCGGCGAAGGTCTTGTCGCGGAACTGGATGACGACGCCCTTCGGACCGGCGTCCAGCTTCTCGACATTGGCGCGGCGGCAGAGCGCCTTGATGTAGACGATCTTCAGCAGGTGCTGCACTTCCAGCGGCAGCGCGCCGAACCGGTCGATCAGCTCCGCGCCGAACGAATCGATTTCCTCCGGCGTCGTCAGGTCGGCCAGGCGGCGATAGAGGCCGAGGCGCAGTTGCAGGTCGGGGACAAAACTCTCGGGGATCATCACCGCGGTGCCGACGGTGATCTGCGGCGACCACGAGCCATCCGACGCCTCCGGCTCGCCCTTCACCTCGGCCACCGCCTCCTCCAGCATCTGCTGGTAGAGCTCGAAGCCGACTTCCTTGATGTGGCCGGATTGTTCTTCGCCCAAGAGATTGCCGGCGCCGCGGATGTCGAGATCGTGGCTGGCGAGCTGGAAGCCAGCGCCCAGCGTGTCGAGCGACTGCAGCACTTTCAGGCGCCTGTCTGCATTGTCGGTCAGCTTGCGGTTCGCCGGCAGCGTGAACAGCGCATAGGCTCGGACCTTGGAACGCCCCACCCGGCCACGCAACTGGTAGAGCTGTGCCAGGCCGAACATGTCGGCGCGGTGGACGATCAGCGTGTTGGCCGACGGGATGTCGAGGCCGGATTCGACGATCGTCGTCGACAAGAGCACGTCATACTGGCCGTCGTAGAAGGCGTTCATCACGTCGTCGAGCTCGCCGGCCGGCATCTGGCCGTTGGCGGTGGCGACCTTCAATTCCGGCACCGTCGCCTTGAGGAAATCGTGGATTTCGCCCAGATCGCTGATGCGCGGCACGACGTAGAAGCTCTGGCCGCCGCGATAGCGTTCGCGCAGCAGCGTTTCGCGGATCACCAGCGGGTCGAACGGCGAGATGAACGTGCGCACCGCCATGCGGTCGACCGGCGGCGTCGCGATCAGCGACAGTTCGCGCACGCCGGTCAGCGCCAGCTGCAACGTGCGCGGGATCGGCGTCGCCGACAGCGTCAGCACATGTACGTCGGTCTTCAGCTCCTTCAGCCGCTCCTTGTGCTTGACGCCAAAGTGCTGCTCCTCGTCGACGATCAAGAGGCCGAGATCCTTGAACTTGATCGATCCGCCCAGCAACGCATGTGTGCCGACGACGATGTCGATCGAACCATCGGACAGGCCGGCCTTCGTCTCCGCCAGTTCCTTCGCCGTCACCAGCCGCGACGCCTGCCGCACCTTCACCGGCAGGCCGGAGAAACGCTCGGAAAACGTTTTGAAATGCTGCCGCGCCAGCAGCGTTGTCGGCACCACGACGGCCACCTGAAAACCCTCCAGCGCCGCCACGAAGGCCGCGCGCAGCGCCACTTCCGTCTTGCCGAAACCGACATCGCCGCAGATCAGCCGGTCCATCGGGCGGCCCGCCGACAGGTCGTCCAGCACCGCGTCGATGGCGTTCTGCTGGTCCTCAGTCTCGTCATAGGGGAAGCGCGCCGCGAACTCGCCGTAGACGCCGTCCGGCGGATTGAAGGCCGGCGCGCCGCGCATTTTCCGCTCGGCGGCGATGCGGATCAGCTGCCCGGCCATTTCGAGCAGCTTCTTCTTCAGCTTCGCCTTGCGAGACTGCCACGCGCCGCCGCCGAGCTTGTCCAGCGCCACCTCGGTATTATCCGAGCCGAAGCGCGACAGGAGCTCGATGTTCTCGACTGGCAGAAACAGCCGCCCGTCGCCGGCATAGTGGATTTCGAGGCAATCATGCGGCGCGCCGGCCGCTTGAATGGTCTTCAGCCCGATGAAGCGGCCGATGCCGTGGTCCTGGTGCACGACGACGTCGCCCGTCGACAGTGAGCCGGCTTCCGAGATGAAATCGGCCGCCCGCTTCTTCTTCGAGCGCCGCACCAGCCGGTCGCCCAGCAGATCCTGCTCGGCGACGACGACGAATGTATCGGTCTCGAAACCATGCTCCAGCGGCAGCACGGCGAGCCCGGCCTTCTCGCGTTGCAAGCCGTCCAGCTCGGCCAGCGTGTTCACCCGCGCCATGTTGCCGAGGCCGTGGTCGTCGAGAATCTGCGTCAGCCGGTCGAGCGAGCCCTCGCTCCAGCCGGCGATCAGCACCTTTCGCCCGCCGGTGCGCAGCGAGGCGATGTGGTTGACCGCGTGGTCAAATACATTCTGCGACGGGTCTGCCCGTTCCTGCGCAAAAGTGCGGCCGGTGCGGGTTTTCGCGTGGATGAGCTTTTTGCCGAACACGTCCGGCTGCTCGAACGGCGTCAGGTCGATCGACAGCCGCCCGCCGGCTTCGGACTTCACGCTGTCAGGCGACAGATAGAGCTGGTCCGGCGGCACCGGCTTGTAGGGCACCGCCTCGCCTAAACTCTTCGATTCGGCGGTGCGCTGCCGCGCGTCGTAATGGTCCTCGATCTGCGTCCGCCGCTCGGCCATCGCCTCATGCGATAGTGGGTCGAACACCACCGGCGCGTCCGGTAGATAGTCGAAGATCGTCACCAGCCGTTCGTAGAAGAACGGCAGCCAGTGCTCCATGCCGGCAAAGCGGCGGCCTTCGCTCACCGCCGCATAGAGCGCGTCGTCCCGCGAAGGCGCCCCGAAGGCGTCGATATAGGATCGCCGAAACCGGCTGATCGTCTCCGGCGTCAGCGCCACTTCGCTCATCGCCTGCAGGATCACTGCCGGCCGGGCGCCGGTCGTCAACTGTGTCGCCGGATCGAAGGCGCGGATCGATTCCAGCGTGTCGCCGAAGAAATCGAGCCGCAGCGGTTCTGTCGCGCCCGGCGCATAGAGGTCCAGAATACCACCGCGCACCGCGAATTCGCCGACGTCGCGCACCGTGCCGACCCGATCGAAGCCCGAGCCTTCGAGCCGATGAATCAGCGTGTTCATGTTGACCTGGTTGCCGGGCCTCGCCGAGAATCCCTGCGCGGCGATCACTTCCTGCGGCGGGATCCGCTGCAGCATGGCGTTCGCAGTGGTCAGCACGACCGCGCGGTGCGGCTTCTCCCGCAGCGCATTCATCTGCGACAGCGCATCGAGCCTGCGCGCTGCGGTGTCGGAGCCCGGCGAGACGCGGTCATAGGGCAGGCAATCCCACGCCGGCAGTTCCAGCACCGGCAGGCCGGGATCGATGAACGCCAGCGCCTCGGTAATTGTCGGCAGCCGCTGCCCGTCGCGCGCGACGAAGATGATCGGCCGGTTCTTGCCGGCTTCCGCCGCGAGGCGCGCCAGCACAAACGGCTCGAACCCTTCGGCCACGCCGTCGATGGTCGCGTTGCCGCTCGCAAGCCGTTCCAGCCCGTATGTGTCGATCAGTCTCATTCTGTTCAGAACTGCCTGTGGCGGCGGTGGTCGACGATGCGGCGGAACAGGTGCGTGTCGTGCGGCGACGGCGTCGGCTTCTCGCCAGTCACCCATTTGAACAGTTCCGGATCAGGTTCGTCGAGCAGCACCTCGTAAATGTCCATCTCCGCATCGGTCAGCTCGCCAATATGCTCATCGGCGAAACTGCCCAGCACCAGGTCCATCTCGCGCATGCCGCGATGCCACGAGCGGAAAAGCGCCTTGCGGCGGCGCGGATCGAGGTCGGCGCTGGAGCGGGTCGTTCCGGTCATGTGATTATCCTTCGGAGACGGCGCATATAGCGCGCCGGGGACGGTCTGTCAGCCTTGCGCGGCCATGATGCGCCGTTATGTTCGCGGCATGCGCCCTTCCCTGCTCGATCCGCTGTTCGCGCCCATCACGTCGCTGGAAGGCGTCGGCGAGAAGACCGCGCGGCTGATCGAGAACATCGTACCCGCCGATCTGACCGACCGCGAGGCGCGGATCGGCGACCTGCTGTTCACCCCCCCGCACTCGATCATCGATCGCCGCAACCGTCCCGGCATCGCCATGGCGGCCGAGGGTGCGATCGTGACGCTTGAAGTGCGCGTCGACCGCCACCAGCCGCCGCCGCGCGGCAACAAGTCGGTTCCCTACCGGGTGTTCGCGCATGACGACACCGGCGAGATCGGCCTCACCTTCTTCCGCGGCCACCAGCAATGGCTGGAAAAGCAGCTGCCGGTCGGCGAGCACGTCGTCGTCTCCGGCAAGATGGAATGGTTCAACGGCCGCCCGACCATGGTCCATCCCGACCACATCGCGCCCCTCGGCTCTACCGACGAACTGCCGCTCGTCGAGCCGGTCTATCCGCTGACCGCCAGCCTGTCCGGCCGCATGCTGCGCAAGGCCATCGCGCAGGCGCTGACCCGGCTGCCCGAGCTGCCCGAGTGGCAGGACCCGAGCGTCATCAAGGCGCGGACCTTTCCGTCGTTCACCGAGGCGCTGCGCCGCATCCACAATCCGGCCGACCCGATCGACGTGTCGCCCGAGAATGCCGCCTGGCGCAGGCTCGGCTATGACGAGTTCCTTGCCGGCCAGGTGTCGCTGGCGCTGGTCCGCGCCCGGACCCGGCGCATCGCCGGCCGACCGCTGGCGGGCGACGGGCGGCACGAACGCGCCATCCTCGCAGCGTTGCCCTATTCGCTCACCGGCTCGCAGCAGATGGCCCTGGCCGAAATCGCCGCCGACATGGCCAAGCCTGACCGCATGCTGCGCCTGCTGCAAGGCGATGTCGGCTCCGGCAAGACGGTCGTGGCGCTCCTCGCCATGGCGCGTGCGGCGGAGGCTGGCGGGCAGTCCGCGCTGATGGCGCCGACCGAAATCCTCACGCGGCAGCACTTTGCCACCATCGCCCCGCTGGCCGAAAAGGCCGGATTGCGCGCCGCTGTCCTGACCGGCCGCGAAAAGGGCCGCGAGCGCGCCGACATCCTGGCCGCACTCGAAGACGGCTCGATCCACTTCCTCATCGGCACGCATGCGCTGTTCCAGGATGCCGTGAAATACCACGACCTGGCGCTCGCCATCGTCGACGAGCAGCACCGTTTCGGTGTCCACCAGCGCCTGGCCATCACCGCCAAGGGCGAGGCGCCCGACATGCTGGTCATGACCGCGACGCCGATCCCGCGCACGCTGGTGCTGACCGCCTTCGGCGACATGGACGTCTCGCGCCTCACCGAGAAACCCGCCGGCCGTCGTCCGATCACCACCGTGACCTTGCCGATCGACCGGATCGAAGACCTGCTGGAACGGCTAAGCGTGGCGGTCGCCGAGGGCCAGAAGATCTACTGGATCTGCCCGCTGGTCGAGGATTCCGCCGAGATCAAGCTGACCTCGGCGGAAGAGCGCCACGCCTCGCTGCAGCCGGACTTTCCGGGCCAGGTCGGCCTGGTCCACGGCCGGATGAGAGGCGCGGAAAAGGACGAGGCGATGCGCACCTTCAAATCTGGTGAAACCCGAATCCTCGTCGCCACCACCGTTATCGAGGTTGGCGTCGACGTTCCGGACGCCACGATTATCGTCATCGAACACGCCGAACGCTTCGGCCTCGCGCAACTGCACCAGCTGCGCGGCCGCGTTGGCCGCGGCGACAAGCCATCGACCTGCGTGCTGCTCTACAAGTCTCCCCTTGGCGAAACCGCCAAGCGCCGCCTTTCGGTGATGCGCGACACCGAGGATGGGTTTCTAATCTCCGAGGAAGATCTGAAACTGCGCGGCGAAGGCGAGTTGCTCGGCACCCGCCAATCCGGCACCCCGGGCTTCCAGGTCGCCCGCATCGAGTTCCACGCCGACATGCTGGAAACCGCCCGCGACGACGCAAGACTGTTGTTGGCGCGAGACCCGGAGCTGACGTCGCCGCGTGGCGAAGCGGTGCGCATCCTGCTCTACCTGTTCGGGCGCGACGAGGCGGTCAGGCTGCTCAGGGCTGGGTAAACGCTCAGCCTTTCGGCTTGCCGTTGCCGGCAGTGTCGACGAACGTGATAGCGTTCTCCTCATCCGGCGTCACCAACCCGGCCGAGATCAGGAACCGCGCCGCCTCCTCGATCGACATTTTCAGCACGATCACGTCCTTCTCGGCGACATACATGATGTAACCTGTCGTGATGTTGGGCGAGATCGGCCGGAACACGGCGATCGTCTTGCCTTCCCTCGGCTCAAGCACTTCATTGATCTCGGTGTCCTGCTGGCGCGGGATCAGCACGATCGACCAGAGCCCGGCGCGCGGCCATTCGATCAAACCCACTTTCGAGAACAGGTCGGAGCGGTTGGCCAGCACGGTGGAGAAAATCTTCTTCAGGCCGCCATAGACATTGGTCACCAGCGGGATGCGCCCGACAACGCGCTCACCGGTATGCACGATGAAGCGCCCGATGAAATTGGCGGCGAGAAAACCCACCAGCGTGATCATCATCAGCGCGACGATCAACCCGAAGCCCGGCACTGCGAAGGGTAGGTAATTGTCCGGATTGTAGGCCTGGGGGATGTAGGGCTTCACCCAGCCGTCCACCCAGCCGATGAACGACCAGACGAGATAGGTCGTGATCGCCAGCGGTGCGCAGACGATCAGACCGGCCAGGAAATAGTTCCGCAGTCGTGTCATGGCCCGCCTGAATGGAACGAAACGAAGCGTCGGCACCATTCATATTGCACTGCGGCAAGAATATGAACCGCCTTTCGGCGGATTATTCCACCGTCACCGACTTCGCCAGATTGCGCGGCTGGTCGACATCGGTGCCCATGAAGACGGCGGTGTAGTAGGCCAGCATCTGCACCGGCAGCGCGTAGATGATTGGCGAGATGATTTCCGGCACGTCGGGCAGGATGATCGTCTCCATCGTCTTGAGGCTGGTCAACGACGCGCCCTTGCGGTCGGTGATCAGGATGATCTTGCCGCCGCGCGCCGCCACTTCCTGCATGTTCGACACCGTCTTCTCGAAGATCCGGTCATGCGGCGCGATGACGATCACCGGCATGTTCTCGTCGATCAGCGCGATGGGCCCGTGCTTCAGTTCGCCCGCCGCATAACCTTCCGCGTGGATGTAGCTGATTTCCTTCAGCTTCAACGCGCCTTCCATCGCCAGCGGATAGTTCGTGTCGCGGCCGAGATAAAGCACGTCCTTGGCCTTCGACAGCTCGCGCGCGATCTTCTCGATCTGGTCCGACAGCTTCAGCACCTGGCTGGCGAAGCGAGGCGCTTCGGACAATTGCCGCACCAGCGTGCGCATCTCGTCGGCGTCGATCTTGCCGCGCGCATGCGCCGCGCGGACGGCCAGCGAGGCCAGCACGGAAAGCTGGCAGGTAAACGCCTTGGTCGAGGCGACGCCGATCTCCGGGCCGGCCAGCGTCGGGAAGATCGCATCGGATTCGCGCGCGATTGTCGACTCGCGCACGTTGACGATTGCGGTGATCGGAATGCCTTCCTTGCGGCAGTAGCGCAGCGAGGCCAAGGTATCCGCCGTCTCGCCGGACTGCGAGATGAAGATCGCGGCGCTCTGCGGCGAGATCGGCATCTCGCGGTAGCGGAACTCCGAGGCGACGTCGATGTCGACCGGCAGACGCGCCAGCCGCTCGAACCAGTATTTGCCGATCAAGCCCGCCAGATAGGCCGTGCCGCAAGCCGAGATCGCCAGCCGGTCGATCTTGGCGAAGTCGAACGGCAGGTCGATCTCCTTTGCCGCACCCGTGGTGAAATCGAGATAGTGCGCCAGCGTGTGCGAGATCACCTCCGGCTGTTCGTGGATTTCCTTCTGCATGAAGTGGTGGAAATTGCCCTTGTCGACCAGGAACGAGGTGCCGATCGACTGCATCCGCTTGCGCTCGACCGGCGCTCCCGACATGTCGAAGATCTGCATGCCGGTGCGGCGCACCACTACCCAGTCGCCGTCTTCCAGATAGGTGATCGAGTTGGTGAAGGGGGCGAGCGCGATCGCGTCAGAACCGAGATACATCTCGCCCTCGCCGTGTCCCACCGCCAGCGGCGGTCCGTTGCGCGCGCCGACGATCAGGTCCTCGTCGTTGCGGAACATGATCGCCAGCGCGAACGCGCCCTCCAGCCGCTTCAGGGCCGCGAAAGCCGCATCCTGCGGGGCCTTGCCGCCCGCAAGCTCGCGCGACACCAGATGCGCCACGACCTCGGTGTCGGTCTGCGAGGTGAACTCGTAGCCGTCCTTCTGCAGTTCGGCCTTCAGCTCGGCGAAATTCTCGATAATGCCATTGTGGACGATCGCCACGTCCTTGGAGAAATGCGGATGTGCGTTGGCTTCATTTGGCACGCCATGCGTCGCCCAGCGGGTGTGGCCGATGCCGATCAGCCCGTCGAGCGGCTCGGCGCGCAGCCGGCGGTCGAGATTGATCAGCTTGCCCTCGGCGCGGCGACGCTCCAACTTGCCATGCTCGACCGTCGCGACGCCGGCTGAATCATAGCCGCGATATTCGAGCCGCTTCAAGGCTTCCACGATCAGCGGCGCGACTGGCGAATGGCCGACGATGCCAACGATTCCGCACATTGTGATCTACCCCTCGATTCGCCCGATATCCGTAGCGGCACATCTATGCGCGCCGCCGCCCGCCCGGAAGTCAAACTTGGTTTCATTCCATTGCAGCCACAGGCCGCGATGAGATCACCATGACAGGATAGTTTTCAGGAAGTCTTACCCGTTAGCCCTAGTCGTGCGCCTTGTTCTTCATCGCTGCGTAACGCTCCCGCAATGCCTTGGCGCGGCCGGGTTTCGTTTCCTGCCGGGCACGGCCGAACGCCAGCCCGTCATCCGGCACGTTGTCGGTGATGACGCTGCCCGAGGCGACATAGGCATTGCTGCCGATCGACACCGGCGCCACCAGCGCCGAGTTCGAGCCGATGAAGGCGCCAGCGCCGATCTCCGTCACGTGCTTGTTGTAACCATCGTAATTGCACGTGATCGTCCCCGCGCCGATGTTCGCTTTCGCGCCGACTGTCGCATCGCCGATATAGCTGAGGTGGTTGACCTTGGCGCCCGGGCCGATCACAGCCTTCTTCACCTCGCAGAAATTGCCGACCTTAGATTTCTCCTGGAGATCGGCGCCCGGCCGCAGCCGCGCGAACGGGCCGATCTCGGCCCCCGCCGCCACCGTCGCGCCCTCGATATGTGAGAAGGCATGGATCGTCACGCCGCCGGCAATCTTCGCACCCGGCCCGAACACCACGTTCGGCTCCAGGATCGTATCCGGCCCGATCTCGGTGTCATGCGACAGGAACACCGACTCCGGCGCAACCATCGTCACCCCGGCCAGCATCGCCTTCTTCCGCGCCCGCTGCTGCCAGATCGCCTCGGCTTCGGCGAGTTCCGCGCGGTTGTTGATGCCCAGCACGTTGTCGTATGCGGCTTCCGTCGCCGCGACCTTAAGGCCTTCGGCATTGGCGATCTCGACGATGTCGGTCAGATAGAACTCGCCCTTGGCATTCGCGTTGCCGACCGCATCGAGCAAAGCCAGCGCATGCCGCCCGTCGATCGCCATCAGCCCCCCATTGCAGAACTTGACCGCGCGCTCCTCGTCCGAGCAATCCTTGTCCTCGCGGATCGCCACCAGCGCGCCGTTCTTCTCCAAGAGCCGCCCGTATCCTGCCGGAGTGTCCGTCCTGAAACCCATCACCGCGACCGCATTGCCCTCGGCGATCAGCTTGCGTGCGGCCTCCAGCGGTCCGGCCTCCACCAGCGGCGTGTCGCCGAACATCACCAGAACGTCGTCATAGCCGCGCTCGATCGCCGCCCGTGCGGCCTGCACCGCATGCGCCGTTCCGAGCCGCTCGGTCTGCTCGAAGGCCTCGACGCCTTTCGCGAACGGCTGCACCGCGGCTTTCACCTTGTCCGCCCCGCGCCCGACCACCACCGCGACATCGCCGCCGCCGGCTGAAATCGCCGCCTTCGCCACATGCGCCACCATTGGCAGGCCTGCGACCTGGTGCAGCACTTTCGGCAGGTCGCTCTTCATGCGTGTGCCCTCGCCCGCGGCGAGGATGATCGTCAGGCAGCTTCTCTGGCTCATGAATGGGTCCGCGGTGCGTGTTGATCCGGATTCGCTGCATCTGTATCACCGGCAGCAATCCGCTCCAATGCGGACCCTCCCGGAGAGTCAACCGCGCATGACCGAGCAGTCCCGCAACCGCACTGGTTTGGCTGTGCTGGTCATGATCGCAACGCCGCTGTTCTTCTCAACCAATCTTCTGTTCGGCCGCGCCGTCATCGGCGATATCGCGCCGTTCACGCTCGCCGCAATCCGCTGGGGACTGGTCGCGGTGCTGCTGTCGCCATTCATGTTCCGTGATCGGGCGGCCATTGGGGCGATCCTGCGCGGCAATGCCCGGCTCGTGTGCATCCTCGCGTTTCTCGGCATGGTCGTCTGCGGCGGCGGCGTCTATGTCGCGCTGACCTACACCTCTGCCACCAACGGCACGCTGATCTACACCAGTTCGTCGGTGTTCATCATTCTGCTGGAAGCCGCCTTTTTCGGCCGGCGGATCGGCTGGCGCGAAGCGCTCGGCTCGGCCATCGCCTTTCTCGGCGTCGCCGCGATCGTGCTGCGCGGCGACATCTCGGCGTTGATCCGCCTCGATTTCAACTGGGGCGACCTGTTCTTCGTCGCCGCCGCAATAGCTTGGGCGGTCTATTCGATCCTCTACCGCCGCCCGGCCCTGTCGCAAGCGTCGAACCTGGCGCTGTTCGCCCTGGTGGCGCTCGTCGCCACGTTGATGCTCCTGCCCGTAGCCGCGCTCGAATTCGCCTATGGCGCGACGCTGCCGATCACGGCGGGCGCGTGGGGCGCCATCGCCGGCATCGTCGTCTTCGCCTCGCTGCTGGCCTTTTCAGGCTTCCAGTACGGCATCCGCGTCCTCGGCGCGTCGCTCGCCGGCATCTTCATGTATCTGATGCCGCCCTTCGCCGTGACCATGGCGGTCATCTTCCTCGGCGAGACGTTTCACGCGTTCCACGCAGTTGGCATAGCGCTTGTCATGGGCGGCGTGATCCTCGCGACGTTCCCGGCCGACCGGCTGCGGCGTCAGCCAAGCGTGCCGAGCACCGGAAACGTCTCCAGCAACCAGTAGGAGGCGCGCTGGATGCCGCCGGTCATGAACAGGATGCCGGCGATGACCAGGAATGCCCCCATCACCTTCTCGACCCGGCCGAGATGCGTCCGGAACGTGCCGGCGAAGCGCATGAACGCGCCGGAGAACAGCGCCGCGATGATGAACGGAATGCCGAGCCCGGCCGAATAGGCCGCCAGCAGCGCCGCCCCCTCGCCGACCGTGTCGCGGCCGCCGGCCAGCGTCAGGATCGGCCCCAGCACCGGCCCGATGCAGGGCGTCCAGCCAAAGGCGAAGGCTAGCCCCATCACATAGGCCGCCGTCATGCTTGCCGGCTGGCCACCGGCCTGAAAGCGCGCCTCGCGCGACAGGAACGGAATGCGAATGATGTCAAGAAAATTCAGCCCCATCAGGATGATGACTAGGCCTGCCGCCATGCCCAGCGGCTCCTGCCAGACGCGCAGCAATTGCCCGAGGGTCGACGCGCCGGCGCCCAGCGCCACGAACACCGTTGAAAAACCGAGCACGAACGCGACCGACGCCGACAGCAGCGCTCCCTTGGTCGCCGTCATTGTGACCGTGCCGTCGGAATTGCGGAACTCGTCCACCGAGACGCCGGCCATGTAGCAGAGATAGGGCGGCACCAACGGCAACACGCAGGGCGACAGGAACGACAGCGCCCCCGCCCCCACTGCGCTCAGATATCCGATGTCGATCGCCAAGACCCGCCTGCCCGCCACTGAAGTTGCGACGGATATAGCCCGGGCGGCGCTCACGCGCCATTCACCTTGGCGTGGCGGAAAGACGCGTGGCGAACAAGGCTGGATGTTTTTTGGTGAGCGCGATGGGACTCGAACCCATGACCTACAGATTAAAAGTCCGTTGCTCTACCAGCTGAGCTACGCGCCCGCAGGGGCACAAAGCACCCCTCGAAAGTCGGCGGAACATAGGGACGCCGCACAGGCGGGTCAACCGAAAATCCCGGCCTTGTAGCCGCAGTTTCCGCCATTTCGCGCGCCGATTGGGCCGATCTGGAACTTCTATGGCTGAATCGCGTTGCGAGACCAGGCAACACTGACTTGAGGAACCGCAATGAAGAAACCGGCAGCGTCGAACAAGACTGGAAAATCGAAGGCCCTGGAGGCCAACACTGGCGCTGGGCCGGCAATAGCCGCCCGCTCGAAGGACGCCAAGGCCCCGGCGAAAAGCGCGTCGCAGAAGACGAGCGCGACCAAGTCCGAGAAGCCGAAGGCTGATCCGAAGACGTCCGCCAAGCCGGCAACGGCCAAGCCCGCGAGCGCCAAATCAGCCGCATCGAAGTCGAGCGCAAAGACGACCAAGGCTGCCCCGAAAGCCAAGTCCAGCAAGGCGGCCGGTATCGCTGCGGCTCCTGCCGCGATCGCCAGGGGCGCATCCGCCATGGCGAGCAGCGTTGCGTCAGCAGCCGGCTCCGTTGCCGGCGCGGTCGTCGGAGCGGTCATGGGCCGGAAGAAGTCCGCCGCAAGCTCCAAGAAAGCGAAGGCATAGAAATTTCAAAATAATCGCCAGTGGCTGGAACCTTCTCCGCCCTCGCGCTTTTAGTCTGTCGAGACGGGCAAATCCCCCCCCCCCCCCCCCCCCCCCCCCCGCCCGTCCCGCCCAAACTGCAAAGCCGGTCGAAAGACCGGCTTTCTTTTTGGCTGAGCGACCGCAATTTGCGGCTGCCTAAAATAGACCTGATTTCGGTGGAACCCGATGGTCCAACACGCGTTAAGCGTGCCAAAGGGACACGTTCCTGGCCTGAGGAGGCAAATGCAATGAATAGGTTCACCAGTTCAATTCTTGCTGCAACGATGGCGTTGTCCGTCGGTATCAGCGGTCTCATACCCGCAAACGCAGCTCCGATCGCCGCGCCGCGCATCGCCGCCGACAATGGCGTCATCAACGCTCAGATGAGCCGCTCGGCTCAGGAGTTCACAAATTGGCCCGAGCAGCGACGGCTCCGTCGTGATGACCGCCGCTGGCGCGGCGATGGCGTGCGCCGCGGCGGATACTATCGCGGCGACGGCTATTACAATGGCTACCAGGGCTTCCGCCACCGCCGTCCTGGCCACCGCTATCACAACGGCCTTTGGTTCCCAGCCGGCGCATTCATTGCCGGTGCAATCATCGGTGGCGCGCTGAGCAATCCTCAGCCCCGCTATTCGGAGCGCCGGTATATCCGTCGCGACGGCGGCAACGCCCACGTGTCGTGGTGCTATGACCGCTATCGTTCGTATCGTCAGTACGACAATACGTTCCAGCCTTACAATGGCCCGCGTCAGCAGTGCTATTCGCCCTACAGCTGATAGCCGCCACTGAACCTCCTGAAAACCCGCGCCTGGCGCGGGTTTTTTTCAGTGGGAAAGCGTGCGAAACACGGCGTCATGCCAGCCGGCGAGCTTCCGCTTGCGCATGGCCGTTTCCATCCGCGGTTCGAACCGGTGATCCAGCGCCCAGCTTTTCGCAAACTCCGTCTGCTTGGGCCAAACGCCTGCCTTCGACCCCGCAAGCCATGCGGCGCCGAGCGCGGTGGTCTCAAGGATCTTCGGCCGGTCGACGGGCGCGTCCAGGATGTCCGCCAGCCTCTGCATCGTCCAGTCTGACGCGACCATGCCGCCATCGACGCGCAGCACAGTCTTGCCGGCCGCGCCCTTCCAGTCCTTCTTCATCGCCGAGAGCAGGTCGTGCGTCTGGTAGGCGACAGATTCGAGTGCGGCGCGGGCGAACTCCGCCGGTCCAGAGTTTCGCGTCAGTCCGAACATCGCTCCGCGCGCCTCCGCATCCCAGTGCGGCGCGCCGAGCCCGACGAAAGCCGGCACCAGGTAGACCTCCTGGCTGTCGTCTGCCTTGGCGGCCAACACGCCGGAATGCTCCGACTTCTGGATCACTTTCAGCGAATCGCGCAGCCACTGCACCGCGGCTCCTGCAATGAAGATCGAGCCTTCCAGCGCGTAGGTCGTCTTGCCGTCCAGCCGGTAGGCGATCGTGGTCAGTAGCCGGTTGCGCGACCGGACCATGTTGGGGCCGGTGTTGAGCAGTGCGAAACAACCGGTCCCATAGGTCGATTTCATCATGCCGGGCTCGAAGCAGGCCTGGCCGATGGTCGCCGACTGCTGGTCGCCGGCCACGCCCAGGATCGGGATTTCGGCGCCGAACAGCGCCTTCTCGGTAACGCCGAAATCGTCGGCGCAGTCCTTCACCTCAGCCAGCATGGCGCGGGGCACGCGCAACAGCTTCAGCAGCTCGTCATCCCAATGATTGGTCTGGATATTGTAGAGGAGCGTGCGCGAGGCGTTGGTTGCATCGGTGACATGCATCTTGCCGCCGGTCAGCCGCCAGACCAGGAACGTGTCGATCGTGCCGGCGAGGAGCTCCCCCTTTTCCGCTCGTTTGCGCGCGCCTTTCACCTTGTCCAGAATCCAGGCGATCTTGGTGCCCGAAAAATACGGATCGAGCAGCAGGCCGGTCTTGCGCGCGAATATCGGCTCCAAGCCCGCCTTCCTCAGCTTCGCGCAGATCGGCGCGGTGCGACGGTCTTGCCACACGATCGCATGGTGGATCGGCCGGCCCGTCGCCTTGTCCCAGACGACGACGGTCTCGCGCTGGTTGGTGATGCCGATCGCCGAGATGTCCGACGCCTTCAGCTCCGAGTTCTTCAGAGCGGCGCGGACGGTCGCCACCGTCGACTCCCAGATGTCTTCCGGATCGTGCTCGACCCAGCCGGACGCCGGATAGATCTGCGGAAACTCCTTCTGGCCCACGGCAACGAGCTTCATCGCGCCGTCGAAGATGATGGCGCGGCTCGAGGTTGTCCCCTGGTCGATCGCAAGAACGTAGCCGGACATCTTGTCCTCCCTCCGCGCCCGGCGCTGCACCCGTCAGGTGTCTCCTCCGCCGGCTCCCTCAAAAGGAAATGTTTCGAAACGCATCCGAATGTCAAACGAATTTGGCAGTCGGCGAACTTACGCGGATGTTTCGATCAGTTCGACCTCGGCCTCCTGCAGCATCCGTCGAACTGCGGGAATGTCGCACCGGTCGGTGATGAACGTGTTGACCTGGTTCAAGTGGCCGATCCGCACCGGCGCGGTGCGCTCGAACTTGGTCTTGTCGGCGACCAGGATGACGTGGCGCGCATTGGCGATGATCGCCTGCGCCACCTTGACCTCACGGTAGTCGAAGTCCAGCAGGGCGCCGTCATGGTCGATCGCGGAGACGCCGATCACCGCGTAGTCGACCTTGAACTGCCGGATGAAGTCGACCGCCGCCTCGCCGACGATGCCGCCGTCCGAGCCGCGCACGACGCCGCCTGCGATGACCACCTCGATAGACGGGTAAACCCGCATCCTGTTCGCGACATTGATATTGTTGGTGATGACCATCAGGCCCTTGTGGTCGAGCAGCGCCTTGGACACAGCCTCCGTGGTGGTGCCGATGTTGACGAACAGCGACGCGTTGTCCGGGATCAGGCGCGCCGCGGCGTTGCCGATCGCGTCCTTCTCGTCGGCGGCGATCTTGCGCCGTGACTCATATTGCAAATTCTCGATGCCGGAGGGAAACAGCGCCCCGCCATGGATGCGCGTCAGCAGTCGCTGGTCGCACAGATCGTTCAAATCCTTGCGGATGGTCTGCGGCGTGACCTGGAAATGCCCTGCCAGTTCCTCGACGAGAACGCGACCGTGATCCTTGGCCAGCTGTATGATTTCCGAGTGCCTTGGCGTCAGCAGCATCCACGTTCTCCCCGGTTTTCGTTTTTCGGGAAGCTAGCTGAATACGAAAGTCAATGAAAGCGCGGAAGTCTCAGGAAGCGCCGTTTCGCGCAAGCTCCAGAATAACATCGCGGGCCATATGCATATCGTCCTCGCGCATGTCGAACTGCCCGGCCTGGAAGCGGATAGCGACGCGGCCATCGACCTTCGTCTGCGTCAGGTAGATCCGCCCGTCATCATTGATCCGCTGCACCAGATCGAGATTGTGCACATCGGAATCTCCGGATGTCCGATGCCTGAACGTGAACAGCGACAGCATCGGCTGGGTGACGATTTCGAAATCCGGCTCCTGGCCCAGCGTCCGCGCCAGCTCGCGCGACCATGCAACGTGGTTGCGGATCATCGTTCGCAGATGGTCAAGGCCATAGGCGCGCAGCAGGAACCAGATTTTAAGCGCGCGGAACCGCCGCCCCAGGGGCACCGACCATTCGGAATAGTTGATAATCCCGTCGCGTCCATAGGTCTTCAGGAATTCCGGCTGGATCGCCAGCGTCTTGACCAGGGTCTCGGGGTTGCGGACGAACTGCACCGAGCAGTCGAACTGCGCTCCCAACCATTTGTGCGGATTGAAGACGATCGAATCGGCGCCTTCGACACCTGCCCACAGCGGGCGGAACTCCGGGCAGATCATCGCTGATCCGGCCCAGGCCGCATCGACATGCACGTAAAGCCCATGTTTCCGCGCCACCTCGCAGACACCCGCCACATCGTCGGTCCCCCCAACGCTCGTCCCGCCGACGGACGCGATGACGCCCGCCGGGAAATAGCCTGCGTCACGGTCGGACCGGATCGCCGCATCGAGCGCCGCGATGTCCAACGAGCGGTTCGAGCCCACGACCGGAATCCGCACCAGATTATCGTGGCCGACGCCGGACACCCAGATTGCGCGGTCGATCGATGTGTGGACCTCGCCTGAACAGTAAATCCGCAGCTTCGGTTGGCCGGACAGACCGTGCTTATTGCCTTGCCAGTCCAGCGCCTTCTCGCGCATGACGAGCACGGCGGCAAGCGTCGCGGAAGATGCGGAATCCTGGATCACGCCCGAAAACGTGTCCGGCAGACCCAGCGCCTGGCGCAGCCAGTCGACCATCCGTGTCTCGAGTTCGGTTGCCGCCGGCGACGTCTGCCAGAGCATGCACTGCGCCGCCATTGCCGTGACGAAATACTCGGCGACGACCGATGCGGGCGCAGCATTCGCGGGGAAGTAGGCGAAGAAGCGCGGGTGCTGCCAATGCGTCATTCCCGGCACGATGTCACGCTCGAAGTCGGCGAAGATCGCGTCCATCGCCTCGCCGCTTTCTGGCGGCGCGGGCGGAATCGTGTTGGCAACGTCGCCGGGCTTCGTCTGCGCCCGCACCGGCATGTCGCGCAAACTGTTGCGGTACGCGACGCCCCATTCGGCAGCACGCGCTGACCATTCGCGTAATTCGTCGTCGCGCATCCCGCCGCTCGCTCTTTAGGTCGGAAAATCGGGCAGGTTCTTGAAGGCTGCCTTCAAGGCGCGCGACCAACCCTCCGACACGGTGCGGTAATACGGATCGTCGCCGCCTATGCGCTTCTGCAACGTCACCTGCAGCGAATCCTTCTCGTAGAACAGCATGTCGAGCGGCAGGCCGACGGAGAGGTTGGATTTCAGCGTCGAATCGAACGAGACCATCAGCAGTTTCGCCGTTTCGGCGAAGCTCATTTCCGGATCGTAGGCGCGAACGATGATCGGCTTGCCATATTTGGTCTCGCCGATCTGGAAAAACGGCGTGTCTCCGCCGGCTTCGATGAAATTGCCTTCCGGATAGATCATGAACAGGCGCGGTTCCCCGCCCTTGATCTGGCCGCCGAGGATGAAAGATGCGTTGAACGCGTCGGCGCGCTGGCCGGCCGGCGCGGTGCTCTCGATCACTTCGCGAACAATGCCGCCGACGAAACGCGCCGTCTGGAACATGGATGGTGTCTCGAGCAGCGACTGCGAGCGTTCGCTCACGACCTTCGTCCGTTCGTTCAGCAAGCTGACAACCGACTGTGTCGTCGCCAGATTCCCGGCCGACAGCAGCACGATCACCCGCTCGCCCTGTTCCGACCAGACATGCATCTTGCGGAAGGTCGATATGTTGTCGATGCCGGCATTCGTGCGTGTGTCGGACATGAACACGAGGCCGCGATCGATCTTGAGGCCAACGCAATAAGTCATGGGGAATCGGTCCGCCGAAGATCAGGTCGGCGATTACTGCTCGACGGTGATGTGGACCGCAAGCGTTTCCAACGCTTGTCCCAATCGAATTCCGGAAACCGGTGCCGCGTCGCGGTAATCGCGACCGGTCGCAAGCGAAACGTAGGTTTCATCCGGCGACATCCGGTTGGACGCATCGAAGCCGACCCAGCCGAGCCCCCGGACATGAGCCTCCGCCCAGGCGTGGCTGGCCGCCTGCTCGCCGGTCTTCATCAGATAGCCGCTGACATAGCGTGCGGGAAAACCGATCTGTCTCGCCGCGGCAATGAAGATATGCGCGTGATCCTGGCAGACGCCGGAGCCGATCTTCAGCGCTTCCTCGGCGGTCGTCGAGGAGACGGTGGAACCCGTGACATAGGCAACCTTGTCCGCGACGATGTCCATAAGCCGGTGCAACTGGTCGAGATCATCGCCCTCGCCCACGGTCGCGGCAAGAGCGGCGAGCTTCTTGCCCGGCGCGGTCAGGGGGGTCGGCGCGTCGAACAGCCACAAAGGCGCAAAGCCGCGTTGCGGTCCGGTCACCCCGGTCGTCGCCTTGGTCTCGACTTCGCCCGACGCGCTGATCGTCACGCTGCGCGGTTCGCCCTCGACGCTCAGCAGCCGGGTCTCGTTGCCAAACCCGTCGGTGTAGCGCAGTTCCTCGCGCGCGCCTTCGATGGCGATCTCCCAGTTGAGAATTGTCTGGGCCATGCCGCTCTGCGGCATCAGCCGGATGCGCTGCAGCGCATAGCTCAGCGGTGCGTCGTAGCCATATTCCGTGCGATGGGAGATTTTCAGCCGCATGTCAGTTGAACCGGTATTCTTCGGCGATCTGCGCGCCCAGTCGATTGTTCTCGCCGATGAACTCGACCAGGAACTCGTGCAGGCCGCGATCGAAGACCTCCTTGATCGAGCCGACCTTGAGCTTGGTCAGCGTCGACTCGACGGTCGAATGGCAGCCCAGCCGCCCGCCATATTCGTTGGAGAGATAGCCGAGGCTTTCCGAAATGTTGCGGTAGCAGAAGGCCAGCGAGCGTGGCATGCGGCTGTTCAGGATCAGGAAATCGGCGATGTTGGTCGGCTTATAGTCGGCTTCATAGACCCAGCGATAGGACCGATGCGCGGCGACCGAGCGCAGGATCGATTCCCACTGGTAATTGTCGAGTGTCGAGCCGACCCAGGAAACCGACGGCAGCAGCACGTAGTATTTGACGTCCAGGATCCGCGCGGTGTTGTCGGCGCGCTCGATGAAAGTGCCGATCTCGCTGAAATCGAATATCTCGTTGCGCAGCATCGTGCCGTAATAGGCGCCGCGGATGAAAGCCGTCTCGCGCTTGATCTGGTCGAGGATGCGAGGCAGGTCGCGCTCGTCGATCGGCCCGGCAAGCACGCGCTTCATCGTCATCCAGGCTTCGTTGACGCTCTCCCAGGTCTCGCGCGTCAGCGCCGTGCGCACCATCCGGCCATTGTTGCGCGCCGTTTCGATGGCGGTCATCACGCTGGACGGGTTCGACATGTCGCGCAGCAGGAAATCCGACACGGTGGTGGCGGTGTATTCAGTGTGTTTCTGCAGGAAGGCGAACTCGACGCCCGCCGACACGACGACGGAAGCCCACTCGTCGGACGAGTTCGACGTGCGCGTCAGCGCCAGCCGCAGCCCGGCATCGACCAGCCGCGCCATGTTCTCCGCCCGCTCGATGTAGCGGTTCATCCAGTAAAGGCCGTTGGCGTTGCGTCCAAGCATGGCTAGCTGGCGAATGGGGAGTGGCGAATGGCGAATGGCAATAAAGTCATGGCTATCTCCGCTGGAGGCTCCTAATCATGGACCGTAGCATCTTGCCAATTCTGTCAGCCTTTGCGAGCAAGGCTTCGATTGCATCCCGGCCGGGCAATCCAGCACGGTCAGCGATGATGAGATGGGTCTCGAGTTCTTTCAGTGATCCCTGGGCGATCCGGAGGAACTGCACGAAGGCTCCTGTCGTCTCGCGTCCGTGACCCTCAGCGATATTCGCAGCGATGGACGCGCTGGATCTGCGAATCTGCGTCACCATCCCGTAGCCCTCTGAAGAAGGCAATCGCGCTGTGTACCGATAGCACTCCACTGCCAGCTCGACAGCCATCTGCCAGACCTCCAGATCACGATACGATCTAATCGGGGCACTATCTTTCTCCTCCCCCATTCGCCACTCGCCATTCGCCACTCGCCCTAGTCATCAAGCACCCAGGTGTCTTTGGTCCCGCCGCCTTGCGACGAGTTCACCACCAACGACCCCTCTTGCAGCGCCACGCGCGTCAGGCCGCCCGGAACGATCTGGATCTTGTCCGACACCAGCACATAGGGCCGCAGATCGACGTGGCGCGGCGCAAGCCCCGCTTCCGTCAGGATCGGGCAGGTCGACAGCGCCAGGGTCGGCTGCGCGATGTAGTTGCCGGGCCGGGCGGCGAGCTTTGCCGCGAACGTCTCGCGTTCCTTCTTGGATGCGGTCGGGCCGACCAGCATGCCGTAGCCGCCGGAACCGTGCACTTCCTTGACCACCAGTTCGGCCAGATGCTCCTGGACATATTTCAGGCTGTCCGCTTCGGAACACCGCCAGGTCGGGATGTTTCCGAGGATCGCCTTGCGGCCGGTGTAGAACTCGATGATCTCCGGCATGTAGGAATAGATCGCCTTGTCGTCGGCGATGCCGGTGCCGGGCGCATTGGCGATGGTGATCTTGCCGGCCCGGTAGACATCCATGATGCCCGGCACGCCGAGCGTCGAATCCGGCCGGAAGGTCAGCGGATCGAGGAAGGAATCGTCGACGCGCCGGTAGAGCACGTCGATCGGCGTGTAGCCCTGCGTCGTGCGCATCGCGATTCGGCCATCGACGACCCGCAGGTCGCTGCCCTCGACCAGTTCGACGCCCATCTGGTCGGCGAGGAAGGCATGTTCGAAATAGGCGGAATTGAAGATGCCCGGCGTCAGGACGGCGATGGTCGGGTTGCCCTTGCAGCCGTCCGGCTTCACATTGGCCAGCGATTGCCGCAGCAACTGCGGGTAGTTCTCGACCGGCAGCACCTTGATGTGCTGGAACAGCTCCGGAAAGAGCTGCATCATCGTCTCGCGGTTCTCCAGCATGTAGGAGACGCCCGACGGCGTGCGCGCATTGTCCTCGAGCACGAAGAACTCGTTCTCGCCGGTCCGCACGATATCGGTGCCGATGATGTGGGTGTAGACACCGGCTGGCGGTCGCACGCCGATCATCTCGGGCAGGAATGCCTCGTTGCCGGCGATCAGGTGTTTCGGAATCCGCCCCGCCTTGAGGATTTCCTGGCGGTGATAGATGTCGTCGAGAAACGCATTGAGCGCCACGACGCGCTGCTCGATGCCTTGCGTCAGCTTGCGCCATTCCTGGCCCGACAGGATGCGCGGCACGATGTCGAACGGGATCAGGCGCTCGGCCGCCTCGTCTTCGCCATAGACGGCGAAGGTAATGCCGGTCTTGCGGAAAACGCGTTCGGCGTCGCCCATCTTCTCCGTCAGCCGCGCCGGATCCTGCTTCTGAAGCCAGGTCTCGTAAGCCGCATAGGGTTTTCGCACCCCGGTCCCATCCGGGCGCATCTCGTCAAACGCAACCACTCAATCGCACTCCCCTGTGCCACCATTTCACTGGTCAAGCTCTGGAAAAGCAAGTGCAATCGCTTTCGTTGCGTGCAAACCGCATCGCAGACGCTTTTTTGCACAGCGCTTCGGCAAATTGCGCGAAACTTGAACCGGCTGTTGACCGGAAAACGAGCGCGCGCACCCTCAGAACGCGCGGAACGTCATCACCGTCAGCGTGTCCCTGATTCCGGTGACCGAGTGAACCTGCTCGTTGACGAAGTGGCCGATGTCGACGCCGTCCTCGATGTAGAACTTCACCAGCAAGTCCCACTGGCCTGCGGTCGAATAGATTTCCGACGCGATCTCCTTGTCGGCAAGTGCGCCGGCGACCTCGTAGGATTTGCCGAGTTCGCATTTGATCTGCACGAAAAGCGCCTGCATCGCCTGTCCCTGTCCTGATGGAATGACCGACTCTCGCAGGTCGCACGCCCCGTTTCAAGGCGATGCCCTTTTTCACCCTGCGGACCAAGTTCTGAAACCACACGCCGATTTCTCGCGTATCATCCAGGAGTCCCGGAACCGTGCCCGAACGCCATCGGAACCTCGGGCGGCTTCACCGGGGCCGGGAGCTTTGTCATGCGCATGATTCTCGCCGCCGCCCTCACTGCCCTTCTCGCGCTCCCGGCCTTCGCCGGCGAGGCCGAAGTCAAATCCGCCCAGGCCGCGATCGACGGCCAGTTGAAGGCCCTGCTCGCCAACGATGGCGCCGCGGCCTACAGTTTCGCCGCGCCGAACGTGAAGCGCATCTTCCCGACGGTCGACGCCTTCATGGGAATGGTGACCAACGGCTACCCGCCGGTTCGCCGGCCGCAGAACTACGCTTTCGGCAAGGTGCAGGAGATGAGCCCGACCTCGATCGTCCAGCAGGTGCTGATCGTCGGGCCGGACGGCAAGGATTATGAAGCCGTCTATACACTCGAACTGCAGCCGGACGGCACGCACCTGATCACAGGCTGCAGCCTGCGCGCATCGAACTCGCTCAGCACGTGAGGCGACCGCGCCGTCACTGCGCGGCCACAGGCACGTTACTCGGACTGGGTGAACCCGAACACATTCAGAAGGACGACTGTCAGAAAGCTGACCACGAAGCCCATGACAGTGCCCCAACTTGTATCCACGACCGCCACCATCCCGTCATAACCCTTCAGCGTGGACAGATTGGTGAAATTGTAGGTCAAATAGGCGAAGAAGCCGAACAGCGCACCGTTGATCCCGGCCGTCAGCGGCGCGCCGGTGTCCATGCCGGTCGAGATCGCGAAATAGACCAGGCCGACGATGTAGACGGCGTAGAAGATCACCGCGATGCCCCAGCGCGGCTGGTCAAGAATCAGTTCGCCGATGCGGCCCATGTAGAAACCGCGCGCGACGAGGCCGAGCCAGATGGCGTCCAGAATGAGGAAGATTACCAGCGCAATGACATAGGCGACGAGATATTTCATGAAATCCTCCCGATGAAGTTGTCGGGACGCGCGTGGCATCCCATTCGTCCGCTTTACGCAGAGAATGGTCCAGCGGTTCGCTCCGCGCCGCAGAATTAGTCAAAGCGCCGGCAGATCGCCCCGCACCCAGGCCTCGCTGGTCTCAGCCGTATGGTCTTCGAAGCGCCCATCTCGGATCGAGCCTCGAATGCCGCGCATCAGGTCCTGATAGTAGGAAATGTTGTTCCAGGTCAGCAGCATGCCGCCCAGCGCCTCGCCCGATTTCACCAGATGATGCAGGTAGGCGCGGGAATAGTCGCGCGCCGCCGGGCAGGTGCTTTCCTCATCCAGCGGCCGCGGATCGTCGGCATGACGCGCATTGCGCAGGTTGACCTTGCCTCGCCTGGTATAGGCCAGCCCGTGCCGCCCTGCCCTGGTCGGCATAACGCAGTCGAACATGTCGATGCCGCGCGCCACCGATTTGATGATGTCGTCCGGCGTGCCGACGCCCATCAGATAGCGCGGTTTCTCCGCCGGTAATTCCGGGCAGGTCGCCTCGAGCATATCCAGCATCACCGCCTGCGGTTCGCCGACGGCAAGTCCGCCGACTGCATAGCCCTTCAAGCCCATCTCGCGCAGCGCCGCGGCGGACCGAACCCGCAACGCAGCGTCATCGCCACCCTGGACAATGCCGAACATTGCCTTGCCCGCCTGCTCGCCGAAGGCGGTCTTGCAGCGCTCCGCCCAGCGCAGCGACAGTTCCATCGCACGCTCGATCTCCTTGGGCTTGGCAGGCAGCGCCACGCATTCGTCGAGCTGCATCTGGATGTCGGAATCGAGCAGGCCCTGGATCTCGATCGACCGCTCCGGCGACATGTCCCAGGCCGACCCGTCGATATGCGACCGAAAGGTCACGCCCTGCTCGTTCAACTGGCGCAGCTTCGACAGCGACATCACCTGGAAGCCGCCCGAATCGGTCAGGATCGGGTGCGGCCAGCGGGCGAATTCGTGTAACCCGCCCAGCCGCGCGACCCGCTCGGCGCCCGGCCGCAGCATCAGATGATAGGTGTTGCCAAGGATGATGTCGGCGCCCGCGCCGCGCACCTGATCCATATACATCGCCTTCACCGTGCCGCCGGTGCCGACCGGCATGAAGGCCGGCGTCGCAATCGTCCCGCGCGGCATGGCGATCTCGCCGGTGCGCGCAGCGCCGTCGGTGGCGTGGAGAGTGAAGGAGAATGTGTCGGTCAAATTTCGTCCCTAAACAGCAAACTCGCATCCCCATACGAATAGAACCGATACCCCGTCGCGATCGCCCGTTCATACGCGTCGCGCATCGTGTCCAGCCCTGCAAAGGCCGAGACAAGCATGAACAGCGTCGAGCGCGGCAGATGGAAATTGGTCATCAGGACGTCGACGAAGCGAAAGCGGTAGCCGGGTGTGATGAAGATGTCGGTCGGGCCGGTCCATTCGCTAAGCTTGCCGCTCGCGTCGGCCGCACTCTCCATCAGCCGGAGCGACGTGGTTCCGACGGCGACGATCCGCCCGCCCCGCGCCTTGACGGCGTTCAGCGCCGCCGCGGTCTCTGCCGAAATTCGCCCTGTCTCGGCATGCATCTTGTGCTCGGCGGTATCGTCGGCCTTCACGGGCAGAAAAGTGCCGGCGCCGACGTGCAGCGTCACGAAATGGCGCTCGATCCCGGCCGCATCGAGAGCCGCGAAGAGTTCCGGCGTGAAGTGGAGCCCGGCGGTGGGCGCCGCAACTGCGCCTTCCTCGTCGGCATAAATCGTCTGGTAGTCCGCCTTGTCGCGGTCGTCCTCCGGCCGTTTGGAGGCGATATAGGGCGGCAGCGGAATATGGCCGACCGCATGCATCGCCTCGTCGAGCGCGGCGCCCGCGAATTCAAAGCGCAGCAGCACCTCGCCGCCCTCGCCCTTCTCCTCGACTGTCGCGTCCAGCGCGCCCATCAGGCACAGGTTCTCGGTATGGGCGAACGAGATCTTGTCGCCGGCGGCGACGCGCTTGCCGGGCCGAATGAACGCCTTCCAGCTGTCAGGTGACATCCGCATGTGCAGGGTCGCATCCACCCGCGCGACGGCCTCAGCACGGCGCCTGAGCCCGGTCAGCTGCGCCGGAATGACCTTCGTGTCATTGAAAACGACCGCGTCTCCCGCCCGAAGCAGAGACGGCAAGTCGCACACGACATGATCAAGTAAACCCTCGCCAGGGCGAACCACCAACATTTTCGCCGCGTCACGCGGACTGGCGGGCCGGAGGGCGATGCGGTCCTCCGGCAGTTCGAAATCGAACAGATCGACCTTCATTGCGGTTCGGAACAGTCGACGACGAAAACGCCTTCGCCCTTGATCGACAACACGCCGCCGGCAGCTTGTTTGTCGCCGTCGGTCGCCTTGAACACGCGCAGCCGGATGATGACCTCATTCATGCCGTCATCAGCAATATCGACCAGCATCTGGCCGCTATCCTCAAACGAATGGGCGACTGCGATCGGGGTGCCGGGCATCAGGTCGGGCTGGGTCGACCAGTCCTTCTCACCGACACTGACGATCGCCCGCGCGATCGACAGAAAAGGCACATGGCCGACGAGAAGGTCGACCGAAGCCCCGCCGCCGGCGCAGACGATCTCGCCGGTGGCGAAGGCGGGCGTCGCCGCGAGCAGGAATGCCGAAACCGCGATCGCCCGTTTCATGACTATGCCGCGTCCGCAGCGACCCGCATCGTCACGATCGAATCCGGGCTCTTCACCGGCTCGCCACGCTTGATCTGGTCGACCTTGTCCATGCCTTCGATGACCTGGCCCCAGACCGTGTACTGGCGGTTCAGAAACGCCGCGTCGCCGAAGCAGATGAAGAACTGCGAATTCGCCGAGTTCGGGCTGGACGAACGGGCCATCGAGCAAGTGCCGCGCACGTGCGGGACGTTCGAAAACTCGGCCGGCAGGTTCGGCTTGTCAGAACCGCCCATGCCGGTGCCCGTCGGGTCGCCGCCCTGTGCCATGAAGCCTTCAATAACGCGGTGGAACACGACGCCATCGTAGAATTTCTCGCGGGCGAGTTCCTTGATGCGTTCGACATGCTTCGGCGCGACGTCCGGCAGCAGCTGGATCACGACCTTGCCCTTGGTCGTCTCCATGATGAGCGTGTTTTCCGGATCGGTGATCTCGGCCATCTTGTCTTTCCTTCTTTTGTTATTTCTTGTCTGCCGCGATGCTGACCTTGATCATGCGATCGGGATTTTCGACTTCGCCATTTTGGCCCTGGCCGCGCTTGATGCCGTCGACCAGTTTCATGCCGTCCTCGACCTCACCTACGACGGTGTATTCGCCGTTCAGCGACGGGTATTCGGTGAACATGATGAAGAACTGTGAGTTGGCGGAATTCGGATTCTGCGACCGCGCCATCCCGAGAACGCCACGCTTGAAAGGCGTCGACGAGAACTCGGCCGGAAGGTCGGGCTTGTCGGAGCCGCCGGTGCCGGCGAGACCCGACTCAAAACCCTGCTCCATGTCGCCATACTGCACGTCGCCGGTCTGGGCCATGAAGCCCTCGATCACGCGGTGGAAAGCGACATTGTCGTAAGCGCCTTCGCGAACCAGCGCCTTGATCTGCTCGACATGCTTGGGCGCCAGGTCCGGGCGTAGCGCAACGGTGACGTCGCCGTTCTTGAGGCGGATGATCATCGTGTTCTCAGGGTCGGCGGCAAGAGCAGGCTGGACCGCGAGCGTGGCAAGAAGCGCGAATGCCGAGACGAGTGTGCGAATTCTCATGAAATGCTCCGATTGGCTCAGGATGCGAACTTGGCCGCGAGCGCCTTCGCGACGACCGCGGGAACGAATGGGCGGATATCGCCTCCCATTGCGGCGATCTGGCGGACCAATGTGGCGGTAATCGTACGGACCGACGGGCTCGCGGGCAGAAACACGGTCTGAAGCTCCGGCGCCATGGTCTCGTTCATGCCCGCCATCTGCATTTCATAGTCAAGATCGGTGCCGTCGCGCAGGCCGCGAATCATCATCTGCGCGCCGTTTTTGTGCGCTGCGTCGATCAGCAACCCCTCGAAGGAAATGATCTTGATCCGCTTGGCGTCGACCCCAAGCTCATCTTTAGCAGCTGCTTCGATCAGCTCGATCCGCTGGTCGAGGCTGAACACCGGCGTCTTGGAGACCTGGATGCCGATTGCGACCAGAACCGTGTCCGAAATCGTCAGCGCGCCCTTCAGCACATCGAGATGGCCGTTGGTCAGCGGGTCGAAGGAGCCTGCATAGATGGCGGTGCGCGAGGTCATGGCGAGTGCTTCTAGTGGGCAAACGCGCCGAGCGCAATTCAGGCCGCTCGCGAAACTTTTGCGGAAAGCCCCGCAGGTGAATGCAGGATGAACAGGCTGGTCAGCACCGCTTCAAGTCAATCACGGCAATGTGAGCATCAGAAGTATGAAACCGAACGCGCTTTCGCTCGTTACATACGCCAAGGAGACACGACATGATTATCTTGATGCTCGCCGCCGCAATGACCATCGCAATGCTGATCGCCACCGCGTTCGGCCTGCAGGAAGAAACCCGCCGCCGTCACCAGGAACAGCGTGTCAAGTCGGTGCGCCGCTTCGGCCTTAGCAACTGACCATGTGACAGCGGGAATTACTGCCCGCCATTGTCCGTTCCTGCGCCTGTTTCAGGCGCGGCGCTGGCTGCAACTCCAGCCTCTTCCTCGCCTTCCGGCTCCGAAATCCTCTCGACCGACACGACCTTCTCGCCATCCGCCGTGTTGAACACGGTGACGCCTTTGGTTGCGCGGCTGGCGAGCCGAATTCCATCGACCGGCACCCGGATCACCTGTCCGCCGTCCGAGACCAGCATGATCTGGTCGTTGTCGGCAACGGGGAATGTAGCAACCAACCGCCCGATTTCATTGACCTTCGACACATCCGTCGTGCGGATGCCTTTGCCGCCCCGGCCGATGACGCGGTAGTCATACGACGACGAGCGCTTGCCGTAGCCATATTCCGTCAGCGTCAGCACGAATTGCTCGTTCGCTTTCAAGTCCTCGTAGCGCTGATCGGACAGGTCGCCGCCCTCGCCGACCTCTTCGTTGGTCAGCGCAACATCATCCTCGCCCTCGGCCCCGTCAGCCGACGCCAGCCGGCGTTCGGCGACCGACCGCTTCAGATAAGCCGCCCGCTCCCAAGGCTGCGCATCGACATGTCCGAGGATCGCCAGCGAAATCGCCGTCTCGCCTTCGGCCATCGCGATGCCGCGCACGCCCGTCGAATCGCGGCCCTTGAAGACGCGGACGTCGGTGACCGGGAAGCGGATGCACTGGCCGGAATCGGCTGTCAAAAGCACGTCGTCATTCTCCGTGCAGGTCTCGACGCCGAGGATTTCATCGCCCTCCTCGTCGAACTTCATCGCGATCTTGCCGTTGCGCTTCACATCGGCGAAATCCGACAGCTTGTTGCGGCGCACGGTGCCCCGGCGCGTGGCGAACATAACGTCCAGTTTGTCCCACTCGGATTCGTCCGGCAGCGGCAGGATCGCGGTGATCCGGTCGCCGTGGGCGATCTGCAGCAGGTTGACCATCGCCTTGCCGCGCGATTGCGGCGTGCCGATCGGCAGGCGCCAGACCTTTTCCTTGTAGACGATGCCGCGCGAGGAGAAGAACAGGATCGGCGTGTGCGTGTTGGCGACGAACAGGCGCGTCAGGAAATCCTCGTCCTTCGTCGTCATGCCGGAGCGGCCCTTGCCGCCGCGCGCCTGCGCCCGGTAGATCGAGAGCGGCACGCGCTTAATGTAGCCCTCATGCGTCACGGTGACGACCATGTCCTCGCGCTGGATAAGGTCTTCGTCCTCCATGTCCGCGCCGCCGTCGACGATCTCGGTCCGCCGCGGCGTGCCGAATTCGTCGCGCACCGCCGCCAGCTCATCCTTGATCATGGTCTGGATGCGGGCGCGGGAGGCCAGGATGTCGAGGTAGTCGGCGATCTCGACGCCGATCTCGTTGAGCTCGTCGGCGATTTCCTCGCGGCCCAGCGCCGTCAGGCGCGCCAGGCGCAGTTCGAGGATCGCGCGGGCCTGTTCCTCGGAGAGGTTGTAAGTGCCGTCCTCGTTGATGCGGTGGCGCGGGTCGTCGATCAGCAGGATCAGCGACTCGACATCCTGCGCCGGCCAGCGGCGCGTCATCAACTGCTCGCGCGCCGTCTGCGGATCGGGCGCACTGCGGATGACGCGGATGACCTCGTCGATATTGGCCACCGAGATCGCCAGACCAACGAGCACATGGGCGCGGTCGCGGGCCTTCTTCAGCAGATATTTCGTGCGCCGGCTGACCACTTCCTCGCGGAACTGGTTGAACGCCTTCAGCATGTCGATCAGCGTCATCTGCTCGGGCTTGCCGCCGTTGAGCGCGACGACATTGGCGCCGAACGAGGTCTGCAGCGGCGTGAAGCGGTAGAGCTGGTTCAGCACCACGTCGGCAACCGCGTCGCGCTTCAGCTCGATGACGACGCGGTAGCCTTGCCGGTCGCTTTCGTCGCGGATGTCGGAAATGCCCTCGATGCGCTTTTCGCGCACCAGTTCGGCCATCTTCTCGATCATCGTCGCCTTGTTCACCTGGAAGGGAACTTCCGTGACGATGATCGACTCGCGGTCGTTCGCGCGCTGCTCGATATTGACCTTGCCGCGCATCTGGATCGAGCCGCGGCCGGTCGAATAGGCGTTGTAGATGCCGGAGCGGCCGAGAATGATGCCGCCGGTCGGGAAATCCGGGCCCGGCACGATCTCCATCAGGTCGGGCAGTTCCATCGCCGGATTGTCGATCAGCGCCATCGCCGCGTTGCAGATTTCGGCCAGGTTGTGCGGCGGGATGTTGGTCGCCATGCCGACCGCGATGCCGCCCGAGCCGTTGACCAGCAGGTTGGGGAAGCGCGCCGGCAGAACCTTCGGCTCGCTGTCGGACCCGTCATAGTTCTCCTGGAAATCGACTGTTTCCTTGTCGATGTCCTCGATCAGCTCATGCGCGACCTTGGTCAGCCGCGCTTCGGTGTAGCGCATCGCCGCCGGGGGATCGCCGTCGATCGAGCCGAAATTGCCCTGCCCGTCGATCAGCGGCACGCGCAGCGACCAGTCCTGGGCCATGCGCACCAGCGCGTCGTAGATCGAGGCGTCGCCATGCGGATGGTATTTGCCCATCACGTCGGAGACCGGCCGCGCCGACTTCACATGCTTGCGGTTCCAGTGGTAGCCGCTCTCGTGCGCCGCATAGATGATGCGGCGATGCACCGGCTTCATGCCGTCGCGCACATCGGGCAGCGCTCTGGAGACGATCACGCTCATCGCGTAGTCGAGATAGGACCGCTGCATCTCCTCGATGATGGAGATGGGTTCGATGCCTTCGGGCCCGTCGCCCTGCGGCGGCTTTGTCAGATCACTCAATTGGGGGTCACGCTTCCTAGCAGAATCAACAATTCCTTATATAGGAAGCGAGCCGGATTCTCCAATGTCACAAGGTTGTTTCACAGCCTATAATTGCTTTTTATAATCAACCACTTGCGTGATTTCTTGAAACATCCGGCGGGGAGACCGGGCGCCTGACGCCCGGAATGCGCCCCGATGCGCCGGAATCGCCTGCGTCACTGCCTGCCGGATCCTGCGCAGCTTCCGCCGCGCCCGGCGCGAAATGCAGCCGGCGCCTGTCCGATGACGCGCTTGAAGCGGCGGTTGAAGGTCGACAGGTCGTTGAAACCGCAGTCGAACGCGATCGTCGAAACTGGCTCCGCCGTCCTGCGCAGCCTGACCGCCGCCCGGTGCAACCGCCTCGCCAGCACGAACTGATAGGGCGTCAGGCCGGTGGCCTGGCTGAAGATCCGCAGGAAATGGAACGGACTGGTCGCCGCGCCGGACGCGAGTTGCGACAGTTCGATCGGCCGCGCCGGATCCGCCTCGATCAGCCGCACCGCCTCGCTCACCCTCTGCTGGTCGCGGCGTCCCGGCGGCCGCGCTGGACCTGCGCCAACGCTGACCGCCAGCGCCGCTCCTGCAAGCCGCAGCGCGATCTCCTCGATCTCGCCCGCCTCGCCGTCCTCCCGCGCAGCTTCCGCCTCGGCGAACAGCCGGCTCAGTTCCGGCAGCGCCGGAACGCCCGGCGTCCTGAAGCCGCAATGCGACGCGCCCGGGACATGCATCAAGATCTGCTCCAACAGATCGCCGCTGAAATGGAACGACAGGCAGCGGTCGCCCGCCGCGTGCTCATGGCCGCATTCGAAGCATGAACCGGCATTGCCCAACAACAGCGTTCCTGGCGCCAGCAGCGCCGTTCCCTGGCTTGTCCGATAGAGGAACGTTCCGCTGGTCACGGCAGCGATGCAGAAGTCGCCATGCGCTTCCTCGAACGGACGGTCGCCACGCGCCGCGGTGCAGACAATATCGTCCGCCCGCCATCCGTCGCCAGCCGCAAGGGTCCGTGACATCCCGGTCATGGGCCAAAAATAGCAATTTTTCCCAAGCCGCCGCAACCGGTCCCCGTCATCCTCGCCACCACTCCTGACATGTCGGGAAATCGCCAAATCTCTCGCGAATTCAACAAGGAAGACAAACATGTTCGATCATCTTTCGATTGGCGTCCAAGACGTTGCGCGCGCCGGGCGCTTCTATGACGCAGCACTTGCGCCGCTCGGGTTCCGCCGGCTGAGCGACAGCCCCGGTTCCCTCAGCTATGGCGGCGAGCGCGTCGCGCTCTGGGTCAACGAGGCCGAGCGTCCGGTGCCCGCCGACATGGCGTCCGGCCTGCATTTCTGCTTCGAGGCCGCGTCCCGCGCCGACGTCGACGCGTTCCACACGGCTGCCCTGTCGGCCGGCGGATCGGACAATGGCCAGCCCGGCCTGCGCGAGGATTATGGCCCGGACTACTACGCCGCCTTCGTCATCGACCCGGACGGCTACCGGCTGGAGGCTTACTCCGGCAAGCACGAGTAGGCCCGCGAGGAATTGCGTGCCGGTATCGTGCGCCTTTGCCGGCTTGGCTTCCTCGACTCCTCAGGCAAACGCCAGCGCCCGTCTCGACCCAACTTGGAGAGCCTGGATGCCGGCGACACTCGTCCTGGCTGCCTGCCCCTTGTGGGTGAGCTTTCACAAAGCCATCTGGCAGCGGCCCCCGATGCGGTATAGGCTTGCCGCTCGGGGGACATCCATGCCGACGATCGACAGCCTGTTCAACGCCTTCGTGACGATCCTGGTGACGATCGACCCGCCGGGCCTGGCGCCGCTGTTCCTGGCGCTGACGCGCGGCATGAACCGCACCGAACGCAGCCAGGTGGCGTTGCGCGCCTCGATCATCGCCTTTGCGATCCTGGCGCTGTTCGCGGTCGCGGGTGCGTCGATCCTGTCGGTGTTCGGCATCACCTTGCCGGCCTTCCGCGTCGCCGGCGGATTCCTGCTGTTCTACATCGCCTTCGAAATGGTCTTCGAACGCCGCAACGACCGCAAGGAAAAGAGCGCCGACGTCGCCATCACCCGCGACCACATCCACAACATCGCCGCCTTCCCGCTCGCCATCCCGCTGATCGCCGGCCCGGGCGCGATCTCGGCAACCGTTCTCCTGTCCGGCTCGTTCCCGACCGTCGCCGGCCAGGCCGCGCTGCTGGCGATCATCCTCATCGGCATCGCCCTCACCTGGTTGGTCTTCATCCTCGCCGAACGCGTCGACGGCTTCCTGGGCCAAACCGGCCGCTCGATCCTGACGCGTCTGCTGGGCGTCATCCTCGCCGCGCTGGCGGTGCAGTTCGTCGCGGATGGCATCAAGGCGCTGATGGCGGCGTGAGGGCTGACGGACGGAGTTCACCACACCTCTCACCGGCGGTGGCATACGGAAGGCGAAAATACCGCGACAACTTCAGGAGATCACGAAATGGCAGGCACCAAGCGACCCTATGACGAGACACTCCTGCGGCAGACATTCGATGTCGCGCGCCGCTCGCGCGACGGCGGGGATCACCCGTTCGGCGCGCTTCTCGCCGACCGTGACGGCAATGTCCTGCTCGAACAGCGCAACGGCTACACGTCGGAAGGCAACGACCGCACGGCTCACGCGGAGAAACTTCTCGCGACGCGCGCGGGCAAGGCCTACGACTTGGGGTTTCTGGCAGAATGCACGATGTACACGTCTGCCGAACCCTGCGCCATGTGTTCGGGCGCGATCTATTGGGCGGGAATCGGACGCGTCGTCTTCGGCCTCTCCGAGCATGAGATGAAACAGCGGATCGGCGCCAGCGCCGAAAACCCGACACTCGATCTCCCTTGCGAAATCGTCTTCGCCGCCGGCCAGCGCCCTACCGACGTCGTCGGTCCGATGCTCGTCGAGGAAGCTGCGAAACTCCACGAGGAATACTGGGCGGGCCGGTAGACACGGCACCGCCGATTTGAGCCGAGCTGCGGGTCGGCAGACCGTCCGGTCGATCCCGACGCGGCTGCTGGGCGTCATCCTCGCCGCGCTGGCGGTCCAGTTCGTCGCGGACGGGATCAAGGCGCTGATGGCGGCGTGAGGGCGGACAAGGCACTGGCAACGGACGTCCCAAGCCCTGCACAACCCAACGCGGCGTCATCCCGGAAACTTGCCGAAGCGAAGCGAAGGCATGTTATCCGGGATCCATTGCTCTCCGCGATTTGCGTCGTTCCGCCAACGGCTTAGGTCACTAGATCCCGCCTCTCCTCCGGCACCCGCTACGACGTCCGAAATTGCCGCGCCGTCGAAAATCGATAGTCGCGATGACGGGGTCTTGTTCCAGTTTTGCTTCCTTAGGTCTCAAAAGCACCAAGCCTTTTGACATAGGCCCCACCGGTAAGGGGACCGCGCGATTAGCGCATCGATATGGTTGGCCGCGCTGGCGGTCGTGGTTCCGCTAGGTAGCGGTATTGTGAGCGCCGACCGGCCTAAGGGTGAGATGGGGGCGCATGACGCCTTGGTCATTTTCACGGATGTCCATAAATCCATGTGCGAACACTCTCGTGGTTCGCTTCACGTTTGGATGGAATGTATCGGTATAATCTACCTGACCGTAGACGAACAGGAATCGTTTGTTGGTCCGAACCGCTTCGTAAGAATCGCCAGTGAGCCAAAGGATAGCAGAAGAGACTTCAAGGTTGGGTCCGATGACGGCAAATCCTTGGGGCAACTGCTGATCGATCGGGGAGTCTGCCAGGATTGTGCTATCGTCGTCGACAATCCGAGATATGATGATTTGCTGGACGTTGAGAGCGGGAGAGCGTCCAAGATTCTTCCATCGCAAACTTATGCCAACCATCTCATCAAAATTGACGCTATCATTTTTCGTCTGGGTGATTTGCTGTCCAGAGAGAACCAGCCACGCTCTTTCGGCACCGATAGCCTGCTGGGCTATTTCGGCAGCGGAGACGGCGGCGAGAGTGGCTTTTCTGTTCAAGAAGAGGGAATAGAGCAGCGCAATAGTGCCAAAGAACGCCAGAATGGTTTGCGCCAGGGTGAGAGCGACAATCCTATTGGTGGCCTCGTTCATACCCTGTTGAGCGAGAAGGTCGTCTATCTCACGCTGATTGGCTTCCTGTTGCTCCCGCTTGGCACTCTCGGATTGTTCTGGTTCTTCGAGGATTCGAACGGAAACCGAAAACGGTTCGGGGCGCTGATCGCCGCCCTGGTCTTGCCTAGCGCTGCCGCTCTGGTTGGTTACGGGCTGTTCGGATGAGTCCTGCGCAAGTGCCGCGCTTAGGCTCAGCACTAATCCAGTTGCAACTACGAAGACCCAATTGCGGTTAGACATTGAAGCAAAGACGTAGCACTGAAGCCCCCCGACTTATGTTGTTGTTCAGGTTACGCTCCGTCTCGCAAATGTCCATAGCCGACAGCTTCTGCCCAAGCTCAGCATGCGGCACACGTTTCGCTTCAACTCAGCCTTTACCAGATTCCTCACGCGAGTTTCGAACTCCGACCGTTTGCGGGTCTGACTTTGCTGCCAACAAGCAGAATCATTCGTTCCAAGGCTTCGCGCTTCCAGACCCAGGTCTCGCTGGCTTGCCGGCGCAGATGACAGCCTCACCCGCGCAAACTTGACCTCACGGGTCATTGCCAGCGCGCCATCGCGCGCGCGCCCAGCGATCAATCGGGAAGCGAGGCCATGTCCGACGTCGCAAGCAGGCGAGGAATGGTCCAGCTCTTGGATCAGTGGCACAGCGATGTGCAATGTCTCGGCGCAGAGGTCCTGGTGAGATCCTGGACAACCGACATCGGCGGCGGACCGACACTGCGCCGCAACGCCAATCGGTTCATCATCCGGCGGGTCCGCGCGCCCTTCACCTCGCCGAACAGAAGATCAAACCGCAGGCTGGCGAATCGTCGTCGGCCCGCCCACTGTCCCGCACCGCTTCGTCACCCTCGGTCCGGGCCGGCTAGAAGCCTCCGACCTCCACTGGCGGCGTTTCCACCGAAGGCCCGGCGACCAGAGGGCAGTCGGCCACCCACACGCCTGAATGCCACGCCTCGCGCCTGATCGCTCCCGCCTACAATTGACCCGGACAATTGCCGGAGGAGGGTCGCAAACGTGCGCCACTCCAGCGCGGCGTCGTCCCGGAGGCCGAAGGCCATCCGGGACCCATTGGCATCAACAATTATCCTGACGACCTTCGGTGCGTGAACGCGAACCTGCGTCGGTCAATGGATCCCGGCTCGCCTTCGGCGTCCGGGATGCCGAGTGCCAAGGTTGTCCACCCTACTGCCCTACTGCCCTACTGCCCTGCCATTCACCCCGCCGCGCCGGCTCCCACCGGCACCATCAACCGCAACCCATCCGGCTGCCCAAAATCCGCGTGCAGCGGGTATTCCTCGCGGTGCAGCCAGCGCGAGCGGTCGCGCGCCACCTTGTGCAGCCGCATCCAGTCGAGCATGTCGCCGTAGCGGTCGATGACCGCGCCGTCAGCCACACGGTGCCAGCACGCGGCGTAGTCGGCCGCCGCAATGTCCAGCGCCTCGAGCCCGGACGGCGCAGCCTCCCCCGCCCCAAGTTCCGCGCCGAGAAAGCAGCGCACGTCGTCGCCGCTGCCGGCAAGCGTCACGACGACGATCGGCCCGGCGCGCAAGGCCGGCTCTTCGACGACCTGATCGCGCAGCGCGCCAAGCGCCCCGGTCAGGCCGCCGGCGACCACATCGGCATGGCTGCCGTACCAGAACCGCCCGCCGAGCACCGTCCTCTCGCGGCGCTCGACGCCGAACCCGTCAAGGCTGCCAACCGATCCCTCGCACCATCCGCACATTTATTGCGCGCCCGACCGGGCGATCAGAACGGGATGTCGTCGTCGAGTTCGCGTGAACCGCCGCGCCCGCCGCTGCCACCGCCGCCGCGCGAAAAATCGCCGCCGCCCGGACCCGACTGGCCGAAATCCGAGCCGCCCGAGCGTCCGCCGCCCCGATCATAGGATGCCGCTTGGCCGCCGCCGCCCTCGCCGCGCGCGTCGAGCATCTGCAGCTCGCCGCGGAACTTTTGCAGCACGATTTCGGTCGTATAGCGCTCGACGCCGTCCTTTTCCCATTTGCGGGTCTGGAGCTGGCCCTCGACATAGACCTTCATGCCCTTCTTCAGATACTGCTCCGCCACCTTGGCGAGCTGGTCGTTGAAGACGACGACATTGTGCCACTCGGTCTTTTCCTTGCGCTCGCCGGACGCCTTGTCGCGCCAGGATTCCGACGTCGCGATGCGGAAATTGACGACCGGATCGCCCGAGTTCAGCCGCCGGATTTCCGGATCGGCGCCCAGATTTCCAACCAGAATGACCTTGTTCACGCTACCCGCCATCACACCGCTCCGCGCTTGTCCTAAACCAGATTGTTCATGCCAAATTCCGCCGCACCATACCCCAAGCCGCCGCCCGATGGGCCGGCCGGGCCAAAAAGCGGGCCGCTGTCCACATGTTTGTATGTTCTTGTAATGTTCTAGTCATATCCGGGGAGAAATGCAAGCCTTTGCTAGCTTCGCAAGGTTCATAGCAATGCGCCGGCATGCATCGAGGCTGGCCGGTTCGCGCAAATCGCGCTAAGCTGTCGCCATGACAACCACACCGACCCTCCGCGCCCTCCTGCCTCGCGCCATTGTCACCTTCGTCGCGCTCGCGGCTTTGGCGACACCCGGCATTGCCGAAGATGCCAAAAAGCCGAAATCCCTGCCCGGCGTCGACGGCGCCTATTCCATCGTCGCGCCGGAGCCCGACGAGCCGGCGGAGAAGGATGACGGTCCGATCAAGGTCGGCAAGTGGGAATTGACCGTGTCGGGCTATGTCTGGGTCCAGGTCGGATCCGGCGGCAGCCACGGCGACGGCGACGGCCGCTGATCTTCCGGGACGATTAGCGGTTTGCGACAGCGAAAGGCCCCGCCGCAACTCAATGCGGAACGGGGCCTGTTGTGAGCCTTGGCTCAACCGCCAGTTTCTGGGAAACCAGCTGTCATTCGGATGCCGAGATGGCGTCAGCCATCGATCCGACTGCGGTCTCTGATTGTGTTGGGATGACGGCAAATCCGGTTCGCCGGGCTTTGGTCCGACGCCTGCATCCGCCGTGGCCCCGCCTAAGCGCGGAGCCTGTCGGGACTGTTAGGTGGCGTCATGGCTCCCTCCAGATGTCCGTTTCGGTTCGTGTCGCGGAATTGCACTGATCCACCCGTCTGCGGCGTCTCGCAGACGACCCTTCGGTGGTGGAGAGCGCGTGGCGCTCGGCATTCCCGACGCCTGAGATGATGCTCCCGATGGATGCCGGCGTCAAACTTTTCGGACGCTCGAGACGAAATCGTGAAGTCCTGTAACATTTCGCCGAACCGCGCGTTCTCCTGACATCGTTATGTCAGGAGTGCCTGTTCACTCTCCGTTCTTTCCGCTTGCCGCCCGCATCGCGGGCGTCTAAACCAAATCCCGGCTTCGCGAGCGCGACCCCTCGACGTTGGGCCGGGAATGCCTACATTGGCGGCTGGCGCCCACTCGCCATCCCGACACTTTTGGACGAGGCAGCGGACCGCTCATGGCCGATCAGAAATACATTTCGATCCGCGGCGCCCGCGAACACAATCTGAAGAACATCGATCTCGACATCCCGCGCGACAGTCTGACGGTGATGACCGGCCTGTCCGGCTCCGGAAAATCGTCGCTCGCCTTCGACACGATCTATGCCGAGGGCCAGCGCCGGTATGTCGAGAGCCTGTCGGCCTATGCGCGGCAGTTCCTCGAAATGATGCAGAAGCCCGACGTCGACCAGATCGACGGCCTGTCGCCCGCCATCTCGATCGAGCAGAAGACCACCTCGCGCAATCCGCGCTCGACGGTCGGCACGGTCACCGAGATCTACGACTACATGCGCCTGCTGTTCGCCCGCGTCGGCGTGCCCTATTCGCCGGCCACCGGCCTGCCAATCGAGAGCCAGACGGTGTCGCAGATGGTCGACCGCGTTCTCGCCATCGAGGAAGGCACGCGCCTGTTCATCCTCGCCCCCATCGTGCGCGGACGGAAGGGCGAATACCGCAAGGAAATCGCCGAGCTGCAGAAGAAGGGCTTCCAGCGCGTCAAGATCGACGGCCAGTTCTACGAGATCGGCGACGCGCCGGCGCTGGACAAGAAGTTCAAGCACGACATCGACATCGTCGTCGACCGCATCGTCGTCCGCCCCGACCTCGCGACCCGCCTCGCCGATTCCATCGAGACCGCGCTGCGCCTCGCCGACGGTCTGGCCATCGCCGAGTTCGCCGACCGTCCCCTGCCCGCCAGCGAAACGCAGGAGGACAGCGCCAACAAGTCGGCCAACGAGACGCATGAGCGCATGCTGTTCTCGGAAAAGTTCGCCTGCCCGGTCTCCGGCTTCACCATTCCCGAGATCGAGCCGCGGCTGTTCTCGTTCAACAACCCGTTCGGCGCTTGCCCGACCTGCGATGGCCTCGGCTCGCAGCGCGCCATCGACCGCAATCTCGTCGTGCCCGACGAGAACCTGACGCTGAAATCAGGCGCCGTCGCCCCCTGGGCGCGCTCCACCTCGCCCTATTACCTGCAGACGCTCGAAGGCATCGGCAAGGTTTATGGCTTCAAGCCGACCGACAAGTGGAGCGCGCTCTCCACCGAGGCGCAGGAAGCGATCCTGATGGGCACAGGCGACCGCCAGGTGACCTTCAGCTATGACGACGGCCTGCGCTCCTACAAGACGACCAAGTCCTTCGAGGGCGTCATCCCCAATCTCCAGCGCCGCTGGAAGGAGACCGATTCCGCCTGGTCGCGCGAGGACATTGAGCGCTTCATGTCGGCCACGCCTTGCCCGGCCTGCGGCGGCTACCGCCTCAAGCCGGAATCGCTCGCCGTCAAGATCGGCGGCCTGCACATCGGCCAGGTCACCGAGCAGTCGATCCGCAAGGCCGTCGGCTGGTTCGAGGAACTGCCGCCAAAGCTCACCGAGCAGCAGAACCAGATCGCCTTCCGCATCCTGAAGGAAATCCGCGAACGCCTGCGCTTCCTCAACGATGTCGGCCTCGACTACCTGACGCTCGCGCGCAATTCCGGCACGCTGTCCGGCGGCGAGAGCCAGCGTATCCGCCTCGCCAGCCAGATCGGCTCCGGCCTCACCGGCGTGCTCTACGTCCTCGACGAGCCCTCCATCGGCCTGCACCAGCGCGACAATGCCCGCCTCCTCGACACGCTGAAGCACCTGCGCGACATCGGCAACACCGTCATCGTCGTCGAGCATGACGAGGACGCCATCCGCACCGCCGACTTTGTGGTCGACATCGGCCCCGCCGCCGGCATCCATGGCGGCCGCATCGTCGCGCAAGGCACGCCGGCCGAGATCATGGCCAATCCGCGGTCGCTCACCGGCCAGTACATTTCCGGCGCGCTGGAAGTGGCGGTGCCATCAGAACGCCGCGCGATCAAGAAGAACAAGCGCATCAGAATCGTCGGCGCGCGCGGCAACAATCTGAAGAACGTGACTGCCGAAATCCCGCTCGGCACCTTCACCGCCGTCACCGGCGTGTCGGGCGGCGGCAAGTCGACTCTGCTGATCGAGACGCTGTTCAAGTCCGCCTCCCGCCGCATCATGGGCGCGCGCGAGATCCCGGCCGAGCACGACCGCATCGAAGGCTTCGAGTTCCTCGACAAGGTCATCGACATCGACCAGTCGCCGATCGGCCGCACCCCGCGCTCGAACCCCGCCACCTATACCGGTGCCTTCACGCCCATCCGCGACTGGTTCGCCGGCCTGCCTGAAGCGAAAGCCCGTGGCTATGCGCCCGGCCGCTTCTCCTTCAACGTCAAGGGCGGCCGCTGCGAGGCCTGCCAGGGCGACGGCGTCATCAAGATCGAGATGCACTTCCTGCCCGACGTCTACGTCACCTGCGACGTCTGCCACGGCAAGCGCTACAACCGCGAGACGCTCGACGTCACCTTCAAGGGCAAGTCGATCGCCGACGTTTTGGACATGACGGTCGAGGAAGGCGCCGAGTTCTTCGCCGCAGTCCCCGCCGTCCGCGACAAGCTGGAAACGCTGGCCAAGGTCGGCCTCGGCTACATCCATGTCGGCCAGCAGGCCAACACGCTGTCCGGCGGCGAGGCGCAGCGCATCAAGCTCGCCAAGGAACTGTCGCGCAAGGCCACCGGCAAGACCCTCTACATCCTCGACGAGCCCACCACCGGCCTGCACTTCCACGACGTCGCCAAGCTCCTCGAAGTCCTCCACGAACTGGTCGACCAGGGCAACACGGTCGTCGTCATCGAGCACAATCTCGAAGTCATCAAGACAGCCGACTGGGTCCTCGACCTCGGCCCCGAAGGCGGCGACGGCGGCGGCGAACTGGTCGCGCAAGGCCGGCCGGAGGATATCGTGGCGGAGCCGCGGAGCTATACAGGGCAGTTTCTGAAGGAACTGCTGGAGCGGAGGCCGCGGGGGAAGAAGCAGGCGGCGGAGTAGCCTTACCTCGCCCCTTGAGGGAGAGGATAGCAAGGCCCGCCGACGCGCAGCGGAGGCGTTCGCCGCGCTTGGTGAGGGGTAAGCGGTGCCGACTCTCCTCTGGGTCGTCATCCTTGTCTGTTGACGGCTTGTTGTGAATCGGCAGGCTGATGGGCGGGCGGCGCTTCGTGTCATCCTTGGTCGTTTTGCGACCGTGCCCGAGCCAGATGCGCCGCCCGCCTTTCGTCATCCACCCCGAACAGTTGCCGGGGCCGGCGTTGGCGCGCCGAGCCCGTAGGACAAGGATGGGATCATGACCTTGCCACAGACCACGGTTGGAATCGATATTTCCGGCCGACGCCTCGACGCTTATCTTCACCCCGCGGCCAAGGCCCGCGGCTTCACCAACGATGCGGTGGGCATCGCCGCCCTGATTGCCTGGACGACCGGGCACGGCGCCTTCGTCGTTGTGGAAGCCACTGCGCCGTGGGACCAGCCGCTGGTGCGGGCGCTGGAGCACGCCGGCCTGGCGTTCCACCGCGCCAATCCGGGCCGCGCCCGGGACTTTGCCCGGTCCACCGGCATGCTGGCCAAGACCGACAGGGTTGATGCACGCATGCTGTCGCTTTACGGCGCGGCGCTGGACCTGCCGGCCACTGCCCCCGTCGATCCAGAGCGGCTGAAGCTCCAGAGCCTCAACAGCCGCCGCGACCAGCTGGTCGAGATGCGCAAGGCCGAGCGCATCCGGCTGAAGGGCGTCACCGACCCTGTGGTGATCGACAGCCTGAAGGCGGTGATCGCGCTCTTCGACAACCAGATCCGTGCTCTCGAGCGGCGCATCGGCGACACCGTCGCCAAGGCCCGTGACCTCGCCCGCGACGCGGCGCTGCTGCGCTCGGCCACGGGCGTCGGCCCGGTCTGCGCCGCCGTCATCCTGGCCAGTCTGCCCGAACTCGGCCGCGTCGATCGGCGCGCCGTCGCAGCCCTTGCCGGCCTGGCTCCGATCGCACGCGAGTCCGGCCTGATGCGCGGCAAGCGCCACGTCCAGGGTGGACGCAAGCGGGTTCGCGACGCGCTCTATATGGCGGCCCTCACCGCCATTAGGACAGGCCGATGGAAACAGGCCTACGATCATCTCAAATCCCTCGGCAAAGCACCGAAAGCCGCCATCGTCGCCGTCGCCCGAAAACTCCTCGTCGCCCTCAACGCAGCACTGAGACAACAACGCCCCGTCCTCAATGCCCAGATCCCTTGACATCAAACCACACAGTTGCTCGGGCGTCAGCACCGTCCCCGCACCGACCAGGGCATTCGGCAGAGCCTTCGCAAGCTTTTCGATCGACACGAACGGATCGGGCGAATTCAGCGGGATTTCGATCGCAACTATGCCGGCTTCGAAGATTGCTTTGCCGACCCCGACGATTTCGTCGGGCGTCACGCCGCGCAGGATGGCGACGAGGTTGCGGCGCAGCTTCGGCCAGGGCGCGGAGACGGTCATGTATCTGTCCCATTCAGGTAGAGTCGCGCTCCGGCGGCGAACAGGCCGGCCCGAACGGCCATATCGGCGTCGACCCTAGTGACATCGTATCCGGCCAGCCGCAGCGCCGCATTGTAGCGCTCGCCGATCGAGCCAGACGCCACGAGGGTCACCGAGCGTGCATCGGGGGTCTCGGCTCGCGCAGCCGCGATCTCCGCGCCGATCAGCATGCCGGACAGCGCCGCGGCGGAGTCGGCCTTCGACAGGTCGTGAAGCAGCCCGCCGGCCCGGATGCGGAACAGCATCGATGTCAGATCCTGCGGCCGGGCGATGGCCCGCAGCAGCGCGTCGCGGAAAGCCGGGGCCGATGGGTCGCCCGCGTCTGGCGGTTCTCCGACCGAATGCTTCAGTATCGAATGTGTCGACATCAGCTGGAACAATTCGCCGGTCATCGCGGTCCGAAACCCGGTAACTTTGCCGGCTTCGATACGCACCCATTTCGAATGCGTGCCGGGCATACAGACGAGGTGATCGCCCGCATCGAGACCCGCACCGGCCAACTGGGTTTCCTCGCCGCGCATGACATCCGGCGCGCCCGACCGACGCTGCGCCAAGCCCGGCAGGATGCGCACTTTGCGTGCGGTATCCGGCGCGGGCGTCGAGGCAGATGCGAAATCGGCGATGAGCGACGGGACGTCGAGATAACCGGCCTCGACCCAGCCCTGCCGCGCGCCGGCCATGCCGCAGACGATCGCAGGCACGTCGGCCGGTGCCCCCATTGCGGCCAGATGGCCCTCCAGAATGTTGGCAAAACCCTTGGCGCCGGCCGTCGACATGCCATCACCCGACTTGTGTTCGGCGAGCACCGTCCCAGTCCGGTCGAGCAACCAGACGCGCAGATTGGACGTGCCCCAGTCGGCGGCGACCAGAGCCGGCTGGCCGGTCACAGATAGCCTCCGTCGACGATCATCGTCTGCGCGGTCAGCATCCGCGCGGCATCGGAGGCGAGGAACAGGCAGGGACCGACGATGTCGTCGGGGTGCATGACCTCGTGGATGCACTGTTTCGCGACATGGGCGGCGAGGCCCTCCTCCGTGACCCAGAGTTCCTTCTGACGCTCGGTGATGACCCATCCCGGCGCAATCGCATTGACGCGGATGCCGTGCGGCCCGAGCGCGCCGGCAAGGCCCTTGGTCAGGCCGATGATGCCAGCCTTGGCTGCCGTGTAGGACGGCATGTTGCCGAGGTTGATCAGGAAGGACGTCGAGGTGAAATTGATGATCGAACCCGTTCCGGCCTTCTTCATGCCTTCGGCCACGGCCTGGGCTGTGAAGAAATGCGGCTTCAGATTGATTGCCTGGTTGGCGTCCCAGTATTCGGGCGTCACATCCGCCAGGGCGTGGCGGTCGTCGCGGGCGGCGTTGTTGATGAGCACGAGCGCCGCGCCATGCGCGGCCTCGGCCTTTGCCACCGCTCCGCGCAGCGCGTCGATATCCTTCAAGTCGGCCTTGAGATAGAGCGGGCGCGCGCCGGTTGCGCTTTCGATCCGGTCGCAGAGCGCCTCACTCGGCGCGTCGGCAATGTCGATGAATGCGACCTTGGAGCCTTGCAGGGCAAAACCCTCCGTCAGCGCCGCGCCGATGCCGGACCCGCCGCCGGTGATCAGGACGGGTTTGCCTTTCAGGTCCGGAAAGACCGCCGAATATGCCATGCTTGATCTCCTCTTCCCGGCGCAAATCTATCGGGGAAAGGCGATTTCGGCACAAGGCCCAGACGGGCCGCCTGCGTCTAGGCCAGTTACAGCTTAGCGGCGCGAACGTGCGGAAGCGCGGCGTCGCGCAGGAAGGCCAGTGTCGCTGTCGCGTCCACCGGCCGGCCGAACAGATAGCCCTGGCCGCCGCCGCAGCCGAACTGCACCAGCTTGGCGGCCTGCGCCTCGTCCTCGATGCCTTCGGCAACAACGTCCATGCCGAGTCCGTCGCACATCGCGAGGATGGCCCGGATGATGTGCTCCGAGGGGCGGTCGTCCATGATCGAAGCGACAAAGGCGCGGTCGATCTTGAGCTTGTCGAAGTGGAAATCGCGCAGGCGGCCGAGCGAGGACTGGCCGGTGCCGAAATCGTCGAGCGAGACGCGGATGCCGACGCGGCGCAGATCGTTGACGATCTTCTCGGCCGAGACCGGGTCGGTCATCATGCCGGTCTCGGTGATCTCGATCTCAAGCCGGCGCGGATCGAAGCCGGTGCGTTCCAGGATCGAGCGGATGTGCATGCCGGTGTTCTGGTCGACCAGTTGCGACGGCGACAGGTTGAACGCCAGGAACAGGTTCGACGGCCAGTCGCGCGCGGCTTGGGTCGCCTTGCGCAGCACCAGTTGCGACAGGGCGCCGATGATGCCGCGTTCCTCGGCGATCGCGATAAAGACGCTGGGCGGCACGACGCCGAGGTCCGGGTCGGTCCAGCGCGCGAGAGCTTCAAAACCGATGGTCTCGCGGGTGCGCAGGTCGACGATCGGCTGGAAATATGGTTCGACCTCACCGGCGGCCACGGCGCGACGTAGCGCCTGTTCGATGCGCGTGACGCGCTTGGCGGCTTCCTCCATCTGGTGGGTGTAGACCACCACCCTGCCGCGGCCGGAACGCTTAGCGTGATAGAGCGCGGTCTCGGCCTTGCTGATCAGATCCTCGGCGCTCTGTTCGCCGAAGAACAGCGCGCAGCCGACAGACGCCGAGAGACGCGCGGTGCGGTCGCCGACATCGTACGGTGCGGAGAGGATTTCGATCAGCATCTGCGCTTGCGCGTCGGTCGCCTGCTCGGAAAAGGTCATCGGCAGGAGAAAGGCGAACTCGTCAGCTCCAAGCCGCGTGACGGTCGAGTTTGCGTCCATTGCCGCGCGCAAGCGCATGGCGGCCTGCACCAGGATATCGTCGCCAGCACGGCGGCCGAACAGATCGTTGATCGGCTTGAAGCCGTCGAGATCGATGATGCCGATCGCGAAGGGCGCCGGGTCCTCGGCGCGCTCCGCCTTCAGCCGCTCGACCTTGTCGACGAAGCGCCGCTGGTTGCCGAGTCCGGTCAGCGGATCGGTGAATGCCAGATCCGTTGCTTCCCTGCCCGTCTGCGGAATGCCGGCCGTTCCGGACATGAAGTTCCTGTCGATGCGTGTTGCTCAGCGTGCACAATTGCACGAAACAGTTGAAGAACCGTATCCCTCATAACATTTACGAGAGCTGAGCTGCGATCTCCCCGTCGCGCGCCTTCAGCAAACGGAAACGTTTGATCAAGCAAACGCGATGCCGCGCGGCTGGACCGTTGGCTTGCGGCAGGATACATCGACGCTCTCACTTTGGAGACGTCCCATGCCGCTTTCCGTCGCCGTCCAGATGGACCACGTCCGCACCGTCAACATCGCCGGCGATACGTCTTTCGCCCTGTCGCTGGAAGCGCAGCGGCGCGGGCACAAGCTCTTCCACTACACGCCAGACCGGCTGTCGCAGTGCGACGGAAAAATCTTCGCCCGCGTCGAGGAAATGCAGGTGCGTGACACCAAGGGCGACCACTTTACGCTCGGCGAGCCGGTGCGCACGGACCTGTCCGAGATGGACGTAATCCTGCTGCGGCAGGATCCGCCCTTCGACATGAACTACATCACCACGACCCACATGCTGGAGCGGATTCATCCGAAGACGCTGGTGGTCAACGATCCGGCCTGGGTGCGCAACTCGCCGGAAAAGATCTTCGTCACCGAATTTCCGGACCTGATGCCGGAGACGCTGATCACCCGCGACCCGCTGGAGGTCGCGGCGTTCCGCAAGGAGCATGGCGACATCATCGTCAAGCCGCTCTACGGCAATGGCGGCGCCGGCATCTTCCACCTCAAGGAGGACGACCGAAATCTCGCCTCGCTGCTCGAAATGTTCGGCCAGATGTTCCGCGAGCCGTTCATCGTCCAGCGCTACCTGAAGGACGTGCGCAAGGGCGACAAACGCATCATCCTGATCGACGGCGAGGCCGTCGGCGCGATCAACCGCGTGCCGGCCGAGCACGACAGCCGCTCCAACATGCATGTCGGCGGCCGCGCCGAGGCGACCGAGTTGACCGCGCGCGAGCGGGAGATCTGCGAGCGCATCGGCCCGTCGCTGAAGGAGCGCGGCTTCATCCTCGTCGGCATCGACGTCATCGGCGACTACATGACCGAGATCAACGTCACCTCGCCGACCGGCGTGCGCGAGGTGAAGCGGTTTGGCGGGGCGGATATCGCGGCGCTGTTCTGGGACGCGGTGGAGGCGAAGCGCCCCTGATCTGACGCTTTGCTGCCCGACCCATATTCGACTCATTTGTTCCTGTATTGTTCTTGACGCAGCGGGGCGATTATGTCTTTGACAAACCCAATCGAATGAGGCATAAGAAGGACAAGGAGTTTACGCCATGTCCGTCTTGAACCGCCCCTACTTCCATGATGAAGCCGCCGCCTTCGCTCACGTCGAGGCGATCTTGTGGCCGCAGGGTCCGGTTTGCCCAAAGTGCGGATCAATGGAAAAGCACTACACGCTGGCTGGCGTCCGCACCAAGGCATCGAAGAAGAACCCGGAAGGCGTCGAGCGCCACGGCCTCTACAAGTGCGGCGACTGCCGTTCGCAGTTCACCGTTCGCATGGGCACGATCTTCGAGGAAAGCCACCTGCCGCTCCACAAGTGGCTCCAGGCGATCCACCTGCTTTGCTCGTCAAAGAAGGGCATTTCCTCGCATCAGCTGCACCGCGTTCTCGAATGCACCTACAAGACGGCGTGGTTCCTCTCGCACCGCATTCGTGAAGCCATGCGCTCGGGCGAACTGGCTCCCCCGATGGGCGGCGAAGGCAAGACTGTCGAGATCGACGCGACCTATTTCGGCTCGCTTAAGGGCCTGCCTAAGTCCGGCTACAACAAGAACGTGGTGCTTACACTTGTGGAGCGCGGCGGCACCGCTCGTTCGTTCCATGTGGACGGCGAAACGACCGCCCGCGTCCTGCCGATCGTGAACGCCAACATCGCCCGCGAGACTGACATGATGTCGGACGAAGCCCGCGCCTATCCCCGCGCGCTGGCAGAGTTCGCCTCGCATGAAATGGTCAACCACAGCGCGGAAGAATACGTCCGCTACGAGGAAGGCTACACGGTCCACACCAACACGATTGAGGGCTATTTCAGCATCTTCAAGCGCGGCATGAAGGGCGTCTACCAGCATTGCGCCGAACACCATCTGCACCGCTATCTGGCAGAGTTCGATTTCCGCTATTCGAACCGTTCAGCTTTGGGCTGCGAGGACACCGAGCGCGCCTCTCGTGCATTGGCCGGCGCAAAGGGCCGTCGTCTCACATATCGAAAAGCTGGTTGAGGCTAAGCGGGATCACTACCGCAAGCCAATCCAATTGAGTTTTCCATTTTGGCGCTATCGCCATAAGACGAAGCGGTCGGGTTCGTCCTGACCGCTTCTAATCAAAGATGCCGGGGCTACGCTTCTCAAAATCGGCTATGTAGCTATGCGCTTCTTCCGGTGTCATCTGCTTGATATCGTCGTCAGACGCGCCACAAGTGCGAAGCTTGTCGCGCATCGCTTGGGTAATCATAAAGGGGACCGATGCAATCGTTTCCCCAACACCACCCGATCCCTCATGACCGACTTCGTAAGCCTTTGTCTCCATTAGAACCGGCAAAGGCCCCTTCTTAAAGCTCCGGTTTGGATACCATTCCTTCAAACCCCAAGTGCCACGATCAACCTTGACGATATCACCAACCTCGGCGGCACGGCGCGTCAGAACCGAACCGATTGTGTTCACCACATCCTTGGAGTTCAGAGCAAGACCGCCGCGCTTGAATGCTGCAGCAATATCGGGATTTCTGAGGGGTTGCCTCCTTGCCGCAAGAAGCTTCTTCGCTGCGTCCGAAATCGACATTCCAAGGAACGCTCCAGGCGAATCAATATCGGAATTTGGCCCTTCCGAACGCGTCGATGGGCCGCCAACAGGAGCCGGAATTGCGGTCCCGCCACGCAGAGATTCGATAGCGCTAATGGCTTGTTCTATTTGAGCCTTCTTGGCTCGCAGGTCTGCCAAAACGACCTCATAAGGGTCGGTAGTCATTGATTCGGCTGACATTTTTGTTGCCTCCGTGGCACAGTGGTGCTATACGGGAAGCCGTCGCAGCTGACTGCGAAGCAGCCGACAGGCGGCTTACCGGTGGGACATCAGGGGTCGCGGACCCCCTCTCACTTTTTTGACCGTCATCTTCTACGCAACCTCCTCTTCTCTTGGCTCTCGCGCTGGGTTGAAGTTTAAGGCTTGTGTGGGTGCCGCGAGCATCCACGCAAGCCTTCTCGCATATGGCGAGTGATTCTGCAACGGTCTCAACCGGCAATCCACACAATCATGCAGAAGGGCTGTTTAGCATGGATCATGAGCATCAGCACCCACAGATCGACAAGTTCAAGGAAGCCGCGCGCGAACTGGAAACAGACGAACGCGAGGAAGCGTTTGATCGGGTCGTCAGGAGGATCGCGAAGACGCCATCTCCGAAAGATGCGGCGGCGATAAAGAATCAGAAGTGAAACTCGACCTGTGCCGGCTCGGAATTTCGGCTCTGTTCGATCGTATAGTCTTCCCGTTTAGACGTCTCAATCCTGGCAGCTTTTTGGCCAGATATTGAAGGTTCTCGCGCGATCTTCACTCGGACCAGACCGATTTTCTGGTTCACGGATTGCCAGTTATCGATTTTGAGAACACGCCTTATCACCTGTTCGTCTAGCGACCTTCGGACATCATCATCATCGATGTCGTTTATGCACTTTAGATCATAGCCTGCGAACTGATCGAAGATATCAACCGATGCCGATAGGGCTTCCGGGGAAAGCGCAGTGACATCTAGAACCGGCAAATCCGCTAGCGGGGACTTCCCTATTGTGCCGCGCCCATCCTGCTGTTTGTTGGCGCTCCACCAATAGAGTAGCACCCCAAGCGTGGTGTTCGACCACACGACCAAAGCCTTTTCTAAGGCGTCATTGTCGAGACTTATCGACAGCCATGCTCGCCCCCCAATGGTCTTGCTGCGGGTGAATTGCATGGCGGTCGACTGACTATTGAACCGGAAATCCCGGTTGAAATGACAATGTGAGGCTGTCGCCCATATGGCTTCAAGTTTCTGATCGATCACAGCTTGCTCTGCGTCGGTCCGACCATTTTTCGGCACCCCTTCGCTATCGCCCTCAAAGGCGAAACACCTCTCGCGATCGGCGTCATGTGACCAGAGGACAGGGTAGGTTGCGGATGCGGCGTCCTGAACAGGATTAATGTCGAATGGACCCCTGACGCCGCCTGCGGCGTTGCTGCCATTCACGTCTGCGTGGTAAGGGCCAATAACTCCAATCTTGCCCACTGCCGTGATCGGGATATCCCGGACTTCGTCGCGGCGCATTGCTGGTAGCCAGAGGCGGCTGTGACAGAGTTGGTAGGCTGTCTGTGCCAGCGCCATATCTTTTATTCTCGTGAGGTTCCAAGGCCTATCCTGGAGCACAGGGGCATCAATAGCTTGACCAATGATCTCGCTACCTAGGCGAATGGGCACTCCGCCGACAGGTCCATCCTCTAGGCGCCGCAACCGGGCAGATAGGCGAAGCTGCTGTATCTGAGCTGCAATGTTGGCACCTGCCGACGTAGATTCCGGGCGTTCGTTCAGCACTACGAACGTCGCGCGGCTAGAGCCGGCATCGTTCTTTTTCCCGATCACGAGGCATTCACCCATATCGGTGTCGGCAGAAAAAGAGACCGGCCGACCGCCTATGCCTGCATTGGAAATCAATGTGAGATCCACATACTTTGATGCAAGGAGGTTGCGGGACTCCTGCCATGACTCGCCGATCATTAGGCTGAGCGGCATGACAAGCGCGACAGTGCCGCCGTGTTTCAACTTCTTGTCCGCTAGGACAAGAAAGATCGAGGCTTCGCCAGCATTTCCGTGTGCGCTCGTTCCCTTGGTCAAATCCTTTGTCATCTGACCCATGATCTTTTGGGTCGCGTCATCGGCCTTGAACGCCGCGAACATCGGGTTGTGAACTCCGATTTTCTTGCCTTCGTGTCCCGTTGCGCGAGTGAACGGAGGATTCATGATCACCAAATCGAAAGAGTCATGCGGAAGTGAGGACCACGTCTCACGTTCTGTCTCCCCGTCACCGTCGGCGGCTTTTGCCGATATGGCCACAACGTCTAATGTCTTTTGAGGATTAATGAGGTCCAGAGAGCCAAGAGCCACTGCCCCGTCCGGCTGCTTACCATAAGCCAGCGTGAAAACGGAGCTCTGAGTGTAAGTCACACTCGGATGCGAGCCCGCGAGCATTGAAGCAGTCAGGTGCGCTGCGGCTGGAAGAACATCGCAACCAATCAGCCCCTTCGCCATCATATCTCTGTGCAGCGCTTCCGCCTCGCCTCCGGCTAGTTCATGTAACTGACCAAGACGGGTATAGGCAGCGGATAACAGCGTCCCAGTGCCGCATGCAAAATCTGCTATCCGAAGCGACCGGAGAGATTTCGAATCACTCCATGCCCCATGGTTTGGGGCGATGTCGGACCGAATGGCCAGACCAGCCAGCAGCGCAGCCGAGGACGGGGTGGTGTAATACGCCGCCAAGAACTTACGGTCAGCGATGAGCCTTTGAAACACCGCGCCAGTGAGATCGTGCGAGCGGGTCAGCTGGCTGCTGACCAGATTTTCTGCAGTTCGGATAAGGCGCGTAAGAATTTCGGCGGCGGCGGCGGTTGGCAAGTGCTCTACAAGACGGCGAGCAATATCGAAGATAGGCCAGTAGTTCACCTTTAGGATTTTCGCCCATTCCTCCAGAACGGTCACCTTGCTGATGCCTCGCGACGATCGAAGCTCTGCCAGTGAACGCACGTCAAAAAGGTCATCGCGCGTGCCAGCCAAGCTGTCGTGAAATACGAACGCATTGGCGATAATCGCAGCGGCCATCCGTCGAGTTTGCTCGCCGTCCTCTTGCCGAAGTTCGTCGGCTATATGTTTTGCCGCGGAGGGATAACGCGCAACCAAATCTCCCATCAGTCCAGCCGCGTCGCTGACCCCGGTGATGAGCTCTTCGGCAGCCCGCTCAATCACCTCCGGTGGAACCGTCGCCGCTTGCGTCAAGAGGGAGAGTTGCGAAGCGCCCCCAACAAACCAATGGCTTGACGGCCATCGGGTGGCCGCCGACGCTGAAAACCCTGTATATAGGGCCATCTCTAGGTCCTGCGCCGAGATAAGCTCATTATGCAAGGTCTGGGTATCAAGCTTGCGAAGCCGCTTTGGAAGTCGGACGGCGATGGAGGATAGTATCTGCTTCCCGTTAGCTCGAATGCTTTCGCCAAGACGAGAAGTCGCCTCTGGCTCAACCGTTATGGCTGGAAGAACCTCGGTCTCAATAACGACAGGGGATACGCCAGGCTCCAGAACAAGGATGTCCGGTCGTCGGCTGTTGCCATGAAGCATGCCGGTGTTTTCCGAACTGACCACACCGGATTCACGCCAAGCCTTGCGACCAGCCCGCAACACCGCTGCAAGACTGTCGTTGATCGTGTGTTCGGTTGTAGCCAAATCACCCCCCGAAGTATTCCCCGGAGTCACTTTCGCAACCAACCGACAAACTGGCAACAAACTTTTGGAAAGACCCTCTACAGGCCCCTAACCTCATTTTGCTCGATACGCAAACGGCCCGCCCTGTGGAGGGGCGGGCCGTTTCAATCGTGTCCGTCTGGATCACCACGCGGAGACCAGTTTGGTCGGATTTTGAGTAACCCGATGGAGCGGGTTTGTCAAAGACATAATAGCCCGCAGCGGAACGGCTGTGCTTCGATGAATGTAGTCATTCACAGAAGCATGCGGGCGTTGCAGGGGCGCGACGATCCGCCAGGCGGGAAGCTTGTGGGGCGGGATGGTTTCGCGGGTCAGCACTGTTGCGTTCGAGGGGATCGAGGCCGTTCCGGTCGACGTCCAGGTGATGATCGCGCCCGGCAAGATGAACATCCACATCGTCGGGCTGCCGGACAAGGCGGTGGCCGAAAGCCGCGAGCGGGTGCAGGCGGCGCTCCACGCATCCGGCCTGTCGCTGCCGGCGAAGAAGGTGACGGTCAATCTCGCGCCCGCCGACCTCCCGAAAGAGGGCAGCCACTACGATCTGCCGATCGCGCTCGGGCTGATGGCGGCGCTGGGCGCCATTCCGGGCGATGCGATCGCCGATTATGTGGTGCTGGGCGAACTGTCGCTCGACGGCACGATCGCGGCGGTGGCCGGCGCGCTGCCCGCGGCGATCGGCGCCAACGCCATCGGCAAGGGGCTGATCTGCCCGCATGCGTCAGGTCCGGAAGCCGCCTGGGCAGGGGCCGACATCGACATCCTCGCGCCGCGCAGCCTGATTGCCATCGCAAATCATTTCCGCGGCACACAGGTGCTGTCGCGGCCGGAAGCGAGCGTCCACCGGGCCGCCAATGGATTGCCAGACCTCGCAGACATCAAGGGCCAGGAGAGCGCCAGGCGGGCGCTCGAAGTGGCCGCTGCCGGCGGGCACAATCTGCTGATGACCGGCCCGCCCGGCTCCGGCAAGTCGATGCTGGCGCAGCGCCTGCCGTCGATCCTGCCGCCGCTGTCGCCGAAGGAATTGCTGGAAGTCTCGATGATCGCGTCGATCGCCGGAGAGCTTGCCGGCGGCAAGCTGACCGACCGGCGGCCGTTCCGCAGCCCGCATCATTCGGCCTCGATGGCGGCGATGGTCGGCGGCGGATTGCGGGTGAGGCCCGGCGAGGCGTCGCTGGCGCACAATGGCGTGCTGTTCCTCGACGAGTTTCCTGAATTCACGCCGCAGGTCCTAGATGCGCTGCGCCAGCCGCTCGAATCGGGCGAATGCGTCATCGCCCGCGCCAACCATAGGGTGAGCTATCCGGCACGCGTCCAGCTCGTCGCGGCGATGAACCCGTGCCGGTGCGGCATGGCGGGCTCCCCGGGCTACAAATGCCTGCGCGGGCCACGCTGCCAGAGCGACTATCAGGCGCGGATCTCCGGGCCGCTGATGGACCGCATCGACATCCGCGTCGACGTGCCGGCGGTCTCGGCGGCGGACCTGATCCGGCCGATGAAGTCGGAGCCGTCGAGCGCGGTCGCCGCCCGCGTGGCGCGGGCCCGCGACATCCAGCGCGAGCGATACGCGGCTCTGGGCCTGTCCACGGCCATGACCAACGCGCATTGCTCGACTGCGATCGTCGAAGATGTCGCGCTGCCGGACGCGGCGGGCCTGCAACTGCTCAAGGACGCCAGCGAAAAACTCGGCTTCTCCGCCCGCGCCTACCACCGCGTGCTGCGCGTTGCGCGCACGCTCGCCGATCTCGACGGCGAGGCGCGGGTCGGGCGGATTCACCTGGCAGAGTCGATCTCCTACCGCATGGCGGCGGAGCGCATGGCGCAGGCGGCTTAGCCTTGGTCACTGGACTGAGGCGGTCGGCGGCGTTCCGGCATGCTTCGCTAAGGACAGGAAGGGGTCTCAAAAGGGCTACGATTGGCTCGGCATCGACAATAAGCGAGGAATCCATAAACGCTCGTCATCCCGGCCAAGCGGCGACAACCGCGCCGAGCCGGATGACGACAGCGGGTGGGAAGCCGTGAAAAAGTTCTCGCACGGGAGAGCGGGATCTGCCGGCGAGATGCCCCCTTCAACTTAGGCAGGAGAAGCTCTAAGCACCTATCGGACCAAGACGGTCGGTAAGCGTGGAGAGGTTCGATGGCCGGTGTGTTTTTTGACGACCTTGTCGTCGGTCGGGTGTTCCAGCACGAGATCCGGCGCACGGTTACTGAAACTGACAATGTCTGGTTCTCGGCGATCACGCACAATCCGGCCTATCTGCATCTCGACGAGGAATACTGCCGCACCGAGACCGAGTTCGGCCAGCGGATCGTCAACTCAGGCTTCACCCTGGCGCTGATGGTTGGCATCTCGGTCGGCGAGACGACGCTCGGCACGGCAATCGCCAATCTCGGCTGGGACGAAGTTCGCTTTCCCAGGCCGGTGTTCCACGGCGACACGCTGCGGATCGAGACGGAGGTCGCCGAGCTGCGCGACAGCAAGTCGCGCCCGGACGCCGGCATCGTCACCTTCATCCACCGCGCCTACAACCAGCGCGGCGAGCTCGTCGCGCATTGCAAGCGTTCCGGGCTGCAGAAGAAGCGGCCCGTCGCGTGACAACCGCGACGCCGTCGCCAGGCGCTGCTGCGGCGCGCGCAAATCGCTGACGCCGACGCGATCCTCGATCGCGCCCGTCGATGGACGTCAACGGAAATGTCCCGCAGCGCTCAGATGCTGGAGGGCGTTCCGGGCGGCGTGCCGAGAGGTCCAGCTTCGACTAGCTGGCGCTCATATCCGCGATAAATCGCTCGAAGATCGGGTCGAACCGGTCGGGCGAATCCCAGAATGGCGCATGGCCCGACTTGTCGAGCACGTGCTTCTTCCCTTCCCACAGATTGGAGAACACGACCCCCTCGACGAAATCCGTGTTGACGAATGGCTCCTCCAGCCCGTTCAGCACCGCGATCGGCGGCGTCTTGCCGGCGACGAGCGCGTTCTGGTCGCGGCCGACGCCCATCGCCAGCTTCTCGAACATCATGCGCCGGGCGCGCCCGTCGGTCCGCGCCACGGTACCGATCATGAACGGCTCGAATGGTTCGCCGGCGGTGCTGCGCGCATAGTTCTCGACATCTTCGGCCGAGAAGACCTCCTGGCCGGCGAGCCCCATATGCGGGCTCGGCTTGAAGCCTTCGCCGAGCTGCGCCGCCGAGACCGGCGGCGTTCCCGTGATCATCAGGCCGAGCAGTCCGGGGAAGCGGTCGATCATCTCGAGCCCGATATGACCGCCAAGCGACCAGCCGAAGACCACCGCCTTTTCGACGCCGAGCACTTGAAGCACTTCGGTCATGGCATCGGCGTAGCCGACCATATTGTAGGTCCGGTCGGGATCGGTGGCATCCGCCGAGTCGCCGTGCCCAGGCAGATCCGGCGCGATCAGCCGGTAGCGGTCGCCTATGGGACCGTCCATCTGGTTGCGGAACACGGCGCTGGATGACGAATTGCCGTGGATGAGAAGGACGGGCGTCCTTGTCCCGCTGCTTTGCCGCACGGCAATTTTGCCGTGGCTCGTGTCGATCGTCGTCTGTTTGATGGTCATGGCCTTCCCTGTCTCCGCTGCTGTCTGTCCAAGAAACGGCAACTGCACAAACGACGTGCACGGTTGTCGTATCGCCTACCGATTGTTCGATTCTGCCCGGCAGGCTGTGAAATTATCTTTTCAAAGAAGACCGCCTGTGCGTAAATTGTCAATAATTCAACTCCCGCCTGGCGGGCAACACAGGGGCATCGAGCATGATATCCACCTCCGCAACAAGACGCATCCGGCACATCCTGCTTGGCACGGCGCTGGCGACCGTCTTCGCCGGCAGCGCCTTCGCCGACGTCGTCAAGATCGGCCTGCTTGCGCCGCTGACCGGCCCGGCCGCAGCCGACGGCCAGGAATTCCAGCGCGGCGTGCAGATGGCGATCGACGAGGCCAATGCCGCCGGCGGCATCGACGGCAACACTTTCGAACTGGTGACCGGCGACGTCAAGGACCAGTCGGCGGGTAACGTGACGAGCGCGGTCGAGCGTCTGCTCGGCGACCCGGACGTGCATTTCATGCTGACCGGCTATGCCAGCCTGACGAACTTCGAGATCGACAACATGGCGGAAGCCGAGATGCCCTACATGCTGGCGGCTACGTCACAGCAGACCAAGGACATCATCGCGCCGTCGCCCGACAAGTACAATTGCTGCTGGTCACTGACACCGTCCTTCGACGCCTACAACACCGACGTGACGAGCTTCGTCGAAAAGCTGGCCGCCGATGGCAAGATCAAGCTGCCGACCAAGAAGGTGGCGATCATCTCGTCCGACAACGCCTATTCGAAGACCATCTCGGAAGGCATGAAGAAGACCTTCCTCGAGAAGGGCTGGACCATCACGGTCGACGAGATCGTGCCGTTCGGCGAGGTCACCGATTGGCGCTCCATCCTCGCCAAGGTGCGCGAGAACGTGCCGGACGTCGTCATCAACACCGACTACCTGCCGGGCAATTCGGCGTCCTTCCTGAACCAGTTCAACGAGCAGCCGACCAACAGCCTGGTGTTCCTGCAATATGCGCCGAGCGTGCCGGAATTCGTCGAACTGACCGGCAAGAACTCCAACGGGATCATCTACAACCTGCTCGGCGGCGCGCTGACGACGCCAAAGAACCCGAGGGCGGAAGAGGTCGCCACCAAGTTCAAGACCAAATACGGGGTCGAGAGCGGCACCTACGGCGTCGGCCTCTACGAAGTGGTCAACGTCTACTTCGACGCGCTGAAGAAGGCCGGCGATCCGAAGGACCATGCCGCCGTCATGAAGGCGCTGGGCGAAACGGACAAGCAGGTGGCGCAGGGCCGGCTGAAGTTCGACCCCCTGACCCACCTCGCCATGCAGGGCGAGGACTACATCCCGATCACCTTCTTCCAGATCTGGGACGGCAAGCGCGACCTGATCTCGCCGGAGAAATACGCGACCGGCGAATTCAAGATCCAGCCCTGGATGAAATAAGGCATGGCGCTGCTGGAAGTCGACGACGTCTCCAAGGCCTTCGGTTCGCTGAAGGCCGTTGACGGCGTATCGTTCAAGGTGACGGCGGGGGAAATCTTCGGCGTCGCCGGACCGAACGGCAGCGGCAAGAGCACGTTGTTCAACGTGATTACCGGCATCCCGTTCGGGCCCGACCGGGGCCGGATCCGCTTCGACGGGATGGAAATCCAGGGTAAGGCCGGGCACGAGATTGCCCGGCTTGGCCTGGCGCGCACTTTTCAGCGCGAGACGAGCTTCGACGGGCTGACCGTGTTCGAGAATGCGCTGATCGGATCGAGCTACGGGAAGCAGGACCGGCCGGCTGGGGCGGCGCGCGAGGCGGCGGCGGAAGCGCTCGATTTCGTCGGCCTCGGAGGATCGCTCGGGCGCCTCGCCGGCGAACTGTCGGTGTTCGACCGAAAATGCCTGATGCTGGCGACCGCCATCGTGATGGAGCCGCGCGTGCTGCTGCTCGACGAGCCGGCATCCAGCCTGACACGACCGGAGATCGAGACGTCGATCGGCCTGATCCGCCGAACGGCAGCGCGCGGCATCACGATCGTGCTGATCGAGCATGTGCTCACCTTTCTGATGAGCCTGTCACAGCATTTGATGGTGCTGAACCAGGGAAAAGTGCTGGCCAGCGGGGACCCGAAAAGCGTGATCGCCGACCAACGCGTCATCGAGGCCTATCTGGGCACCCGGAGAGCCGCGGCGTGACGCCCATCCTGAGTGTCGAGGGCATCACCGCCGGCTATGGGCGCGTGACGGTTCTGAACGATCTCTCGCTGGAGGCGGGACGCTTCGGCAATGTCGGCCTCTTCGGGCCGAACGGCCACGGCAAGTCGACGCTCCTGCGCGTCATCTCGGGCCTGCTCACGCCAAAGAGCGGCCGCATCGTCTTCGACGGTGAGGACATCACCGCGAAAAGCGCGCGCGCCATCGTCGGCGCCGGTCTGATCCACGTGCCGCAAGGCAATAGGCTGTTTCCTGACCTGACCATTGCCGACTGCATGGCGCTCGGCGCCTATTCGCCCAGAGCGCGGCCGCACGAGGCGGAGAACCGCGACAAGGTCGTCGCGCTGTTTCCCAAGCTTGCCGAGCGCTGGCGTCAGCGCGTGCGGACGCTGTCGGGCGGCGAACGGCAGATGGTTTCGATCGGCACCGCGCTGATGAGCCATCCGCGACTGCTGATCCTCGACGAGCCGACGCTTGGGCTCGCGCCGAAGATCAAGGACGAGCTCTGCGCCTCGGTGATGGATATCTCGAAAGGCGGCGTGCCGCTGATCGTCGTCGAGCAGGACATCGAGTTCCTGCTCGAACTCAGCCAGCAGCTTTACCTCATCAACCACGGTGCGGTGGCGACAGAGATCAAGCCGGGCGAGAGCATCGAGCACAGCGAAATCATGTCGATGTATTTCGGACACTAGGACGGACATGGGCGCATCAGCGGAAATCCTCTTCGGCGGCCTTTTCCAGGGCTCGCTCTACGCCATGATGGCGGTCGGCCTGGCGCTGGTCTGGACGACCATCGGCGTCTTCAATTTCAGCCACGGCGTGTTCATGATGCTCGGCGCCTATTTCGCCTGGCAGCTGGTCGATGTCGGCCTGCACCCCGGCGTTGCCTTTCCGCTCGCCGTATTGGCGACGGCGGCGGTCGGGTGGGCGCTGCAGGCGGCCGTCGTGCGGCCGTTGATCGGCCGCGCCAACCTGGTGCTGGTCGTCGTCATCACGACGCTGGCCGCCGGCTCGCTGCTCGAAAACGGCGCTCTGACAATCTGGGGACCGCGCTCCAAGCAATTGCCTGCGCTGATTGCCGGCAACACGACGATCGGCAGCGTCGGCGTCTCGCTGCATCAGATCGCCATCATCGTGATCACGCCGCTGATCCTTGGGGCGCTGTGGCTGTTCCTGACGCGGACCCGCACGGGGCTCGCCTTGCGCGCCGTGGCGCAGAACGAGGATGCCAGCCAGCTGGTCGGGCTCAACGTCACCTGGCTCTATGGGCTCGCCTTCGCCATCGCCGCGGCGCTTGCCTGCCTCGCCGGCATCTTCATGGGCGGCTATCGCTTCATGTCGCCGGTGATGGGCGCCGACCCGCTGCTCAAGGCGCTGATCGTGGTGGTGTTCGGCGGCATATCGAGCATTTCAGGGCCGATCTTCGCGGCCTATCTGATCGGTTTCTTCGAAGCGGCATGCAGCTACTATTTCGGCCTCTACTGGACGCCGGCGCTGCTTTTCGCAGTCCTGATCCTGACCCTGATGGTGCGCCCAGAGGGCATCTTCGCCAGCCGTTCGCGGGGTCTCGCATGACCGGCCCGACGCCGCCGCGCATCACCGGAGCCCCCGGCCGCACACCATGGCAGCGCGAGGCGCTCGGCTTCATCGCCGGGCTCGTCGTGCTGGCGCTGCTTCCGCTGGTGTTCGGCGACAGCTATTCGCGCCACATCCTGATCATGGCCTTCATCTATGCGGTTGTCGCGTCGAACTGGGATCTCAGCCTCGGCTATGGCGGCGTGTTCAATTTCGGCCATCTCGCGCTGTTCGGCATCGGGGTCTACGCCTATTCGATGCTGACCAAGCTCGCCGAATTCGACCCGTGGATCGCGCTTTTTGCCAGCGGCGTCGTGGCCACGGTCGCCGCCTTGCTGGTCACAATCCCGATCCTGCGGCTGAAGGGCATCTACATCATCCTGGTGACCTTCGGCTTTGCCCAGCTGGTCATGCAGATCATCATCAGCCAGTCGGCGCTGACCGGCGGCACGCAGGGCATGGTGCGCATTCCCGGCCTCTATCTGTTCGACCACAACATGGTGCGTGACGGGAAGCTCGGTTATTTCGGCATTGCGCTCGGCATGCTGGCGCTGAGCACCATCTTCCTGCGCGTCTTCGTGCGCTCACGCGCCGGCGCCAGCATCATGGCGCTGCGCGACAACGAGGAATACGCGATCAGCCGTGGCGTCTCGCTGGTTCGCCAGCGCATGATCACGCTGGCGGCAAGCGCCTTCTTCACGGGTGTCGCCGGCGGCTTTTACGCCGCTTACCAGCGCAATGCGTCGATCGACGTGTTCGGCATGAGCCTCGCAACGATCGTGCTGTCCATGGTGCTGCTCGGCGGCACCGGGACGATCTATGGCGCGATCATCGCGTCCTTCGTGCTGACGGTCTTTGCCGAGGCGATGGCGGATTTCGGCGCCTGGCGGCCGATGATCACCGCGGTGCTGATCATCGCGGTGATGCTGATCTATCCGGCTGGACTCGTCGGCATGATCCGCTCGGCGTGGACGGCAGTGGCCGGGCGTATCAAGGGTCCGAACTGACCGATCTTTCAGCGGACGCCGCACCAGTCGATGATCGACGCGGCGATAACCTTGGTCGTTTCGACCAGCGATTCCACGTCGACATATTCGTCCTTGCCGTGAAAGCCGTCGCCCGAAGGGCCGAAGATGACGCCGTCGACGCCGGCCCCGGCATAGTGCGCCGCGTCGCAGACGGCGACGAACCCCTTCACCGTCGGAGCCTGGCCGATGGCGCCCTTGCGGGCCATCAGCGACTTGACCAATGGATGGTCGACGGAGGTATTCATCGGCGGGAAATGGAGGCCGCCGAGTTCCCACTGGATGGTCGGCGGGTTGTCCCTCAGCCAGGCGTCGGTCTGCGCAAAATGATGCACGAAGGCCTCGAAGTCGCGTCGGTAGTCGGCGGAGTTCTCGTCCGGCAGGAATTTCATATCGAGGTCGAGGACGGCGGCGTCGGGGATGATGGCAGGGTTGGTCATCACCGTTGGAAGCCCGTGCGGGCCAATGCCCGTACCGCCGTGGATGACGCCGATGTTGATCGTGTTCATGCCGATCGGCAGCAATGGATGCGAGCGCGCTCGGGTCCGGTCGAGCTCATACTGGCGCACGGCCTGGATGAAGCGCGCGGCGATCTCGATGGCGTTGACGCCCGGGAGCAGGCGCTCGGCATCGTGGCGCTGCGGATAGATCTCGTTGTAGCGCAGTGCCGAATGGGCATTGCGGCCGCGGATCGTGACGCGGGCCCATTCCAGACCGCCTTCGACCGGAAGGACGTCGCCCCAGGTCGGCTCGGCAACCAGGATCGCCTTGGCGAGCTTGCCGCGACGCACCGCGTCGATGGCGCCGAAGCCGCCGGATTCCTCGTCGACAACGGAGTGGATCGCCAGCCGGCCATCAAGCTTTATGCCGGCCTTGCGGATGGCACGCGCAGCAGCGATGCAGGCGGCGACGCCGCTTTTCATGTCGATCGACCCGCGGCCGTAGAGCTTGCCATCGACAATCTCGCCGCCGAACGGATCGACGCTCCAATCTTTCAGCGCGCCGACGGGGACGACGTCGATATGGCCGCAGAGGATCAGGCTGCGTTCCTCGGAACCCGCCCATTCGCCGATCAGATTGGGCCGGCCGGGAAGCGCATCCCATTGCTCGGTCAGAAAGCCGTGCTCCTGGAGGATTGGCTCGAGCAGCGCCTGGACAGCACCTTCCCGGTTGAGCCCGGCGCCGGTCTCGAACTTCGGATTGACCGAAGGGATGCGCACCATGTCCTGCGTCAGGCCGATGACCCAGTCACGATCCTTTTCGATATCCGCCTGGACGGCGGCGATAATGGCGTCTGTGTTGGACATGATGTCAGCCTTTCGGTTAGCCTTGCGGCGGAGGTTTTGTCGGTTCAGAGAATGGCTGCGAGACGCGCGGTCCAGTCTCGCGCGCCAGCGGAGTCGGCGATGAGGTCGTTTCGAATTTCGAGGAGCAAAGCGGGATGGCCGCGGTCGGTGCCATGCACGGGAATGGCGTAGTCGGACTCGCGGTCGATCGTGTAGGGCTCGTTCTCACCGACGACGAGCATCGGGTCCCGTGCCAGTGCGGCCATGACACGCTGAGGGTAGCCGCCCGGGCGCTCGTACAGGACACCGACATGCCACGGCCGAGCGACGCGGCGGTAAACCGGCGTGAACGAGTGGATCGCGGCAATACGTGCCGGCACGCCAGCCGTGGCCCGACGGTCGAGGAATGCGGCGACCGCGTCGTGGAATGGATCGAAGATGCGCGCGCGCCGGTGCGCCAGTTCCTGCGGCGCGAGGCCGCGATTGCCCGGGATTGCCGTGTATTCCGAGATGACCGGACGGCTGGTGTCGCTGCCATAGGGCCGATTGAGGTCGACAAGCAGCCGCGAATACGTCCCGAGAAACGCCGCGCAGCCAAGCGTTGCGGCAAGACCGCGCGTCACGGCGGCGGCGCCGACATCCCAGGCGATGTGGCGCTGCAACTCCGAGGCAGAGACGCCGAGGCCACCATACTCGGCCGGGATGTGGTTCGAGGCGTGCTCGCAGATCAGAACCAGCTCGGACGCGGAGTCGGCGTTCAGCACTTCGACCGGGTCCGGCCAATCATCAAGCGTGGCCGTCTCCAGCGCCTGCATCAGTAGCGATCGCCATAGGCGGCACAGACTGCCTCGCGGTCGAGCCCGGCCATCAGGCCGATCTCCGCGCGCTTGACGGCAATGAAACTGTCGATGAGCTGGGGGGCGAACCACGATCTGACGACCGGGTCGGCTGAGAGGGCGGCAAGCGCATCCTCGAGCGATTGCGGCAGGCGTCGCAGGCCGTTTTTGGCAAGCTCGGTTTCGCTCATCACCGACGGATCGCCGCTGACGATCGGCGGCGCGGCCAGATTGTCGGTCAGGCCCGCGAGGCCGGCGCGCACCAGGACCGCGAGCGCCAGATAGGGGTTGGCTGTGGCGTCGGCAGCGCGAAACTCGATGTTGAACTGCGGCGCCGGATCGCGGCCACCGATGCGGACGACAGGACAGATGCGCAGCGTCGCCTCGCGGTCGCGCTCGCCGAGCCAGGTGTAGGAGGAGCTCCAGTTGTGCGGCCCCAGCCGGTAATAGGATGGGACGCTCGATGCCGTGAACGCCACGAAGGCCGGGAGGTGTTTCAGGATGCCAGCGCAGAACGCAGACGCCTGGCTGGACAACCCCCCGGCGCGCGCCGGGTCGTGAGTGACCGGCAGGCCCGCCGCGTCGCGCAGGCTGAAATGGATGTGGACGCCATTGCCGACCTGGTCGGGCGAAAGCTTCGGCGAGAACGAGGCGCAGACGCCGGCATGGCGCGCCACCTCGCGGGTGATTTCCCGGATCGCCACGGCGCGATCGGCGGCCGAGAGGGCGTCGGTCGGCGCGTGGGTAATCTCGAACTGGTTGGCGCCATATTCGGCCAGCACCATTTCCGGCTCGACACCCGCTTCTTCCAGACAGGAAACGAGCCGTGGCGCGAAGGGATCGACGGCGCGAAGCGCCTCGAACGAGAAGGCATGCAGCGGGACCGCGTCAGGATCGGCAACCACATTGCGGAGCGTGAACTCCTGCTCGAAGGTCGCGAGCAGGGTCAGGCCGGTGACGGCCTTGAGCGCGGCGAGCGCGTCCTTCAACTGGGTGCGCGCGCAGGCAATCCACGGGGCGCCGTCAAGCTCGACAATGTCGGACATGGCCATGTCGAACGGCGTCGCGGCGCCGGTCGAGCCTGTCGTGTAGCGCGCGGTCGTGTCAGGCAGCAGACGCAGATCTCCGGCGGAACCCCAGGGATTGGGGTCGGCAATGCCGTTGAACGGGGTCAGGCAGATGTTTGCCGGCACCCAGCCGACGCCTGTGTCGACCGCTTTGGCATAGCGCGCATGGCTGAGCGGGCGGCCGCGCGTGATCCCGGCGAGATCGGTGGTGACTATGCTGACCAGTGGCGTAAGCGTCGGGTCGTTCATGCAGCGGCCTTTCCGAGCGCGTCGAAACGTGCCGCGATTGTCGCTGTGTCGGTGACCCAGCAATAGCCGCCGAAGGCTTTCAGCGCGATGTCATGGCGGGCCTCGGTTGGGGCGGCGCAGGCATCGGACACGCAGGTGACAAGGTAACCGCGGTCAGCGCCGTCGCGCACCGTCATGTCGACGCATTGGTCGGTCAGCACGCCGGCAACGACGAGCTGGCGGATGCCGAGATTGCGCAGGACATAGTCGACATTGGTCGAGTTGAAGATGCCGGACGAGGTCTTGGGCAGCATGATCTCGTCGCCGACCGGGCCGAGCTCCCTCGGCGGCAGGCCCTCCGCCAGGCTTGGCGGAATGTGGATCGGCGTCAGCTTATGGTCGAGCGAGCGATCACGGCCATCTTCGGTCAGGCTCTGGATGATCGTGTGCAGCACCTCAACGCCGGCCTTGCGGGCAGCGGCGAGCAAGCGGATCTGGTTCGGGATCACCACCTCGCGCGTCTGGCGGTAGAAATAGTGGTCCGGACCCCAGTCGGGATGGCTCGGATCGAGCCCGGGTTCGAGCCAGATCCGCTGCATGTCGACCAGCAGCAGCGCGACCTGGCCACGGTCGAAGGGCTCGTCGCGACGTGGCAGATCCTGCTTCATGCTGTCTTCTTCCGCGTAGGCTGGATGGTTGGGGCGCCGGGCGTCGTCATACCGGTGTCGACCACACGCTCGGCCGGCGACGGCGTGACCGCGTCGAGCGTGACGGCATTGGCCCGGCGGATGGCCTCGATGCCCTCCATGCGCTTGCGGGCGTTGCCGCCGTGCAAGGCGAGCGCATGCGCGAGCACGGCTTCCATCTGGGCAACGGCGGTGGCCAGCGTGTCGAACGGCGAATTGGCCTCAATGGCGGCGATCATCGTCTGATCGGCATATTCGGCAATCGGCGAGAGCCATGTGTCCGTGAACAACAGGATGTGGACGCCACGGCTGTGCGCCTGGCGGACGAAGCTGACGACATCGGACTGGTAGCGCCGGTAGTCGAAGACGACCAGAAGGTCCCGCTTTCCCAGATCGATCAGCATGTCGAAATCCGCCGGCGCGAGCTCGCCGATGTCGCGCACGCCGGTCCGGAACTGCATCAGGTAGCCGGCCAGCATGGAGGCGATGTGGCGGCTGAAGCGGCCGCCGAGAAGCACGACGTCACCCTTGCCGTCGAGCAGCATGTTGACGACGCGGGTGTAGGCTTGCGACGGCACGGCCGTGCGCGTGCGCTCGAGGCTTTCCGCCACCGAGTGGAAATAGTCGAGCGCTGTCGCTGCGTCCGAGCCGCCGGGGCGCTTTGCCTCCATCATCAGCAGCGGCGAGTGCAGGCGCGACTCGACTTCGGCCAGCAGGCGGGTTTGGAAATCGGCGAACCCGGCATAACCGAGCTTGATCATCAGCCGCATCACGGTCGGGTCGCTGACGCCGGCGAGGCGGGCGAGACGGGTCGCCGTGCCGAGGCCCGACATCGGATACTCGGCAAGCAGAACCTGGATGATTTTCGCCTCCGAGGAGGTCAGCACGACGCTGGTGTGCGCCAGGTCTTCGCGAATTGACATCGGACATCCCGTTGCGCAGACTACTGATAGGAAAGTTACATTATCGCAATCCGCTGTCAATTTTGGAAAATATTCTACACAGGCGCCTGCGCAGGCTCACAGAGGCCGTGACGCAGGCACCGTCTAACGTCAGGTTCCAAAGCCCGGCGCCGGCAAGACTCGTCGATCGACCTCCCCGGCACCAGAACCAGATGCGCGCACGGAACAGGAGATTAGAGGCCGTCAGTTGTCGAAGCGGACTTCCTTCAACTTGTCGATTCCGAGCACCTTGAGCGTGAGGCGCTCATAGAATGGCTCCGACTGCCCGCTCCGGACCTTGTGGAGAAAGTATTTCTCAAAGCCGATCTTCGCTGCATGCACCCATTTTCCGGACGAGGACCAGTTGACGTTCCGCGGCGGAATCTGGGGCTGCGCAACAAATGCGATGCCTGAATCGCCGAAGTCGGCAAGGCAGACCGCATTCCACGTGCCTTGGGCGGTCGGTTCCTTGCCCTCGGTCAGCAGAGCGATGTTATGCGCGGTGGCCGTCACCATCGATTCGATCATGAAACCCGTCTTCGGCACGCCTACCGGCACAGGCGTCTTGCCCATGGGTGGGATGGCGACACAAACGCCAATCCCGAATATCTCCGGAAACGCGGGGTTGCGCTGGTGCCGATCGACCAGCACGAAGCCACGCGGATTGGTCAGCCCTTCGGTGCCCCGCACCGCTGCGACGCCGCGGAATGCGGGCAGCATCATGCTGAAGACCTGCGGCACCTCGTGCGCCTGACGCACGCTGCCGTCCTCGGCAATCTCCGAGACGAACACAGTGTCCGGCGTGACCTTGTCGACACGCGCGTTGCAGATCCATTTGATGTGATGCTGCCGCAGCGCGCTTTCGAGAAGGCCCTTCGTGTCGCCGACCCCGTCGAGGCCGAGGTGGCCGATATAGGGCTCGGATGTTACAAACGTCATTGGCACACGGTCCCGCACCTTCGCATCGCGCAGCGCTTTGTCCAGGATGAACGCAAACTCGTAGGCGGGTCCGAAACAGGATGCCCCTTGAACCGCTCCGATGACGACCGGGCCGGGCTTTGCGACCAATCGGTCGAATGCTGCCTTGGTCTCCAGCGCGTGGTCGATATGGCAGATGGAGTTGGTGTTGGCGGTCGGGCCGAACCCTTCGATTTCGTCGAAAGCCAGTTCGGGGCCGGTCGCGATGACCAGATAGTCGTAGGTCATGTCGGTGCCGTCATTGAGCTCGATTCGCTTGTCGGCCGGATTGACCTTCTTTGCGCCTTGCGGATGGAGCGCGATCCCGCGCTTGCCCATCGCCTGCTCGAGGTCGACCTCGATTGCGTCACGGTCGCGCCAGCCGACGCCAACCCAGGGATTGGACGGCACGAACGAGTAGCGCGTGCCAAGGTTGATCATCGAAACCTGATGCTGCTTGCCCAAAGCGGCGCGCAGTTCGTAGGCCATGATCGTTCCGCCGAGTCCGGCGCCGAGTACAACAACGTGTGCCATGAGTTCCTCCCGATAGATCGTTGGTGTCAAATTCAGTCTGTGCCTGACCGCGACAGCACACATTGATGTCGGTCAACCTGCGGCGAGAGCTTGGCTGGAGCCCCTTTGTTCGGCGGACCGGCGGTCATGTTCTGAGCACCCGGTAGATCGCCGGGATCACCAGCACGGTGAGCAGCGTCGAGGAGGCCAGTCCGAACAAGAGGGAGATCGCCAACCCCTGGAAGATCGGGTCGGTCAGGATCACCGCGGCGCCAATCATGGCCGCCAGGGCGGTCAGCAGGATCGGCTTGAAGCGGATCGAACCAGCCTCGATCAGGATCTCCGTCAGCCCGCGCTCGCGCATCCGCACGCCCGTCGGGACATCGTGTTCCTGCACCTCCGGCGCGACGATCGACATCGTCGTCTCGACCACCTCGTCCTCGCTTCCGCATGGCACCTCGCGCGGCGCGTGGCGGATGAAGTCCACCAGCAGGATCGAGTTGCGCACGATGATGCCGGCGAGCGCGATGAAACCGATCATCGAGGTGGCGGAAAACGGCGCGCTGAACAACCAGTGACCGCCCAGAATGCCGATGAAGGTGAGCGGGATGGGCGTCAGGATGACCAGCGGCACCTTGAACGAACCAAACTGCGCCACGACGAGGATGTAGATGCCAAGCAGCGCCACCATGAAGGCCGCGCCCATGTCGCGGAACGTCACCCAGGTGACTTCCCATTCGCCGTCCCACAGAAGCGTCGAGGCGCGGTCATCCTGCGGCTGGCCATTGAGCGAGATCTCTGGCTTGAGCAGGCCTGTCCAGTCCTGTGCGTCGAGCGCTTCCTGTACGGCCAGCATGCCGTAGAGAGGGGCCTCGTAGGCGCCGGCGAGCTCCGCCGTGACCATCTCCGCCGGCCGGCCATTGTGCCGGAAGACGGGATAGGAGGCGCGCTCCTCTTCGATCTTCACCACATCGCCGAGCTCGACGACGCCGCGATCGCCCGGCAGCAGATTTGCCGGGATCGGCGTGGTCAGGAATTCCTCGCTGACTCGCCGCTCGTTCTTCGGCCGCTCCAGGCGGATCGGCGTCGGCTGGCGACCCTCGCCGCGATGCGAGTAGCCGATGGTCTGGCCGCCGTTGAGGATGGCCAAAGTGTCGAACACGTCGCCTTCCTGCACCTTGAAGAAGTCTAGGTCGTCGGACGAAATGCGCGCCCGCAAACGCCGGGCAGCGACACCGTAGGAATTGTCGACGTCGACAATATAGGGCACCGAGCGGAAGGCAGCCTCGACCTTCGCGGCCACCGCACGCCGGGTTGCGGCGTCGGGACCGTAGATCTCGGCGAGCAGCGTCGCCATCACCGGCGGACCCGGCGGCGGCTCCACGACCTTCAGGCTGGTGCCCTCGGGCATCGGGACAGCCTTGATCCGCTCGCGCACGTCGAGTGCGATCTCATGGCTGGAGCGGTCGCGCTCGGCCTTCGGCGACAGGTTCAGGGCGACGTCGCCCATGTGCGGGTCGGAGCGGTAGTAGGCGTGCCGGACCAGGCCGTTGAAGTTGAACGGCGCGGCCGTACCGGCATGGGTCTGCACGGAGCGGACCTCTGCAAGTTGCGTGACGATCTGCGCGACGGCCTGCGCCACCGCATCGGTCGCCTCGACCGACGACCCTTCCGGCAGATCGATGGTCACCGATAGTTCGGACTTGTTGTCGAAGGGCAGCAGCTTGACCGTCACGTCCTTGGTGTAGAACAGCGTCAGCGATCCGAGCGTCAGCACGCCGACGGCAAGCAGGAAGATCCAGCTTCTTGCCTTAGAGGCGAGGATTGGCTTGGCCACCGCGGCATACCCCTTGCCGAGGACGCCACCATGGCTGTGGCTGTCATGCGCGGCGACAGGGGCCTTGCCCGCAACCTTCAGCATCAGCCAGGGCGTCACCATGACCGCGACGAAGAAGGAAAAGATCATCGCCGCCGACGCGTTGGCGGGGATCGGGCTCATATAGGGGCCCATCATCCCGGACACGAAGAGCATCGGCAGCAGCGCAGCCACCACCGTCAGCGTCGCGACGATCGTCGGGTTGCCGACCTCGGCGACGGCCGCGATGGCAGCCTCCTGGCGGCTGCGCCCGTCGGCCATGCCCCAGTGGCGGGCGATATTCTCGATGACCACAATCGCGTCGTCGACCAGGATGCCGATCGAGAAGATCAGGGCGAAGAGGGAGACGCGGTTGAGCGTGTAGCCCATCGCCCAGGAGGCGAAGAGCGTCAGCAGGATCGTCACCGGGATGACCACGGCGACGACCAGCGCCTCGCGGCGGCCGATCGCCAGCCAGACCAGCGCGATGATCGATATGGTCGCAAGCGCCAGATGATAGAGCAGCTCGTTGGCCTTTTCGTTGGCGGTCTCGCCATAGTCGCGCGTGACTTCGACGGCGACGGCCTCCGGGATCAGCGATCCTTCAAGCTCGTGCACGCGGTGCAGCACCTGTTCGGCGACGGTGACGGCGTTGGAGCCGGCGCGCTTGGCGATGGCGAGCGTTACTGCGGGCAAGCGGACCGTGCCGCTCTCGCCCTTCGTTACGGTCGACACCAGCATGTCGTCCGGCTCGGTGACGAAGCTGACCGTCGCAACGTCACGAACATAGACCGGCCGTCCGTCGCGCGTGGTCAGCACGAGGTTGCCGATCTCGGTCGGCGTCTTCAACGTTTCGCCTGCCACCAGCATGACCTGCTCGCCGTCGTCGCGGACGCGTCCGGTCGGGAAGGCACGGTTTGCGCCCTGCACCTTGCCGGCAAGCTGCTGCAGGGTGACGCCGCTGAGTGCGAGCCTGGCCGGATCCGGCGCGATGCGGATGCGTTCGGCGGTCTCGCCGGCCAGATAGGTCAGGCCGACATTGTCGATCTTGGCGAGTTCCGTCCTGAGCTCCCGTGCGATCCGCGTCAGCGTATTGGCGTCGACATGGTCGGCTGCCTCGGCCTTCGGCGTCAGCGTCAGCGCGACGATCGCGACGTCGTCGATGCCGCGCCCGACGATCAGCGGCTCGGGGATGCCGACGGGGATGCGGTCCATGTTCGCCCGCACCTTGTCATGGACACGCAGCACTGCCGCATCGGACGAAGTTCCCACCAGGAAGCGCGCGGTGACCAGAACCCCATCGTCCTGCGATTGCGAATAGACATGTTCGACGCCATCGATGCCCTTGACGATCGTCTCCAGCGGCTCGGCGATGAGCTTGACGGCGTCCTCGGCCCGCAGCCCGTCGGCACGCACACGGATGTCGACCATCGGGACGGAGATCTGGGGCTCTTCCTCGCGCGGCAGCGACATCAACGCCACCAGCCCGAACGCAAACGCCGCGATCAGGAACAGCGGAGTGAGCGGCGATGTGATGAATGCGCGGGTCAGCGTGCCGGCAATTCCGTCCGAATGAGGCTTGGTCGTCATGGCGTCACCACATGTTCCCCGGCGGCCAGACCCGTAAGCACCTCGACCATCCGGCTTCCGTTCATCTCGACCGGATCGCCCACCACGACGGCGCGGTCCACCGATGCGTCACCCTCGACCACTCGCACGAAATCGATGCCGAACCGACTCTCCACCGCATCTGCGGGCACCAGCAGCGCCATGCGTTCGCCCACCGGAAGCTCGACAAGAACGCGCGCATCGACAAAAGCCGTATCAAGACCTGAGACCTCGACATCCGCGATGACGCGGCCGTTCTCGATCTGCGGGTAGATCTTGGCGAGACGTCCGTTCATCTCGCCGTCAACCGTCGTGACGCGGATGGACGCACCCTGCTTGAGATTTGCCGCATGACGCTCCGGGACGGCCAGTCGCAGGAAGAACCCGCCTCCCCCGACGGTAGCGACGGCCTCGCCGGCCATCAGCACACCGCCCCGGGTCACCGGCGTGGTCAGGACGCGGCCGTCGACGGGCGCGAGCACGTCGCCCTCGGCCTGCTGCTGCTGCACGACCGACTTCTGGGCCTCGGTCGCGGCGATCTGGTTTCGGGTCACGTCGACGTCGGTTCGAAGCTGATCGAGACGCTGGGCCGTGACAACGCCCTTGTCGACAAGCGCCTGGCCACGCTCTAGCTCGCCCTGTGCACGGTCGTACTGCGCCTTCAGCGCCGCGAGTTGTGCATCGACGGCCGCAATCTGGAACACGAGCTTGTCGTCGCGGACGACGGCGATCTTCTGACCCTGGGCTACGAGGTCGCCCTCCGTCACGAGCATCTCGATGATGGTCCCACCGATCCGAGCCCGAGCCGGCACCAGGTCGCGGGACTCGATCCGGCCGTATACGGCCTTCCACTCGGTGGTCGGCGTCAGCTTTGCTTCGAGGCTGCCCGCGAAGGAGGCTGTCGCTGCGAGCGACGCGGCAAGGGCGATGAGCGTGCGCATGGTCATCGGCTCTAGAATGCGCAGCCCGGCTGAATGCCGAACTTCTTGAACACCCATGCTGCCGGGCAGAGTCCGGTGAACGCCGCCTGGAGCAGGTTCAGCCCGATGAAGACCGTGAACCAGACGAAGAGCGGCGAGACCCAGACGGTGAGGACGACGGACGCCAGAACCATGAGGCCGGCGAAGGCGAGAACGGAGCGATCAAGTGTCATCAGTATTTCCTTTCATATGATTATGTGTTCATATATAAACATGACAGATCGAATGCAAGCGCCATCTGCGAGGTTGCAGTTTGATAAATCAGATCGAGGCAGCGGGCTTTGGCCTGGATCAATCCGCCAGGGTTTGGTCGCCGCAGGCCATGTTGCGTCTTGACGGCGTTTGCCCGACGACCGACATCAATGAAAGTCCGTTCATATGATGATGTCGCAAATGATGATGATCGACGCCGAGAAACTCGATGCCAACGCGCGCGATGCGGCGGGCCTGCTTGCGGCGATGGCGAACGAGAACAGGCTCCGCATCATGTGCCGCCTGCTGGAAGGCGAGGTCAGCGTCAACGAGCTCGCCGAGCGGGTCGGCATGAACCAGTCGGCATTGTCGCAGCAATTGTCCAAGTTGCGCGCGCTGAAACTGGTCGACACCCGGCGCGAGGCCCGTCAAATCTACTATCACCTGGCGTCCCCGGACGTGCGACGGGTGCTGGAGACGCTTTATGGTATCTATTGCGCGCCTGGCGTCGCGGGAGACGAATGATCCGAGGACGGCTCTTCGGCGAATGACGCCCATGCGCACTTCAAGTGACAGCTTAGTGTTGCGAGCCCTTGTCAGGCGGGGAGGCCGGCAAGAAAATTCGTCAGGTTGTCCGGCTGCAAGCAGGTCGACGTCTCCGGTCGCGACGCTGACCACGATCTGAGTTCTGACAGATTCGTGACGATCAGCGATGCGCCGGTGAAGTCGTCGTTAGCGGTGTAAAGGCTTGGCGTGACGACCGTTCGCATCCCGGCGGCCAGGGCAGCCAGAAGGCCGTTACGCGAATCCTCGATGCACAGACATTCCGCGCCGCGCAGACCCAGATCGGCGAGTACGAGGTGATAGACCTCGGGATCTGGCTTCTTGGCGGAGACATCTTCGCCGGTGCGAATCGACGCGAACAGGCTCGCGCTGCCGGCGCCCAACGTGACGTCCAGAAGCGAGACCACGTTTGCCCTGCTCGTGGTCGTGCCGATGGCGAGGTCAAGCCCGAGCGCGCGGGCGCGGTCGACCAGCGCGGCGATGCCGGGGCGCAGCTCGATTCCCCCGTCGCGGATCGTCTGGTTGTAGATTTCCGTCTTGCGGCGATGGATCGGCGGGGCGTCGACTTTGGCGCTCAGGGATGAGGCATAGGCGGAAATCCGCTCGCGGCCTCCGGTGGTCTGAAGCAAGCGCGCATAGGTCGGGGGATCCCAGAACCAGCCAAGCCCGAATTCCGCAAAAGCCGCATTGAACGCACGGCGATGCAGTTCTTCGGTCTCGGCCATCGTTCCGTCGACATCGAAGACGATGGCGCGGATCATTGCGCAGCGTCTGCCAAGGCGGACAGCAAAGGGAGGAAATCCACCGGTTCCGCGATGACTGCGTCGGCGCCGAGCGCATCGGCGGGGATTGCGGAATATCCGCCACGAACGAGGATGCAGGCCATGCCGGCCGCCCTGGCGGAGTTGAGGTCGGCGGCGCTGTCGCCGACGAGGACGGCTGCTTCCACAGCGCAGCCGACTTGCAGGCAGGCTGCGAGCAGCATGTCGGGGGCTGGCTTTCTTGCAAAGCCGCTGTCGCCGCCGATAACCAGGTCGAGGTCCCCCAGCAGGCCGAACCTCTCGAGGATGGTGCGGGAGAAGCCCTCGGACTTGTTGGTGACGACACCCGTCGAGAGACCAATCCGGCGGGCGGCACGCACCGCTTCGGCAGCGCCTTCACGCAAGGTGGTCAGTTCGACCAGATGAGCGCCGTAGATGACGAGCATTTCACCGTAGCGATCCTCCAATTCCGCCGCGTCTAGATCGATCGCGTTGGCCGCAAAGGCTCGCCGCACCAGCATCTCGATGCCGTCCCCTATCATGCCGCGCACTGCGACCAGCGAATGCTGCGGAAGGCCGTGCGTGGTCATGAGCAGGTTGATGGACACGGCGATGTCCGGGGCGGAATCGACAAGAGTGCCGTCGAGATCGAACAGAACGAGGCGCAGGCCTGCCGGCAGTGCATTGCGCTCGGTCATGCGGCCTCCCTCGATCCCGCGGGACCATCCGACGCGGCGCGGATGGCCGCAATATTGGCGCGGTAGGCGGCCTCGCTGCCACCCTTGAACACGGCGGAGCCGGCGACCAGCACATTCGCGCCGGCGGCCACGACCAGCGGCGCCGTTTCCGGCGTCACGCCGCCGTCGATCTCGATGTCGATCGGCCGGCTGCCGATCATCGCCTTGACGCGGGCGACCTTGTCGATGACGGCTGGAATGAATGCCTGGCCGCCGAAGCCGGGATTGACCGTCATCAACAGCACGAGGTCGAGCCGGTTGAGCACATATTCGATGACGCTTTCCGGCGTCGATGGATTGAGCGACACGCCAGCCTTCTTGCCGAGATTGCGGATCGCCTGCAGCGAACGGTCGAGATGCGGCCCGGCTTCCGCGTGGACCGTGATGATATCGCAGCCGGCGTCGGCGAAGGCCGCCAGATACTGGTCGGTCGGCGCGATCATCAGATGGCAGTCGAACACCTTGTCCGTGCGGTTGCGGATCGCCTTGATCACCGCCGGGCCAAAGGTGATGTTGGGCACGAAATGCCCGTCCATCACGTCGAGATGGATCCAGTCGGCCCCGGCGCGCACCACGGTCTCGACCTCGTCGCCGAGTTTCGAGAAATCGGCGGACAGGACCGAAGGCGCGATGATCGTGCGGCTCAT